>Ga0307509_10011147_pt1 | contig 10933 bp, 8 predicted proteins | sample 10_EM_MG_FD_202245 | JGI IMG/M metagenome (GOLD analysis project Ga0307509, IMG submission 202245) | Populus trichocarpa ectomycorrhiza microbial communities from riparian zone in the Pacific Northwest, United States - 10_EM | ecosystem: Host-associated > Plants > Roots > Unclassified | place... | reverse complement strand
AGCTCGCCGGCGGCGTCCGCGACGATGATCCCGTCGCCGCTCTGCTCGATGATGGCGCGCAACAGATCGCGCTCGGCCTCCGCGTGCTCCTGCGCCTCGAGCTCGGCGGTCACGTCCTTGAAGATGAACACCACGTAGGCGATCGCGCCCGCTCGATCGAAGAGCGGGAATGCGCTGCAGATCATCGCGCAGCGCTTGCCTTCGGCGACTGCGTGGCGTTTGAGCTTACTCGGGTCGTACCAGGAGGGCGTAGTCTCGACGAATTCGCCGCGAAACGCGCGCTTGAGCACCGAGAGTTGGCCGGTCGCGTCGGCGACCTCGTCCTCGAGGACATTGTACTCAGGCGGCGGCCCGGCGCCGAACAGGGCCAGGAACGCGTCGTTGTACAGGAGACTGTGACCGTCGGGCTTGTAGATCTGATAGGCCACCGGCGAGTGGGCGAACATGCCCTCGAGCAGCGCCACCGGATCGGGCACTGAGCGGAGCCGGTGGAGGTCCTCTTCTCGCATCTACGGTCTTGCGTATCATAGGTCGGGTCGAGAAGCCGGCGGCTCGATCGAAATTCGAGAACTCAGGTCGCAGACGGCAGCGACAGCGAGACGGCACACGCCTTGTACGAGGGCTGGCGCGAGTAGGGATCGAACGCCGCGAACGTGAGCTTGTTGGTCTCGGCATAGTGCATGGGGATGAACACGTGGCCCGCGCGCACGGTATGGGTAAGCACTGCGCGCGCGCTCAGCTCGGCGCGGCGCGAGGCCACGATCACCCACTGGTTGGGCGCGATCCCGAGGCGGCGCGCGTCGGCGGGGTTGAGCTCCACGTAGATCTCGCGCGGCGAGAGGCGCGCCAGCACCGGCGAGCGCTTGGTGCGGGTCTCGGTGTGCCACTGGCTCGAGCTGCCACGACCGGTGAGCAGCAGAAACGGAAAGGCCGCGTTGGTGGCCTCGGGCATCGGCCGTGGCGACTCGCAGATCAGCTTGGCCTTGCCGTCGGGGTGGAAGAAGCGACCGTCGGCGAACAGCCGCCGCTCGGACTCACCGAGCTCGCTGCCGGCGGGGAACGGCCACTGGATGCCGCCCGCCGCTTCGAGCGTCGCATAGTCGCGAATCCCCGAGAAGTCGCACGGCTGGCCGATCGACAGGCGCTTGAGACTCTGAAAGACGTCCTCGGGCGTGCGCCAGCGACGGAACAGCTCGCCGCAGCCCCAGGCCTCGGCCACCAGCTGAAAGATGCGAAAGTCGCTGAGCGCCTGACCCGGCGCGCGCGCGACCTGACGCACCACGCCAATGCGTCGCTCGCTGTTGATGAACGTGCCCTCTTTCTCGCCCCAGGCCGCCGCCGGCAACACCAGGTGCGCGAGCGCCGCGGTCTCCGTGTCGGCATACATGTCCTGCACGACGAGAAAGTCGAGGCGGCCCAGTACGTCTTTCAGATCGAGCTGGTTGATCCACGAGTGCGCGGGATTGGTGGCGACGATCCACAGGCCGCGGATGCGACGCGCCAAGATCGACTCGATGATCTGATCGTAGGCCAGGCTGCCCGTCGACGGGATGGTCTCGACCGGCAGCTCGAGCGCGCGCGCCACCTCGTCGCGATGGGTGGCGTTGGTGAAGTCGCGCCCGCCGAAGAGGTTGGTGGTGTTGGAGAACAGGCGCGAGCCCATGGCGTTGCACTGGCCGGTGATCGAGTTCGCGCCGGTGCCTGGGCGCCCGAGGTTGCCGGTCAGGAGCGCCAGGTTGATGATCGCCTGCGCCACGCGCACACCTTCGTGGCTCTGGTTGACGCCCATGGTCCACCAGAACGAGACCCGCCGGCCAGGGCGGCTGATGGCTTCGGCGAGCGCCCCCAGTTGCTCGGTCGAGAGGCCGCTCAATTCGCTGGTTCGCTCGATGGGGAACTCGCGCGCGTGCATGGCGAGCGCGTCGAGGCCGCTCGTGTGGGCGCGCACGAACGGCTCGTCGATCCAGTTGCGCTCGATGAGCAGCTGCGCGAGGCCGGTGAACAGCGCCAGGTCCGACTTGGGGCGCAGCGCGAAGTGATCGCTGGCCGCCATCGCGGTCTCGGTCTTGCGCGGATCGATGACGATGATGCGCGGCTGCCGCGGATTGAGGCAGATGCGCTCCCACAAGATCGGATGCGCGATGCACAGGTTCGAGCCGACCAGCACGATGACGTCCGACTCTTCGAAGTCGCGATAGGTGTAGGGCGGCGCGTCGAAGCCGAACGACTGTTTGTAGGCGACCACGGAGGTGGCCATGCACTGGCGCGTGTTGCCGTCGCCGTGCAGCATGCCCATGCCGAACTTGGCGAGCGCGCCGAGATAGGCCATCTCCTCGGTGACGATCTGTCCCGTCGAGAGATAGGCCACCGAGGCGTTGCCGTGGCGCTGCTGAATCTCGCGAAAGCGGTGCGTCATCGCCCCGAGCGCGGTCGGCCAATCGACCGGCTCCTGGCGACCGTTCGCCGCGCGCAGAAGTGGCGTGGTCGCGCGATCGGGCGAACGCAGCGGCGTGAGCGCCTCCCAGCCTTTGGGGCAGGCCATGCCGAGATTGACCGGATAGTCACGCGTCGGCGTGAGGTTCACCGGCGCGCCGTCGCGCAGGTGGACGTCGAGCGAGCAGCCCGTCGAGCAGAAGCCGCAGACGAGCCGCGCCACCGACTCGGGCGCAAGGCGCCCAGGCAGGCGGCCGAGCGCGCCCGGCGTGAGCGCGAGCTCGCGACCGAGCGGCCCGGAGCGCGCGCGCAGGAGCGCTTCGAGGCGGCGCTTCATGCCAGGCCCCCCGGCATCTTGGCAGCGCTGGCGGTGACGAAGAACAGGTAGCGCTCGCACAGCTCGCCGCCGAGCGTGAGCGCGAAAGTCGCGATGCCGAGCACCGCAGCGACGGTAGCTTGCGAGGCGTCGAGGTGCCAGAGCGCGAACGGCAGCGCGATCCCGCCGAGCGCGCCGCACACGAAGCGCAGGGTGGTGACGCGCCGCAGATCGCCGGCCATCAGCATGGCGCTGCGCTTGTGTGCGGTGTGGGCGCGGCGTCGCAGGTGGCGGAACGCTGCCAGCTCGACGGTGAGCTTGCCGCACATCAAGAGCGCGAGCGCCTGCGCGACCGCCGGCGCGTGCTGATGGGTGAGCGACGCGATCATCGCCACCGTCGCCGCGCCGAGCACGCCGCCGGACGCGAGGAACTTGAACGCCACCGACGACGCGTGCCAGGTCGGCCGGCGCGTAGCCGCGTACACCATCACCGAGCACACGACGCCCACAAGGCCGCTCACCGCCGAGCCGCGCAGGAGCAGCGCGCGCAACGGCTCGCTCGCGGGCAGCCACAGCGACGCCGCGTAGCCCGAGGCCACGCCGGCGAACAGCGAGAACGCCAGGATCTCGCGGCTTAGCCACGACCTGCGCAGCCCGAGCATGGCGCGAAACGCGTAGAGCGGGCGGCCGAGGTGCAGCACGCTCAGCGCCAGCGCCGCGAGGCCGAGGGCCAGCGCCACCGCCGCGCTCGCATGGCCGACGCCGCGCGCGATCGCGGCGCCGAGGAGCTCGCTGCGCATAAGCTCGACGCAGAACGCGCCGACCGAGAGCTGCGTCAAGACCAACATGACGATCAGCGGCGGGTGCGGACGCTCGGGGCTGAGCGCGTAGAAGTCGGCGGGCAGGAGGTTGCGCGGCAGCTCCTTGCGCGTGCGATAGGTGGTGGTCGGCAGCGTGTGCTCGGGGCTGGGCACGCCGGGCAGAAAGCGGCTCGCCTGTGCGGCCTCGACGACCTCGGCCTGATCGACCACGTTGATGCGGATCGCCTGACTCGGGCACGCCTGCACGCACGCCGGCGCCTCGCCGTGCGCGAGGCGATCGCTGCACAGATCGCACTTGCGCACGATGCCGCGCGCCGGGTTGAACTTGGGCACGTCGTACGGACACATGAAGATGCAGTACTGGCAGCCGATGCATTGGTCGTCGAGATGCGCGACGATGCCGGTCACCGGATCTTTCTCGTACGCGAGCACCGGGCAGCCGATCGCGCACGCCGGCTCGAGGCAGTGGTGGCACGCGGTGGTCACTGTCTGCTGCAGCGGCGCCTCGGCGCTGCCGCCGGTGAGCAGCCCGACCGAGCGCCAGGTCTCGTCGTCATCGAGCCCGTTGCGGTTGTGACAGCCGGTGACGCAGGCCTTGCAGCCGGTGCAGGCGTCGAGGTCGACCTCGAACGCATACTGCTCGCCGGCCTTGGGCGCGGCCAACGGCAGGAGCGCGCGATACTTGTCCTGCACGGATGGCAGCTCGCCGCGATCGTGCTGCCGCGCAAACGTCTCGACCGCCGTGCCGCCATCGCGTTGATCGGCGAGCAGCTGGTCGAGGAGCGTCGGCGGTTGCGTGCGCGCGGGCGCGACCTTCATGCCCAAAAGCGGCAGGCGGCGCACCGACGAAGAGGCGCTCATCGTCGCTCGCACACCTCGACGCGTCCGTGACGCACGCGCACCGCGAACACGCGCAGGGACACAGTCGGATCATCGACGCACGCGCCGGTCTGCAGATCGAACGCGTGCTTGTAGATCGGCGACGCGATCATCGGGCGGCCGCGGCGATCGCCGACGATGCCGCGCGACATCACGAACGCGCGCGAGAACGGATCGAAGTTGTCGACGGCGTAGAGCTGCGCGCCCGAGCGCACGATCGCGATCTGCTGCCCGTCGACCATTGCGCACACGGCGGTGTTGGGCAAGATCTCGTCGAGCGTACACACGTCGACCCACGACTCCTGCACGAGCGCTTGGGCTTGGCTCATCCGGTCTTCTCCTGTGCGCGGGTCTTCTCGGCCCAGGTGGCCGGGCGCGGCTGCGCACGCTCATGAATGAACACGATGCTCGGGTCCGGCTCGCTCGAGTTCACGAACGGGCGGAACTGTCGCAGCTTCTCGGGGTCGTCCAGCGTCGCCTTCCACTCGCACTGGTAGCTGTCGACGACCCGCAGCAGATCGGCCTCGAGCTCGGCGCAGATGCCGAGCGAGTCTTCGATCAGCACCTCACGTAGATAGTCCATGCCGCCTTCGAGCGCGTTGAACCAACCGGCGGTGCGCTGCAGTCGATCGGCGGTGCGGATATAGAACATCAAGAAACGATCGATGTATTTGATGAGCGTCGCCTCGTCGAGATCGATGGCGAACAGCTGGGCGTGCTGCGGCTTCATGCCGCCGTTGCCGCACAGGTAGAGGTTGTAGCCCTTCTCGGTGGCGATGATGCCGAAGTCTTTGCTCTGCGCCTCGGCGCACTCGCGCGCGCAGCCGGAGACCGCCGACTTGAGCTTGTGCGGGCTGCGCAGGCCCTTATAGCGATTCTCCAATTTGATGGCGAGCGAGACCGAGTCCTGCACGCCGAAGCGACACCAGGTCGAGCCGACGCACGACTTGACGGTGCGCAGCGCCTTGCCGTACGCGTGACCCGACTCGAAGCCGGCGTCGATCAGCTCGCGCCAGATGAGCGGCAGCTGCTCGAGCCGCGCGCCCAGGAGATCGACGCGCTGCGCGCCGGTGATCTTGGCGTACAGCCCGTAGCGCTGCGCGACGCGGCCGAGCGCGATCAGCTTGTCGGGGGTGATCTCACCGCCGGCCACGCGCGGCACCACCGAGTAGGTGCCGTCGCGCTGAATGTTGGCCAGGTAGCGATCGTTGGTGTCCTGCAGCGGCAGGTGCTTCTTGTCGAGCACATGCTCGTTCCACGCCGAGGCCAGCATCGACGCCACCGCCGGCTTGCAGATCTCGCAGCCCGCACCCTGGCCGTGGCGCTCGATGAGCGCGTCGAAGCTGCGCACGCGATGCAGCCGCAAGAGATCGAACAGCTCCTGCCGCGAGTGGGGGAAGTGCTCGCACAGGTGATTGCTCACCGCCACGCCTGCTCGCTTAAGCTGCACGTTGAGCAGCTCCGACAACAGCGGCACACACGAGCCACAGCCGGTGCCCGCGCCGGTGCACTTCTTGATGGCCGGCACCGTGGTCAGCTGCGCGCTCTCGATTGCGGCACAGATCGCGCCTTTACTCACGTTCAAGCACGAGCACAGGGTCGCGGTCTCGGGCAGCGCCGAGATTCCCAGACCCGCTGAGGGAGCGCCCGCGCGCGGTGGCAAGATCAGATCTTCGGGATGCGGCGGCAGCGCGACGCCATTCTGCTGCAGCTGCAACAGCTGCCCGTAGGCGCTCGCGTCGCCGACGAGGATGCCGCCGGTGAGGCGCTTGCGATCGTCGCTCAGCACCAGCTTCTTGTAGACCCCGCTCGCCGCGTCGAACCAGCTCATCACGTGACCGTTCGCGAACGGCTCGCCGAAGCTGGCCACGTCGACCCCGAGGAGCTTGAGCTTGGTGGACAGCTCGGCGCCGAGGAAGCGCTCCTCGCCCATGCCGGCGACCGCGTCGGCCGCCACGCTGGCCATGGTGTAGCCGGGCCCGACCAGACCATAGACGCGGCCACGGTGCAGCGCGCACTCGCCGATGGCGAACACGTCGCGGTCGGAGGTTCGACACTGATCGTCGACGACGATGCCGCCGCGCGCGCCGAGCTCCAGCCCGCTCTCGCGCGCCAGCTGATCGCGCGGGCGAATGCCGGCGGAGAAGACGATCAGCTCCGCGCTCAGCGACGAGCCGTCGGCGAAGCGTAGGCCCGCGGCGCGATCGCCGTCGAGCTCCACGGCCGCCGCCGACTTGCCGGTGTGCACCGACACGCCCAGCGCTTCGATCTTGCTGCGCAAGAGGCCGCCGCCGACCTCGTCCAGCTGCAGCGCCATGAGACGCGGCGCGAACTCGACGACGTGCACCTGCAGGCCCAGCTGCGAGAGCGCGTGCGCCGCCTCGAGCCCGAGCAGCCCGCCACCGACGACCACGCCGACCCGCGAGCGGCCCGCGTAGTCGCGGATCGCCGCCAGATCGTCGAGCGTGCGATAGACGAAGCAGCCGGGCGCGTCTTTGTTCGGGATCGGCGGCACGAATGGATACGAGCCGGTGGCCAACACCAGTTGATCGTAGGCGACCGTCTTTTGGCGCGCCGAGGTGACCGTGCGCGCCTCTCGATCGATCGCGATCGCGCGATCGCCGACGAGCAGCTCGATGCCGGCCGCTTCGTAGCGGCCCGGCTCGACCAGCGACAGCGCCTCGGCGCTCTTGCCCGAAAAGAAGCTGGTCAGGCCCACCCGATCGTAGGCGGGCCGCGACTCTTCACAGAAGGCGGTGATGCGAAAGCGCGAGCAGTGCCCGCCGCCGATCATCCGCTCGAGGAAGCGGTGTCCGACCATCCCGTTGCCTACCACGACGAGTCGTTTTTGGCCGCTCACGATGACTTCGTTTGTAGGGCTTGGCTTGTTTCGGCCGAGTTAAGTATCTGTTAAATATCGCGCACAGAAAGCGATCTGAATCGATTTGCGCGTTGTTCACGGTCGCTGCGGCGTTTACAAGATCACTGGGTTCTCGACGGTAAATCGGGTTCGTCAATCCGGACTGCGTCCAAGCTAGTTTCCAACAATTAATTTAACAAACACGAGTTAGAAACCTTTGCCTTCTAGGCTGCGATTCCGAGGAGGTGACCACGCATGTCCAAGTGGATCAAAGAGTGGAACCCGGAAGACGAGCGCTTCTGGGCCCACACCGGCAAACGCATCGCGCGACGCAACCTGATCTGGTCGATCTTGGCGGAGAACATCGGCTTTTCGGTGTGGCTCTTGTGGAGCATCACTGCCACGCGACTGCCGGCGGCGGGCTTTACCTACACCACCGATCAGCTCTTTCTGCTGGTGGCGCTGCCCGGTCTGGTCGGCGCGCTGATGCGCTTTCCCTACACCTTCGCGGTGCCGCGCTTCGGCGGACGAAATTGGACGGTGGTCTCCGCGCTGCTCCTGCTGATCCCGAGCGTGAGCCTGGCGGTGCTCGTCGATCGCCCGGCCACGCCGTTCTGGCTGATGGCGCTCGCCGCCTGTACCGCGGGGCTCGGCGGCGGCAACTTCGCGTCGAGCATGGCCAACATTTCGTTCTTCTATCCCGATCGCGAAAAGGGCCTGGCGCTCGGGCTCAACGCCGCCGGCGGCAACATCGGCGTGAGCATCGTGCAGCTGGTCGTGCCGATCGTGATTGGCATCGGCGGCGGCCTGCACCTGCGTAACGCCGGCCTCTTGTGGCTGTTGCCGATCGCGATCGCCGCCGTGTGCGCGTTTCTGTTCATGGACAACTTGTCGTCGGCGCGCTCGAACGCGCGCGATCAGCTGCTGGTGGCGCGCAACAAGCACACCTGGATCATCTCGTTCCTGTATGTCGGCACGTTCGGATCGTTCGTCGGCTACTCGGCGGCGTTTCCGCTGCTGCTCAAGACGCAGTTTCCCGAGGTCACCACCAACCTCGCGTTCCTCGGCGCGCTCGTCGGCTCGGTGGCGCGGCCGTTCGGCGGCTGGCTGGCCGATCGTCTCGGCGGCGCACGCGTGACGCTGTGGAACTTCGCGTTCATGGGCGTGGCCACCGCGGGCGTGATCAACTTCATTCAGCAGCACAACTTCCCCGGCTTTCTGCTCGCCTTCCTGGCGTTGTTTCTCACCACCGGCATCGGCAATGGATCGACCTTTCGCATGATCCCGCCGATCTTCCGCGCCGAGCAGCTGCGCCTCTGCGCCACCGACGAGGAGCGCGCGCTGGCACCGGCGCGCGCGCGGCGTGACGCGGCCGCCGCCATCGGCATCTGCTCGGCGATCGGCGCGCTCGGCGGATTCTTCATTCCGCGCACGCTCGGCGCATCGCTCAAAGCCACCGGCGGCGCATCGACGGCCTTCGGCTGGTTTCTCGGCGGCTACCTGCTCTGCGTCGCCGTCACGTGGTGGTACTACCGGCGCCGGAGCTTTCTCATCAAGCAAGTGCCCAGCCTCGCCAACGCCAACGCTTGAGCCCGAAGGAGGCCCACATGAAAACGCTCGCCATCGTTTCGCTCGTTGCCACGCTCACCGGTTCGTTCGTCGCCGTCGCCCACGCAGAGGCGCCCGCGCTCACCGTCGCACCGGCGCCGCCGCCGCAGATCGAGATCAAGAAGACCGCACTCCGCGTGAAGAAGCCGTTTCTCACCTACGCCAGCTTCGGTTTCAACGCCTATACGTTTCTCGGCGCGACCGCCAAGGCGCCCGAGACCAACCTCACGCCCGCCAGCCGCGGCATCATCTTTCAGCAGCTCGGCATCGGCTATTTCGTGCATCCGATGTTGCGGCTGCAGCTGACGTTGATCTTCGGCGAGACGGTGAGCGGGAAGCCCGAGAACACCGATACGCTGTCGACGCTGGCGATCGTGCCGTGGCTGATCTTCACCACCCACGGCTTCTTCACCGGCATCGGTCCGCAGCTGGCGCCGATCTCCTACGGCAAGACGCCCAACTTCGATGCCGGCATCTATACCGCGACCGGATATTCGGTCGCGCTCGGCCGCGGGTTTTCGCTGCCGCTCTCGGTGCAGCTGGTGGTCATGCTCGCGCAGCGGGTCTCGGTCGCCGTCACGCCCGCGGCGGCGCTCGCGTACCGATTCTGACCGCCATTCGAATGGGTTTTGGAAACATGCATTTTACCGGCATTTACCAGAACCGGTCGCTTGGGCCGCGAGTCCTCGTGGCAAGATGAGAGACGTGAAGCGCGGATACAAGATCGCGACCATCAGTCGGTTGACCGGGTTTTCGCCCATGCTGTTGCGCGCGTGGGAGACGCGGCATCAGCTGCTCGATCCCGCGCGCGGCGCCGGCGGACAGCGCCTGTACTCCGACGACGACGTACTGCTCCTGCGCGGCGTGCGCGCGCTCCTCGACGAAGGGCTCTCGATCGGCGAGATCGTCGCCGGCGGCCGCGCGCGCATGCTGCGAGCGGCGCAAGCGAGCGCGCAAGCCGAGGCCGGTGCGCTGCGCGATATGGAGCTGTCGGCGCAAGCGCTCGCGCGCCTGTCCGCGCGGCTCGATCCCGAGCAGATCTTGTCGTTGATCGTCGAGACCCTCGCGACGGATTTCCATGCGGCGCTCGCGCGCATCTGGGTTTATGAGCCGGACGAAAAAGTTCTGCTGCTGCGAGCCTCGGCCGGCCTCTCGCGGCGCACCACCACCAGCCCACGCGCGCGCATCGATCTGCGCCGCTATCGCTACAAAGTGGGCGTGGTGGCGCGCAGCGGCGAGCCGTTCGTGTCCAACGCCATCGTCGGTGATGGTGACTTCGATCAGCGCTGGGTCCATCGCGAGCGGCTGCTGTCGGTGGCGATCGTGCCGCTCACCGCCGGCGAGCAGCTCCAGGGCGTGATGGCGCTGTTCTTCCGCGTGGCGCTATCGGAGCAGCTCGTGGGCGCGCTCAATCCGTTCGCCACCGTCGCGGCTTCGTCGATCGCCGCGCACCGCCGGCCGGCGGGAAGCGAGCGACTCTCCGCGTAGCGCCGACCTGGCGCTAGCCGTTGACGGCAGATTCGTCGACGGCGTGATGCAGCTCGGGCGCGTGTCCACCCGCTGCCCGGGCGACCCGATTGCGGGCGGAAGGCTGAGCGCGCGGCGTCAGCTTCCAGCGCTGGTGATCTTGCTGCGAGTGGTGCGGCTTCAGCTCCGCCTGGTTGCGCGTGCCTTCGAGGCCACACACGCTGCAGCGTTTGACCTCGCCGAGGCGGCGCATGCGACCGCTCTGCGCCAGCTCGCGTCCGACCAGGTCGGTGACCAGCTCCTCGACCTGGACGCGCAGCTGCTGGAACACGACCTCGAGCGCCGGCCGGATGCGCTCGAGCACCTCGCCGACGGCCTCCGCTTCGAGGCCAAGCGCCGGCGGGCGACGGTGGCGGGGCGCTCTCGATTCAGCACGCATACGCATCCTCTATATATACAACGCTTCTTCGACAAGACTTCGACAATAAATAGACAGCCCCTCGGCCGTCGCTGGCCAGGGGCCGCTTGCGTTTTGGCGGCCGGTTTGCC
>Ga0307509_10011146_pt1 | contig 10934 bp, 4 predicted proteins | sample 10_EM_MG_FD_202245 | JGI IMG/M metagenome (GOLD analysis project Ga0307509, IMG submission 202245) | Populus trichocarpa ectomycorrhiza microbial communities from riparian zone in the Pacific Northwest, United States - 10_EM | ecosystem: Host-associated > Plants > Roots > Unclassified | place... | reverse complement strand
GCTCTGGATGCGAGGGACCAATATGGGGTCCTTGCTACAGTTGCACCTCTTGCTACTTCTTTCTTCATAAGAAATGCGCCGAGCTGCCCCGTGAGATCAAGCGGCGCATTCATCGTAGACACCCTCTTCATCTACTGGCAAAGTCACCATATAAAGGAAAATACCGTTGTAATCGGTGCACCAAAACTTTCAACAGTTTTGTTTACCATTGTTCTTTCTGTAAGTTTGATCTAGATATCAAATGTGCTTTTCAACCGGGTTTTTTTGAGGTTGATAGTCAATTTGCCCATAAGGATCATCCATTGATTTTGAATGAAGAACAAGAATATCATGGTGCAGGAGTTGTGTGCTCTTTGTGCAAGGAACCAATGTCTGGTCCTAGCTATAGTTGCACTTCTTGCAACTTCTTTCTTCACAAGAAGTGTGCTGAGCTACCCCCAGAGATCAAGAGGCACATTCATCCAGAACACCCTCTTCGTCTACTGCCAAATCATCACATGATCTGTGGTTTTTGCAAAGAAACTTGCTATGAGAGTTTTGTTTACTGCTGTTTTGTGTGCGAATTCAACCTCCATATCAAATGTGCTTTTCCACCATGCGTTTATGCAGCTGATCAGGATCAGGGGCATCAATTTAGAAGCCTGCTGAATCCACTTTCATTAAAATCAATCTCCTTCACTTGCAATGCATGTGGCACTGAGAGAGATGACTCCCCTTTCATGTGCACCACGTGCCAACTCTTGGTCCACGAAGAATGCATTTCATTGCCACGCACCCTTAAAACGGCACTGCACCATCATCCCCGAATCATCCACACGTATCAACATCAACAATGCATCGAATCGATAAACAAGTACTGTGGAATTTGCCGTCTGGAAGTTGACTCAAAATACGGAGTTTACTATTGCCCAGACTGTGACTTCGTTGCACACGTGAATTGTAGTGTAGAATATGGCGATTTTGAAACAGAGATTGTAGAAGAAAACGAAGAAGAGCAAAGTGTGACGGTTGATGATCAATTCATGGAACCTAGCTTTCGCGTTGTCCGTGAGATCAAGCATGGAGAGGAGAGAATAATTGAAGAGATCGAGCATTTCAGTCATCAACATAACCTAATCCTTATTGACAAGGTTGATGATGATCTAAAGTGTGAGGGGTGCATGCTACCAATCTCAACTCCATTTTATAGGTGTGCCAGGTGTAATTTCTTTCTTGACAAAACCTGCATAGAATTACCCAGGAAAAAAAAGTGGCAATATCACGAAAACCAACTGATTCTTTCATGGAACCGAGGGTCACATGATCTGTACTACTGTCATGTGTGTAATCAAGTTTCTCGTGGGCTCAGCTACTTTTGTGATATATGTAGACTCTCCATTGATGTCCGATGCTTCAAATCATTGAAAGATTCTTTTAAACATGGAGGTCATGAGCATCCCCTTTATCTTCCAGCGGACAGAAAGAATATTCTCCGTTGCAGTAATATTGGAGGTAGCTGGCCTCCCCCTTTGCTTGCAGCGGACGGAGAGAATATTCCCCATTGCAGTGGCTGTTGTGTCAGTGAAGAATCGAAGGTGTTTTTTAAATGTGTGGTTTGCGATTTCAAGCTGGGTATGAAATGTGCTACACTGCCATACAAAGCAAGACACGAGTATGATGACCATCCTCTCTTCCTCACCTATATCAATGCAAATGACTACCAACCTTCCTGTATAATTTGTGAAAAAGATAGAGACCCAAAGCTCTGGTTCTACCGTTGTGAGGAATGCGACTTCGATGCTCATCCAGAATGTGCTCTCGGGAAATACCCATACGTCAAGCCAGGGGGGGTTCACACGTATCCTAAACACCCTCACCCTATTGCTTTGGTCGACAAGACAGAGGATTATCGTCCACAGGCATGCGATACTTGTGGTGAGCCTTGCGACGACTTGGCCCTTGAATGTACTGATCCTAACTGCAGTTTTATCGTCCACAGGAAAAGATGGCAATGCTTTCAGTCATTACTATATTAATGCAAATGACTACCAACCTTCCTGCATAATTTGTGAAAAAGATAGAGACCCGAAGCTCTGGTTCTACCGTTGTGACTCATCCAGAATGTGCTCTCGGGAAATACCCATATGAGATCACTTGTGGCTAAACACCCTCACCCTCTTGCTTTGGTCGACAAGACAGAGGATTATGCAGCATGCGATACTTGTGGTGAGCCTTGCGATGACTTGGCCCTTGAATGTACTGATCCTAACTGCAATTTTATCGTCCACTATAAAAGATGGGAATGCTTTGAGTCGTTATGGTAGTTGGATCGCAGTTGTTGGCTTTTTTCTTATTTTTGGGTTATGATTGTTGGCAGTTGCAAGACAGAGGATTATTATCTCTGTTTCTATTTTCGCATATGAGATCACTTTTTTTCTCTCTGTTTTTTTTATTTTCTGAACAATAAAAGATGCAATTTCATTAAGACTGTCCTTGAAGGTAGTTTGTTGTTTCTGTTTGCCTTCGTAGTGACAGAGATGTCTGACCTTCCACCATTTTTCTTAGCTCAGCAGGAAGCTCTTGATCCTCTCCATAAATTATTCTACTTATTGTTTCGATTCCCTCTTTACATTTTTGTTATAGATTTTATTGTAAATGCATAAAAATATTGTCATATAAAATAACACTTACCTGATTTTTCTTAGATAATTACTATGTGTATATCTGCGACGTGTATATGTTGTCATATAATAAAATATTGTCATATAATAATTCTCTAATTAAAATATAATATTATAGTGTTTATATATTAAAAAAATATGAAATAAAAATAAAATTTAAACTAAATAGGAAAAAAAATTCTAAATCAACTAATAAAATATTACAAGTTGATAGTTTTTGTGGTTTTATTTGAAAGTCTTACTGATTTTAAAAGGCTATAAAATTCTAATTTTATAGAAAATAAAGCTTTTAAAATCTTCTAATAAAATTTGAGTTGGATAAAGTAAAAAATAAAAATAAAACTATACCCTTCACAAGACTACTTATTTAAGAAAAAAAAAATCATATATCAATCTTGTCTCCAATTCAAATTGTTGTTGCTTCAATTTTGTAGGTATCCAATTAAAAATCTCGAACCTTTGCATGCTGCTAGCAACATTCCTAGCTTTTTTATTATTAAAAATCTGTTTATTTTTGTGTTTTAAAAATATTTTTTTAATAAAAAATTTACTTTAAATTAATTTTTTATGATAAAGTTAAAAAGAATTTTTTAAAAAAATTTATTTTAATATTTTTCTAAATAAAAAAAATATTTTAAAAATCAATGGAATAGTTAACGTGGATTGCGATTTCAACCCTTGTAATAAATGGGCTACTCTGCAATGTAAAGCTAGACACATGTACGATGACCATCCTCTCTTTCGCACCTCTAATGATCCAAATGACTACCAATTTGTCTGTCAAATTTGTGAAAATCATAAAGCTCTGGTTCTACCGTTGTGAGAAATGCAACTTTGATGCTCAGCCAGGATGTGCTCTTAGAAAATACCGATATATCAAGGTAATGGGCGTTTACACATGACTTTCAGACTCCCCGATGCACGAATCCATGAATTCTTCTTCTTCTTCTTCTTCTATTACTGTGTTGTGTGTCTAGGTTTTTGAAAGAAGAAGAAGAAGAAGAAGAAGAAGAAGAATTTTATTTCTTATTCATTCAATAGATATGGTTACAAGATAAAATAGTAGAGGATATCACCAAATTAGAAAGGCCACAAATTAGGAAATCAAAATAAAGATCGGAGCAATCTCTATTCCAAGAAAATCCTTAATCTCTGTTTCACTTGCAATGCATGTGGCACTGATTTGTTGAAGATTATTATACCATCAGACGTCACATCTGTTGCATTTCTTCGTTCAGCTAATCCACTCTCAGACAATTTTCCCTGTGTATAGAAAGTTTCACCAAATTAGGAAATCAAAATAAAGATCGGATCTCTAGGCTAGAAAAACAAGAAACGGGAGCTTGGTTAATGTTGACATATTCACAGGCATTCACAGTTTCTTCAAGGATTCTCTTTAGCCATAACATTTCACAAACTTCATTGCCATAACCCTATATTCTACCTCAGCACTGCTTCTTGCAACCACATTTTGTTTTTTACTTTGCCATGTTACTATATTTTCTCAAACTTAAGTACAATATTTTAATCTGTATCCTCTATCAATGACTGAACTTGCCCAATCTGCATCATGTATATGATTCTTTTGTCTCCGCTTGTCTGGTGTACAATATTCTACCTCACCCTCTTGCTTTGGTCGACAAGACAGAGGATTATCCAGCATGCGATGCTGGTGTACTATATTATTGGTATGATCCATTCGATAGCTTTGTCCTTTAAGATATATCGTGAAAAGGGAAGTTAATTCCTGTTTTTAGTATTTTTCTTCTTAAGAAGAATAAGAATAAGCCTCCATCTTCTTTATCTAATTTCAAAACCACGAAGGGATTGAATTAGAGGCCCAAATCTCATTTCAATTATTTGGTTAGATAATATAAATCAGCGGCGAAGCAATCTAGAACCTGATTGATTTTTAATTTAGACAAAAATCCCTCTCGAGTTCAAACCCAATTTAATTATTTTTAATCGGGTACTTCAAAAAAATAATTAATGCTTTTGAAACTTCTACTGCAAGCGGAAAAAACAAGTAATACGAGTAGAATCACTATATTAAAATTCTCTAATTAATATATAATATTATAGTTTTTATTTATTAAAAAATCCTAAACAAAATTAAAATAATAATAATAATAGAATTTTAAACTAAATAGGAAAAAATTCTAAATCAACTAATAAAATATTACAAGTGTGATAGATTTTTTGTGTTTTTATTTGAAAGTCTTACTGGTTTTAAATGACTAAAACGTTCTAATTTTATAGAAAATAAAGCTTTTAAATTCTTCTAATAAAATTTGAGTTGGATTGAGATAAAAATAAATAAAATTATGCCCTTTACAGGTTGCTTATTTTTTAAAATATTTTTGAAAAAAAAAATATTTTTTAAAAATAATAATTTTTCTTTGTTTTTTCATATCATTTTGATGTGCTAATGTCAAAAATAAATTTAAAAATAAAATCATTTAAAAAACATAAAAAATGACCAGAGACATTCCATCAAACCTGTTACCTGGATTATGAGATTAAGATAATATCTTAGAAAGAAAAAAAAAACAACTTGATTTAACCAGGTTAAGCTGTCAAACCGATGATCCTAGTCATGAGACCGGGATAATCCTATAAACAAAAAAAAAAAACAAATTATAAAGTTCATTCTCAACCGACATAATGTTGAATGATTAATTTTGAAAAAAAAAGTCAATAAAAAAGGATACAAAAAACAACCCGAGTTAACTTCGGTTAACCCGTTTAGCACTATTCTCAAGTCATGAGAGCAAGAAAACTTAGTGAAAAATAAGCCGAAACAAATCATAAAGCCTAATTCCCAATCAACCAAATATTAAAAGATAAAATTAAAAAATAAGACAATTAAAAAATAAAAATAAAAACCGAGTTAACCAGGCTAAGTTGTCAATCCCACGATCTAGATCATGAGATTAGAACAACCCAATAAAAAAATCAATGTTGAAAGACTCATGACCTGGGTAATGAGACCGAGATAACCTTATAGAAAAAAAATAAAAATAATAACTTTATTTTAAACTTGGTTGACCTGCTAGACCCGCAACCTTGATCACAAGATAAGAACAACCTCATAAAAAAAAATTAAAAAAAAAATATAAAGCTCATTTTCCAACTCGTCTAATATTGAATAAGAAAATTAAAAAATATATTTTAAAAAAGGCATAAAAAATCACCTGAGTTAACTCAGGTTAATCTGTTAAGTTATTTATAAGTCATGAGTCGTGATAACCTAATAGAAAGCAAACTGAAAAAATCATAATGTTCAACTCAATATTAAAAAATCAAATTGGAGGAAAATCAATCAAGAAAATAAAAAACCTTGAGTCAATTGAATTCACCAGTCAAATTCATGATTCAAATTATGAGACTGAAACAACCCAATAAAAAATAAATTCAATGTTAAAAATGAAATTGCAAGAAAAAAAAAAGAAGCGTTTATTAAAAAAAATCAAATGAAAAATAAGAAAGAAAAAAAAAGGCACTATAGTGCTTGGTTTAGAGGCCCCTTCGAAAGAATATTGATGAGGTTATCATAAATATAATACCTTGCCACAGGTACTTTGCCTTGATTTTTTCGGAGTTGATCAATGGATTAACCAAGAAATAGATTTTACCTCTGAAGAAAATCTTTGTTTCACTTTCTTAATACATTTTACTTTAAGAAACAAGGAGAAAGGAAAAATAAAAAGGACAAACGAGAAATTACTTGGTAGAGATAACCAAGAAATAGGTTTATCAAACGAATGACCTAATTTTTGTTCTAGATAAACTTCATGAAGCCGCTGTTTTGAATTTCAAATTATCAAAACTAAAGCTTTTTAAACCCGACTTGATATTCAATCCATTCAGGTCATGAGTTTTGTTCAATTCTATTTTAACTTAGGTCAACCTAATAAATCAAATCAAATTTTAAAATCATGATTAAAACACATTCAAACCACCATGTGTATTATAATAGTGATAATTTTTTAAAATGTTTTTTATTTAAAAATATATTAAAATATTATTTTTTTATTTTTAAAATTTTATCTTTAACATTACTATATCAAATCAATTTAAAAATATAAAATAAAATAAAAATTTAAAAACACACAAGAAAAATCAATTCTAAGGTTGAAATAAAAATACATCAATTTGATATGTCATTTCACCTTATTTATTGAACAGTGGTCATTTCAATCACAAGTTTGGCCTACTCCACAAGCACAAAACCTACAAGAGGCTCTATATTATATTTCAATTGGTTTGTTCATCGAAGAAGTTATATATAATGTGGGATTCATAAACAAAGAAAAATAAATTAAATACATTATTATGTAATACTATTTAACTTGCTTGATTTACTGCTGCAAAGATATTAACTTATCAGTAACCCTTCTTTTTGGTTATAAATAACTACAAAATTATAATTATATATCTAAGAAATTTTATAAATAACTACAAAATTATACAAAAAAACTAAATTCATTCGTGAATCACTATGGCTTGTGAGAGGATTTGTTGTGAAAAAAATATTAAAATAAATATTTTTATTTTTTAAATATTATTTTTAATATCAACATATTTAAAAATACAAAAAACTTAATTTTAAATATTTTTTTATTAAAAAAACCGTTTAGAAAGCAATTTTAAACCGCTACCCATGGGCAAATGAGTAATATAAGAAGTTGAGGAGACGCAACTCAAGTCAACGAGTCTTCTTCTCCAACCAGAAAAGACATGGGAAAGTGTCTTCTTATTCACATTCTTGAAAATAATCTCATCCGCACAAATAGAGGAGCCTGTAGCTTTCCTCACGATCTTCTTCCCACCTATTCCTTACAGATAACACCCTTCCTTCCCTTTTGGGCTTCTTTGAATATCGGGTCCTTTTAATTATTTTTCGTTTGGGCTTTCTGTCCCATAATCTTTGATAAATGGGAAGAAGGAAGAAAAATGCTTCCCCAGCAATTGATTGGTATCCGATCTTGATTGGAAATCACTGTGTTCTGGATCTCGTTGGTTGATCTGTAATGTAGCAGTAAGCAGCTGTGATTATTTAATTAGCCGTCGGTGAAGAGGTCAAGTTTCAGTTCAGAAGATGAGGTATTGAATACTTGTAGCACTCAACTTTTATTTGCCTTTCCATTTCGATAACATATATATTCGGCAGCTTCAATATGGCCTCCCTATGTCTTGCCTTGGGTCAACACCCCTTATTTCCTGCTCTGCCTTCTGAGAGAGCCAGAGACATGGAGGTTGAACATTTTAGCCACCCAGATCATCCGTTGATCCTCATTAATCAAGTTCTCGAGTATAGTTGTGAACTAGTTATTTGCTCTGGATGCGAGGGACCAATATGGGGTCCTTGCTACAGTTGCACCTCTTGCTACTTCTTTCTTCATAAGAAATGCGCCGAGCTGCCCCGTGAGATCAAGCGGCGCATTCATCGTAGACACCCTCTTCATCTACTGGCAAAGTCACCATATAAAGGAAAATACCGTTGTAATCGGTGCACCAAAACTTTCAACAGTTTTGTTTACCATTGTTCTTTCTGTAAGTTTGATCTAGATATCAAATGTGCTTTTCAACCGGGTTTTTTTGAGGTTGATAGTCAATTTGCCCATAAGGATCATCCATTGATTTTGAATGAAGAACAAGAATATCATGGTGCAGGAGTTGTGTGCTCTTTGTGCAAGGAACCAATGTCTGGTCCTAGCTATAGTTGCACTTCTTGCAACTTCTTTCTTCACAAGAAGTGTGCTGAGCTACCCCCAGAGATCAAGAGGCACATTCATCCAGAACACCCTCTTCGTCTACTGCCAAATCATCACATGATCTGTGGTTTTTGCAAAGAAACTTGCTATGAGAGTTTTGTTTACTGCTGTTTTGTGTGCGAATTCAACCTCCATATCAAATGTGCTTTTCCACCATGCGTTTATGCAGCTGATCAGGATCAGGGGCATCAATTTAGAAGCCTGCTGAATCCACTTTCATTAAAATCAATCTCCTTCACTTGCAATGCATGTGGCACTGAGAGAGATGACTCCCCTTTCATGTGCACCACGTGCCAACTCTTGGTCCACGAAGAATGCATTTCATTGCCACGCACCCTTAAAACGGCACTGCACCATCATCCCCGAATCATCCACACGTATCAACATCAACAATGCATCGAATCGATAAACAAGTACTGTGGAATTTGCCGTCTGGAAGTTGACTCAAAATACGGAGTTTACTATTGCCCAGACTGTGACTTCGTTGCACACGTGAATTGTAGTGTAGAATATGGCGATTTTGAAACAGAGATTGTAGAAGAAAACGAAGAAGAGCAAAGTGTGACGGTTGATGATCAATTCATGGAACCTAGCTTTCGCGTTGTCCGTGAGATCAAGCATGGAGAGGAGAGAATAATTGAAGAGATCGAGCATTTCAGTCATCAACATAACCTAATCCTTATTGACAAGGTTGATGATGATCTAAAGTGTGAGGGGTGCATGCTACCAATCTCAACTCCATTTTATAGGTGTGCCAGGTGTAATTTCTTTCTTGACAAAACCTGCATAGAATTACCCAGGAAAAAAAAGTGGCAATATCACGAAAACCAACTGATTCTTTCATGGAACCGAGGGTCACATGATCTGTACTACTGTCATGTGTGTAATCAAGTTTCTCGTGGGCTCAGCTACTTTTGTGATATATGTAGACTCTCCATTGATGTCCGATGCTTCAAATCATTGAAAGATTCTTTTAAACATGGAGGTCATGAGCATCCCCTTTATCTTCCAGCGGACAGAAAGAATATTCTCCGTTGCAGTAATATTGGAGGTAGCTGGCCTCCCCCTTTGCTTGCAGCGGACGGAGAGAATATTCCCCATTGCAGTGGCTGTTGTGTCAGTGAAGAATCGAAGGTGTTTTTTAAATGTGTGGTTTGCGATTTCAAGCTGGGTATGAAATGTGCTACACTGCCATACAAAGCAAGACACGAGTATGATGACCATCCTCTCTTCCTCACCTATATCAATGCAAATGACTACCAACCTTCCTGTATAATTTGTGAAAAAGATAGAGACCCAAAGCTCTGGTTCTACCGTTGTGAGGAATGCGACTTCGATGCTCATCCAGAATGTGCTCTCGGGAAATACCCATACGTCAAGCCAGGGGGGGTTCACACGTATCCTAAACACCCTCACCCTATTGCTTTGGTCGACAAGACAGAGGATTATCGTCCACAGGCATGCGATACTTGTGGTGAGCCTTGCGACGACTTGGCCCTTGAATGTACTGATCCTAACTGCAGTTTTATCGTCCACAGGAAAAGATGGCAATGCTTTCAGTCATTACTATATTAATGCAAATGACTACCAACCTTCCTGCATAATTTGTGAAAAAGATAGAGACCCGAAGCTCTGGTTCTACCGTTGTGACTCATCCAGAATGTGCTCTCGGGAAATACCCATATGAGATCACTTGTGGCTAAACACCCTCACCCTCTTGCTTTGGTCGACAAGACAGAGGATTATGCAGCATGCGATACTTGTGGTGAGCCTTGCGATGACTTGGCCCTTGAATGTACTGATCCTAACTGCAATTTTATCGTCCACTATAAAAGATGGGAATGCTTTGAGTCGTTATGGTAGTTGGATCGCAGTTGTTGGCTTTTTTCTTATTTTTGGGTTATGATTGTTGGCAGTTGCAAGACAGAGGATTATTATCTCTGTTTCTATTTTCGCATATGAGATCACTTTTTTTCTCTCTGTTTTTTTTATTTTCTGAACAATAAAAGATGCAATTTCATTAAGACTGTCCTTGAAGGTAGTTTGTTGTTTCTGTTTGCCTTCGTAGTGACAGAGATGTCTGACCTTCCACCATTTTTCTTAGCTCAGCAGGAAGCTCTTGATCCTCTCCATAAATTATTCTACTTATTGTTTCGATTCCCTCTTTACATTTTTGTTATAGATTTTATTGTAAATGCATAAAAATATTGTCATATAAAATAACACTTACCTGATTTTTCTTAGATAATTACTATGTGTATATCTGCGACGTGTATATGTTGTCATATAATAAAATATTGTCATATAATAATTCTCTAATTAAAATATAATATTATAGTGTTTATATATTAAAAAAATATGAAATAAAAATAAAATTTAAACTAAATAGGAAAAAAAATTATAAATCAACTAATAAAATATTACAAGTTGATAGTTTTTGTGGTTTTATTTGAAAGTCTTACTGATTTTAAAAGGCTATAAAATTCTAATTTTATAG
>Ga0307509_10011145_pt1 | contig 10934 bp, 8 predicted proteins | sample 10_EM_MG_FD_202245 | JGI IMG/M metagenome (GOLD analysis project Ga0307509, IMG submission 202245) | Populus trichocarpa ectomycorrhiza microbial communities from riparian zone in the Pacific Northwest, United States - 10_EM | ecosystem: Host-associated > Plants > Roots > Unclassified | place... | reverse complement strand
GCTATACGACCGTATTTACGGCAGCCTTGGTGTAGCGTACAGAAATAGTAATAAATTATTTCGTAGGTTGCCAACTCATGGCACTGAGTATTCTAACGTCAAATTATCTACATCTAAGAAGTACTGGGACCAATTTGGCCCAAGTTTGGCCAGAAAACGACATCCATACGAAGACGATGGACAACACCGAAGCCGGTTATTGCTCAGCTAACCCAGCAGCCAAGGATCTTCCCCGTGAAAATGAGTCGGTATCAGTGCAAAATCTTCAAATCCGTCCGGATAAGGAGACAATTCGGGGTGGTTTTGCCTTAAAAGGTGCATAGAAATCCATCACCCGTATACCCGTACAAACCGTACCGTATAGCCGTATGGATACGGTTACGGTTCGCAGCCCTAAGTCCGATCCACCACCGACTCAGGCTTCGACACTCCAACTTAGAAATTCTGGGTGTGTCACGTCCCCTTTTTTTCTTCATACCCCTTGATTATCCAATTTAATATATTATATCATAGCCCCAGGCCCTTGGAAATCACGAAAACTCCCACTAGCCGCCCTCCGAAAAACCCTCGTATACGACGAGGAACTCCGTGGGTTAATGTTGAGTGTTGATACCTCTCCCTTTCAAGTACGGTTCTTACCCAACCCCTCTTGATTTTATTTTTGTTTCAGAACTCGACCTTAAAGCTGTCGAACAATCGCATAGAAACCACTTGAAAGACGACAACACGCCGCCCGGATCGCCCGTCTCAAATCGATATTCATTTTCCTGCGTTCCAAGTCTCCGGAAAACTCGGAATCTGCTCTCACATAAACCTGAAATGGAGAATCCTCAGGCTATCGCCAAAATTGAATGAAATTCAAATACAATTCACGAAATATGGCGATGTAAACCTGCCCAAGTAATGGTAATTCATAGTCGAACCTCGGGGGAAGCAAACCCCCAAATGATCTCGTCTTATATCCATCGTAACCTTTATCAGTTCACTGCATCTAGCTGTAAATCACTCGCACTACAATTCAGTTGAAGGCGTGTGATGTCTTCGTCTGGTAGCTAAACTATATGCACACGGTACTGTAGTGTTAAGTTTGAATCTAAAATATTCCGTGTCCAAACAATTTGATTAGATTAAAACCAACTTGAAGTCGCGTCGCTACTGCAGCAAATATAAAAATAATGATTTATTCTGATATTGTTTACAAGATAAGAGCGTCCACTGAAGAAGACCAGCATCTGATCTTGGAGGATTCTAGATTACCTCAGATAAGTCGAGAATCCTCTCGTATGGTTTCTCCAACGACCCCACTTGGATAATGACTCGCCCGCCTCCCATTAATCCTCCTCGAATATGTACCGCTTTACCATAAAACGTCATCCATATCTTGCTTGTCGTAGGGAGCGTAACGGACACAAGGTAATGCTCATTAAGACCTTCATCAGTTGCTTCCACGAAATTCCAGGTTGCAGTCGGACTGTGTCGGCCTTGTCCGCTAATGAATGCTTCGTTTCCTCCCTCCGCTCTCTTGAGACCCTCCTGTGACCTTGTGCTCGCACTATCGCTTTCCAAGTCGATGCCGAGATCGGCGTCAAACTCCGTGTGCGAAACCAATTGCTCAGCGCTCGTAGGAAAAACGTCCTTGAGGTTGATAGGAAGGTGGGTCTTATCGGCATCGTGATAACCAAAGGAAACTTGAAACATGGCGGATTGGAACCGATCTTTTTTTGTCCCATCGTTGATGAATTCTAATCCGAAGAATATTTTTCCAGGGCTCTCCGCGGGTTTATTCCACAGATAAACCACAAAATGCGCCTCGCCTCGATTTGCTCGACCGATCTGAGTGCGAGCCTCATGTTCTGCTGAAATGGGCTTGATGACACATCCCGGTTCCAGGTCGTCAAAAGGTTTCCTTCGGGCACTGAACAATGAACGTTGTCCCTTCCGGTCTTCATATATGCCCTGACAGTATGGGCCATCGCTAAAATATAATTCATCAGCACGCAACGGAACCAAGCCCGGAATCAACCTACAGTGGAAGAAGTGATGCGGCCATGCTTGCGTTCCGTTCATCTGATCTGATGACTGAAGGTGGGTGGACATCTCAGGCAACGGAATGTGAAACCTACACACTTTGCTGAATTTATTGCATTCTGTAAAGTGGCCTATTGATAGAGTTACGCTTGAATATCTACGAGTGAAAGATGATGTACTGGCGCTTACAGCAAAATCACCCTTCGTCTTGGCTCCATTGACACGAATGATCTCCTGGGCTCTAAAGAAATACACGACTGTTGGATACTCGAGGTCCGTCAGTTAAAATCGTCCTTTAAAAATCTACACTTACTCTGGTGACGTTGTATTTATCGCTCAGGTCCTGAAGGAAGTTCAGGTCGCAATGAATCCACCGTTCAAATACTACGCACTTTCTGCTCTTCTAGGTCAACCGTAACAAAAACGACGCCGTCAAATGAAATGTTTGTTGAAACACTTTCGAAAACGGGGCCCATCAGCTTGCAAAATAAGCAATAGCTCTTGTAGCAAAAGGCCACTACATGTTCTTCTTTCTCGATCTAGTTCGTGTGCTCAAGATGAAAAATAGTGCAATAAATTCTCCACGTACCATCTCCTGGAAGGCCTCCAGGTTGGGCACCTTCTTTGGCGCTTCAGGGATTTGGAAGGACGTACGTCCGCTTAATTCTGAGGCCATCCTCTTGCAATGGAGTCCTTTGTCGGGAGTTATTTGTTTCGTCGAGTTTTATAGATGATCACCTGGTCCTTTGTTCCCTTATGTATCATGTCATTTGATCTAGGACCCAAGTTTTTTCACCAAGTAGAATCAAACCTTATGCTCATCACGATGACCTATTTGAGTCAACGTTTATCTCGGAAGGGTTATCCCTTTCACCGAATGCCGTACTGGATCAGCTGGGCCGTGCTTATCTTTTCATCTCTTCATAATATCACATGTCATGCCAATTGATGTGTAAAGCTCCGTTTCAATCGTCCAGTGGATTGATTCCGAATCCCAGCTCTGCCGCCGCGATAATTGATACGACTCAATACTTGCCAGAGAAGGGCTGTTTTCTTTCGTCGACTGTCTAGACAACTCGCTGGGTCTTGTCCGTTCGTTTTCTCTTCGCCGATCATGTCGGGTTATGTGAATTTAGCTGCCAGTTCGACCTCATGAAATATCTATAAATGGGCTTTCTTTTGTAGTAGTAATAGTAGATCATCGGCTGATTTATACTACAATGGGCTCCAGGAAACCAATAAAAAGGACAATCACCTTTGTTTCTCCGAGGTGGGCGATCAACAACGTTGGGGGTGAACTATTGTTGTTTCAAGTTTGACATAACTAGAAATGAGCTGCGGAGCTGCAGCTGATTGCAAAACGATAAGCCAGCAGCTTTTGATTGGTCGGGGATTCGTCTCCGTTCGAAAAGGCCGTACATCAACTCTCAAAACGCCGATGTGCCTCGGTTTTATCGTTCAGAACCTTACATTGGTACTCAATTACATCACCTTTCACATCGTATCACATCGTTAGATCTCATGTCCACTACGATGCCTTATGCGATACATGGCTTGTTAGAGCATGACATGAACCGACAGCGGGGGTCCATATAGAAAGCAAGGGAACTACGTAGACGCCAGCAAAGTCCTCCAAGTTTCCTCTCCGCCATGACTATTACTCGACTCACCACTCTTCAGCAGTTGCAGGATCTTGTAAGATATGTTCCATCCTAGTAAAATGCATATAGTACTTATCAGCTACCAGGTCGCTCAGCGCAAATTCACCATCGTCTACTTGTCGACGCGTCAGTGCTGCTGGTGCGTTACAATGACTCCAGTTTTCAACGCTGCCGCTGCCAATGGAGAGAGTTTTGGACAAATAACATTCTGCACTGTTGACGCTTCCAATCCTTCAGAGGAATGTGAAGTGAGCGGTTATCTTTGAAACTATTTCTAAGCTACGCATCTGATCCTTTGATACAAGGCAATATGCAATGAATATAAAATTGACAGCGTGTGTATATTTTATGCTGTTTGTTTTATACTCGTTCTGACTTGAGTGTGTCCTAGTACCCTCATTTCCTTGCATTCAGGGGACGCGAGCTTTTCCTTCAAATACCTGGTTTTATAAAGTTGAAAGAATTTGAAGTGAGGATACTTATTTTGTTTCATCTTGACCGATGGGCCAACACACTCCTGAAAAGGATATACTATTATTCTATGTCCATTTCGATCCTTCATCGTACGCAGTTAACTTCATCCTGTCCCAAAATTTCCTCAACTTTTATTTTTCTGCCGGTCATCATTTTCAAGTTTCAACAGGAGATTCTTGGTAACAGAATCTCTAGAAACCTCGAACCCCGAATATGATGCAGCCAGCAGCGGTGTAAGTAATTTCAGCTTCTACCATGGAGCAGCCTTGAATAATTTTAAGCAGGAAAATGCACCCGACGTCCTTCCCTTTGTCCATGTTCATGAAAGGTGCAGAGATCCGTGGGGTTTTGAGGTTAAGGTAAGAGAAAAAATAATCCCTTGAATATGGACTAATTCGTCCCACACTTTAGCTCGATAATCATGAGCATACGATCTGCGTATTCTGCAAGGGGGACGCTCCTTATGCGTCCCTTCTTTTTAATTATATTTCCATATATGCTTCTTCACTCAAGCATCATTTCGTAATCCACATCGTCAAGATTACAGAGCCATATGAAAACGAGGTAATAGTTACCCCACTGTTGAAGCTTTTCAACTTTTTCGCCTTCGCTAATCTCCGGGAACAGGGCCAATACTTTGTTGAACGTAATCTACTGAACTATGTGCGTCTGCACCGTCGACAACATGTATGCAGCTCATCACTATAAACGGCAGAGACCGTATGCCCATATGCTACGAGGAGATTCTCTATTCTCCGAATACTCTTTTCAACTGGATGAAACCATCGATTTCGGGAAGTGGGTAGAAAATTTCTTGAATGCCAGTAGGTGCGTATTAATCACCATTTCTCCATTCTTTGGCTCACATTTTAAGCTCAGGATTATCGATTCTATACCACCAGAAGCCAAGAGACACCCCGTTCCTGATATTACCACCATTGAGCAATTCCACAAGGTAGGTTTGAACGCTTCTTGATGTCACATCACAATCCTAATCTGGAGGAATAGGTCTTGACAAAAAAGAAACCAGTGGTCATACTGTTCTATGATACTACTGCCGCAGCAGGTGCCATGTTCCATGTTTTTGAGGCCGTCTCAGCATTATCGGAGTTGAAAGGGTCTACTTGCTTTACCGTAGACTATGAGGAATTGAATGTGGGCCATTTTACGTGTTGAAATATCCTGAACTTAACCCATAACGGCGCCTTTACAGGAAGTTGCAACCGAGTTAAAACTCAATGAAGTAAGTCAATTTTTCCTTGCCGTTGCTGTGACTTGTTGACCGTCCTTATCAGGGCCCAGTCATTGCTGTATACAGGCAAAAGTTTCTGATGGCAGAAATAAGGTTAATGATGCCTTTCGATGACCTAAAGGTATACCTTCCTGCTCGCCCTGTTCTTTGCTGTGTTAATTTCAATTTGATAGAACTGGCTTTGCCATCATCTCAGAAATCTGGAAACCGACATTTTGCCATCATTTGATGGGTTGCACTCCACACTCACATCCGTGTTAGGCTCTCCTTCTCAATGGTGGCATCCGGATGAGACTCATCCAACAAAAGAGACATCTCCACGAAAGTAAGGATCAAACCACAAGTAAAATCAATTTCCCATGACTATATTAACGCCCTATATTCATAGACGAACGGATATAGTGCAAAGCAGAGGGAATTTCCAAGACCGAGAGGATCGGAGTATCTTCAGACGCATTCTATCGTCGCCGAAACCATTTTATGACCCAGAATCTGATGGCGTCGTCATCACAAAGGCCGCCCAGGGTGGTCTCCAGCTTGGACGGGCGAATGAAGGCAGTTCGCATTTCAGTGTTACCTTGCGGCCCCAAACATTTGAGAATGATTTGAAAATACCCTTTGGCGTACACTTTGGTCCAGACCGGACAGAGAACGCACGATTCGTTTCTGCCCATCTCAGTTTCACATTTGGATACTGTGACGGGAATGGGCAACAGCATAGCTTGACTCTCAAGGGCATCTTCCCGAAGGATCAAAAAGGCGAGTCAACGGTCGTCCACAAAGGAACCACATTGGAAGGTGGAGTGAGTGTGGCTGTGGGATACGGGCCAGCTTCTGTTACTACTGAAGGGAGAATGTCAGACGATTCGAAATTCTCGCGCGTCACAGCTCCCCGAGTAAAAGGCACTGGTGTCTTCACCGATACAGCCACATGGACATTCGAGGAGGATTCAGGAGAAGCTGGTAGGAATGGTCTTGAATCGGAGTACGAACTTGAAGCCATTCTTCCTGTTCCTTCCACTGCGCTGCAGGATATTCGGATCAGGTTTTGGGGGAGGGCCATTCTGACATATGGGCATGGACATCGACCAGGCAGCAAGCAAACACTGCAGATAGGATCGAAGGAAAGGCCTTTCCGACGCACCCTGGATCTCCACAAGTATGTGTGCTACCCATCCGATGAAGATGGAACGAGGAGCATCGTCAGTGCACCGTGACCCTTAGTATCATTTATTGTAACGGAATTAATATCAGTATCTCGTATTTTTGGCCAACTCGAAACGTGCACGAAATCGACAATCGCTGTCAGGGTGTGTGTGTGTGTCGATAATCGCAGACCGGAATTGCCGGGACCGATATGATAGTCCAAGACTTCAAATGTGCATTTGATGGCTGCGCGCTATCTTTGTATTTCAACCCGCGAAAGTGACCTTGACCTCAGGTGTGCTCAAACATTTTCCCTCTTTACATAGGCAATGATAGACATTATATACACGTCTTATACGACTTAGAGTAACACTTATTAGCAACCCATGATATATAAGAGAGACTCTGAGTGGCAAGGCCTGGCATAGAATTAAAACACTGACATCTGGATAAATAATTAAATACCTGCCCAATGATCTTGCGGTATACGTTGTTGCCATCAGACTAAATACTGGTACACGAGAACACACTGGGGTTTCCCAATTTCTCCACGAGTTTTGCATGCTAGCTGCACAACGCCGTAGATGATGGGGAGCTCAATTCCAAAAAACCATCATTCGGTTCACATGGGAGAAAGGCACTTGGAGAGAGCGCAAATTGGCCCGACCAGGTCACAATGCATTGTCACGGTCCTTACATGAATGAGCACCCTACATTTCACCATACGAGTCCACACCCTACATTCAGCATACGCGGAAGAGATTTCGACATTGAGTGAAGGATACCGCCTGTCTGAGAGAATTTGACTTGGGATACTTTTGGTTCATTTCCGCGGCGATAGTAGAGCACTACAGGTATGTAAATTATTATACTTACCACACGTTTATGAAAGTAATACTAATAGATCGAGCGAAATCATTCTTTCATTGAAATTGAGGCCTTTAGCCGGTAACCGGTTCTCACCTCTGGAAAAAGGCGCCACTTCATCCATACCCTTTACCAAGCCCTTACCACCTCCCGTAACCTGCATTCTATATGCAAATGCACTGTCTGCAACAAAGGTAAAACCACAGAAAAGCCGATTCAGCGCTGTGCATGGTGTCAGTACTATTGCAGTGAGTAGCTGCACCCCCCAACATACTTTGTCGCTTTTCATCAATTCGCTTTACATTCATGAAGAGAATGTCAAAAGGCCGACTGGGAAGCACACAAATTTTCCTGTAGAGAAAACTCAATTTCGTCTGGTATGATCGCTACAGGAGATGTAAAGATGGGAACCAACACGAAGGCAAACTCAAGCTTATGACCTGGCCCTCACCACAGGAAGAAGGTTGGGGTGGGTGTTCTGCGGACGAGTCGGATGACCTGAAGCGGAAGTTCAAAGTGCAATTCGTAAGCGATAAAGCGCAATTTTATAAGCACTCCACAAGGGTTCAGATGGACGTGTTGCGGTACCGATGCTGGGATGAAATGGGGATTCACCATGGGACGGTGTCGAAACCACATAGTTGCGATTTCTGCAGGCGCGTTCAATGTTTTTTGTTCTTTCTCTGGGTTTGATCACTATCGTTTCTTCAAAGATGGGAAAGCCACGGCGCACCTCGCGCCCTTGCTCTTTCCTTTTCAATTTTGCATGTAGAGGGGTCCTCGTCGGCCCAAAAAGTCTTTGAATTACTCGGCTTTTGATAAAATGTGAGGTATTGAATATCCTAACTACTTCAGTTTATGTGGAAAGTATGGATCCCTCCAATTATTCCACCCTTTCCTCCTCTCCCTGGCCAAATTGAAGAAAGACCGAATATTTTTCACACAAGACAAAGCATCAAACCATAGAACAAATGGTAGAATTAGTTGCAAATGTATTTACTAAGTTTTAGGACCAATAGCGGCCTCTAAGTATGTGCAAATTGAAGTTGAAAAGGAGAACACGTTAGGCGCCGTGGTCACGTGCCACTAATTGTACTGTCCACTTTTGGAATGCCCCTGTCCCGGTTACCTCTAGTGTGGCAGGAAAGGTAATCACGAGGTGATGGCATGATAAATCAAGGGATCCTCCGATTTTATCTGAACAGCTTCTGTCGTGATTAGCAGATAACACCAGTGATTCCATTGAAAGCAAACAAATAAGGGTTCATCACTAAATGTCAATAAAATGTGTATCTGGACTCAATATGGCTTATCCAGTCACCAAAACAACAAAAAGTAAGTAAAAAAATAATCTACAGTACATGGTGGAGGCCTCATATAGCCACTAATATGGTGAAATTTTTAATTTGAATAAGCCCTTGTGAGCCCCCCCCCCCCTCCCCACCCTGTATGCCGGAATTTGCCAGTGCGTACCCCTTGGCGTGTACTGTTTCATTCGCTGTCCAAACTCTGATGAAGGTGGCGACAAAAGTGGTAGACTAGCCATGGTTTTCGGGGGGTGAAAAGCAAGGTGAACTTGGCATCTTTGATGACTGACCACAAAAGGCGGAATTGAATTCCATAAGGTAGTGGACAGCCATGGTATCACACTGTCATGGTTAAACTGTTGCGGCGGGCCGCCGTGGATGAACATGTGAGTTGCATTATCTCTGAATCTAATCTTATCTTTTTCTCTGCTTCGAAGGCTTGCAACTGGACCCTGGTGTGCACGTGTGTGCCTGCACGTTGACAATTTTAAGGTGGCAGTGTTGTGGCAGTGACTCGGATCGACCTGTGTAAGTACGTATTTGACCTTCACTATGCTGTGCCAAGGGATTCCATTTATTATGGGGGTTGAAGCGCTGTTGAAGACGAGCACATGTACATTTCCAATCGCCGCACTGCTTGAAGAAAACACATCTTTGGATCCTATACTTTCCCGCATAATGTCGGTTGTTGCCTTCTCAGCGGGATCTCTAGGTGACATCCTTGCCACTGCCAATCTGATAGTTCAAGTCGCCCAGCTCGTCTACAGCGGCAGGAACGTCTCAGAGGACTGCGAAATTTTATCAATCGAATTACAATCTCTCCATGGAACAATCCTTTTATTGGACAGAGCTCTGGAGCGGTGCCGCTCAACGCCCCTCGGAGAACCTATCATCCGTTTTATTCAACCCGAGATTGCTCAATGCCACCTATCTCTAGTTAGGTTCTCCAGCAAGCTTGAGACGTTCCGACTCAGTCTTTCTTCGACTTCTCTAGCGAGCCTGTGGAGGAAGTTCATTTGGCTGAAGCAGCGTCTTTGAGCTCGACCCTCGCTTCTCATCGATTGAAGCTTGTCATGCTTTTGATTTCTCTGAATTCGTGAGTTCTTGTTCACAAATTTCCCACTAAATTCCTTATAACACGCCGTTGGTTACTTAGTGTGGGACTTATGGATTCCCCTGTTACTTATCCCGGTGGAGCTGGCAGAGAACACATTCGTATTTTGGAACCTCACCCAGCTGGTCATATCAAGCAAAAAATAATAGGTATTGTGCACCCTCTTGGTGTTACGATACCAATCCCCACTTGGGCATGTCCAACTTGGGAGGTAAGCCTACAGTCACCTAAATGAAGGTTTAGATTATCAATGCCAACGCAATTAGTCCGTCCATTATCTGGTTTCTAACTATAGCAAGAATCGCATCGGAGAAAGGTATATCGAACGAGGCGACTATCAGCTTGTACGACCCGAGAGCGATACCATTGTCGATCGTTGCAAATTTTCCCAACTTGTAAAGGAGGGAGAAACTGTCGAGATGAGCGTCATCTTCAGACCAGCCATAATTCTTGAAAAAAATGAACAAAGGTGCCCGCGATGTCAACATCCCAACACGCCTGCACTAACCAATAGTGGTTGGATAACATGGTATCTAACTTTATGTCTTGGGTTACATGCGCTGACCATCCAGTAGTAATCACTGCTGTGGTCATTTTCAGATCAGCATGGAAGTGACACCTGGAGAAATATTTCCCCCCGATGGACGAATAGCCTCCTCCAACAGCCCAACTGATGAATATATGGACCGCAATGGAGATGACTGCGAGACAGGACCAGAAGCGAAGGCAGAGCCTAATACCGAGTTTGATGAGATGGACTTAAAATATTTTCGCCGCATCATTATGGAGGTCCGGTCGATGTCTTCTAATACTGGTACTCGTCTCTCCCTTTTTTAAATGTGATATTCTGAATCCCCTCAGTTAATTCAGATAGTAGTCCTCGCAGCCGTTTAAACAGTTTCTGCCAGTACCTTCGAATAAACTGGCCCAACTATAATATGAGTCACACTGGCCCAGCTCACCAGCCAATCTACACTGCCGAAATCTACAGTAAAGCTCTCACATGGATTATGTTTTTTCCTCGAGCTGACGATGATCATAGTTCAAGGGTATCTATATGGCTCCGGGATGGGTGCACGGATGAG
>Ga0307509_10011144_pt1 | contig 10934 bp, 11 predicted proteins | sample 10_EM_MG_FD_202245 | JGI IMG/M metagenome (GOLD analysis project Ga0307509, IMG submission 202245) | Populus trichocarpa ectomycorrhiza microbial communities from riparian zone in the Pacific Northwest, United States - 10_EM | ecosystem: Host-associated > Plants > Roots > Unclassified | place... | reverse complement strand
TGGTGGCCCTGCTCTCTGGTATTGCACTCTCTCCTGAGGTGCACGGTCGGTACGGTCGGTTATCGAAAAATCGTGACCTCGTCTCGGTCCTCCGTGTTCGTACTTCTTGGTCCTCGGCAAGCCTTGCCTCCCCCGCTTCCCACGCGTTAGATCCGCTTGCACCGTACTGCTGCATCCAGCTGGCACCTTACTGCCTCCTCCTGTTTTCCTCGCCTTCGGCCTCCCTCTTGTCCGGGATCCTCTCCGGCAGTGACGCTCTCTCTCCTGTAACAAGGGACCACGTGAGAGAAGCGGTAATATCGTCCGGTCGGCCCTTGGCCTATCCGCTGTGGCTGGCACCCCCTCTGCTGAGTGGCTCTCCTCGCCGGGTGACTCCCCTCGTCCTTCTCCCTCTCCCGCGATTTACTCTACGGTCGCACCCCGTGGTGGTTACGGTATTCCATGGTATAGCACTACCTCCTTGGATGTTCCTAAAGTCTGCCGCTCGCCGAATACTGGGGACAGTCCGTCCCCGACCCGCTCGCCCCTGTAGCCCTTTAGGGTTTGGGGTTCAGTACGATTTTCCGTTAGGGCACCCGGCAATAGTAGTTTTATCCTCCCGCTCCGTCCGCCCTGGGCCGTAAGATTCTTTTCTTTTGTTTTGGGGGGCCTGCGGAAGGGTTTCTTTGCTCCTGTACATCTTTATGTTGGTTTTCTTTCGTGTTTGGCTTTCCTATGCTTTCCTCCCCATTAGTTTAGGCTGGTGGCTGGTGTGCGGTTAGGCCCATACCATAGGGTCTTGGGGGTATGGTATTTGGTCTTCATGGTTGATTTCTTTCCTACGGGTGGGGGGTATTAGTTTGTCCCATGACGAGGTGAAGCGGGCCGTTGGATTGTTTTATAGTTTTGTTTCGGCCATAGCTAGCGCTCCATGCTGTTTCTTGTACTTAACAACGAATACATGATATAAAAAATAAAAATAAAAAAGAAAAAACCCCTCCAGCTCTCCATGCTCCGCGCCCTCTACACCTCCAGTCATTGAAATCACAACTCCACGTCGTTCAGTGTACGATCCCCCCTCGCCCCCTAACTACTCCTGCCGTTCAGGCTTCGCGTTCCTGACACTCCATCGTCGTGATGGAAGACCTCCCTCCCCTCCCCTCCTCGAGGAACTCCTCTAGAGCCCCCTCTCGCCAGTCTTCCCAACCGGACCTCAATGAGTCCCACCTCTACATACGCGACTTCGTTCGTGAGACCCGCCAACGGCTTAACTTCACCACGGTTCAACTCCCTATCCTCGACGATAGCCAACTCTCTGAACTCTCAGACGGGGAGATGATTCTCGTCCCGCTCTCCTGCTCAACCCTGAACGCGCTCGCCTCCATGACGCGTCAGCTCGACACCATAACAACCCAATTAGGCAACATCCAACAGGCCGTCCACACCGTCCCCACCTGGACAGCCCTCCAGGGCGTCCTTGCGCCAATCAACGCAGCCATCCGTGACCTGTCACATAGAGTCACGGCCCCCACCCCTCAGGCGCCGGCCCCCACCCGGCCCCCTATTCCCCCGAGCAGCGCCCCCACTCGCCCTGCTCCCGCCCCCACTCGGCCTCCTGTTCCTCCAACTCGTGCGACCACACACTCTGCCCCCACGATGCCTCCACCAACGGCTAAGCCCCGTCCACCCCCCCCTAACAAGGGCCCCTCCTCTTCCTTCGACCCGGACATACCCAGGTATGACCCGGACACGCGTTCCTTTTACGGCGACCCTCGCGCATACGTGGTCAAGTTTCCTGACTCCTGGGAGGCTAACGCTTTTCGCGAGGGGAAGTACCCCGACCCCACCACCTTCATCGCTGGGCATTTAGCCCCTGACTACTCCAAGCCCCAACAATCGTATGCCAAGGTCGCCTCCGGCGCTCCTAGGGGCAAGAAGAATAAGAGCTCCCTCACGGCCGCCAAAGTCGCGTCAGCCAGCAACGCGGTGCCTGCCCCCCAGCCACCCAAGTCGCTCCCCACGGCCGAAAGAAGATTCTACGCTCCCCGTTCCTCGCCCGCTGAGCACCCGCAAGCGTCGCTGATAGCGGCTACGTTCCCAGACATCGCCGCCCGTGTCCTTAGGGATGCCAACTGTATCCTCCCCCTCGCAGTCACAACCAAAGTCAATGATCGGGGCTCGGTCACCCTCCTCGTCACCTACCCTGCCACCCCCGCTGCCGCCTTTGCACCCGACTTCGACGCTCTCTTCTCGCAACTCAACAAGTCCTTCCCGGTGGGAGAGTCTTCCTGGTTGCCCTTCCGCCTCGCCCCCAACGAAGTCCAGCTCGCCATCCACTCCCTCCCCATCGCGTTCCTCCCGGAGAACCCTGAGGAACTTTTCCCCTGCCTCGCGGAATTTATCCTCAACTCCAAAAACATACGCATCCTCGCCGCCAGATACCTCAACCCGAATGCAGAATCGAGGGAGGGAAAGTCTGCCACATCCGTTCTTGTTTCCGTCCACCCAGGGGACGCCCCGGCGATGGGCTCCTCGATTCGCTTGTTCTCCCGCTCAAGGACGATTGAGCGCGCATACTCTTCGAATAGATACACGCAGTGCAAGAACTGCTGGGGGTTCGGTCATGTCGCCCCCAGATGCCCCGCCGCCGGGCCCGTCTGCCCCATCTGCTCCCTCAGCCATACCCCTGCCATGCACCGATGCCCCAACCCAACCTGCCCTGGAAGTGGCAACCTTAAGGCTACTCCTGGCTGTTGTTCTTCCTCACCACCGCGGTGCACCAACTGCCGAGGTCCCCACACCGCGACTCACAGGGATTGTGACTCCCGTCCGTCTCCGCCCCCTCTGAGGCGTTCCACTCCTGCCGAAACGGTTGTTCTCCCGCCGCCCGCTGGCGACGAAATGGACACGGCCACTGACGAAAACGACCTCTCGCCCCCCGCTTCACCCACCCGCTCTCTCCAGTCGGCGTTCGAGATGCCTACTCCAAGAGCCAGAAGCACAACGATACTTCCGGCCCCTGTAGGGCCCAACCAAGGCAACCGGCCGCTCCCTCCCGCGGAGCCCGTTAGCCCCTCTCCCATGAGCAGAAACCCATCGGGCCTGGCCCGCTAATGCAGCACAATCATACGTCTTGGGGTGGGGAGCAGGCCTCCCCCCCCCCTCCCAAACCCTTCACACTCGTTCAACACAACTGCCTCGGGAGCTGGGATGTGTTTCTTTCGCTGTTTGGGTCGTTCACGCAACTGGCCCACCCTCCGTCTATTGTCGCCCTCCAAGACCCTCCGGTCTACAGGGGCAAACTTCCTTCCTTTAACATGTTTACAGTTTTTTCTCCCCCCACTAACCAGGGCTGTAAGCCCCGTGTTGCATTTTACGTGTATAGTTCCTTTTTGGCTTCTGTTTCCCTCCTGCCCCGTTTTTTCGGTCGGGGTGATGTTATGGCTCTAGACCTTTTCACCCCTGATGGTTTCTTTAACCCCTCCACCACTGGTTTCACGATCATAAATTCCTACAGCACGAAGGGTCGTCTCAACAATACCCGCTCCGTTCCCCCGGACATTATATTTCCTGCATCCCCTCTCCCCACACTTACGGTGGGGGACCTCAACATTCATCACCCCACGGCCGACCCGCTTAGGGTCTTCAAAGAGGACAAGATTGCTACCTCTGGCCCCTATTGTGACAGGGCCACGGAGCTGGGGTTCTCCCTCCTTAACGTCCCAGGTGTTTTCACACGGTTTTCTATGTGCCTCATTGGACGCCCCGGTGTTCTTGACCTTGCTTTTGCCTGCCCCCTCCTTGCCCCCTATTTTTCAGAATGGTCCGACCCCCTCTCCTCCACTGGCTCTGACCACATCCCGATCCTCCTCCGCTTCGAAGCCCCCCTCTGGCGCTCCCCCCCTCCTTCCCCCAACTGGGCCCTGACAGACTGGCATACATTGGAATCCTCACTCAAGGCGGCGCGTATCTCGCCGGCCCCTCCCATTCTGACCACTCGGTCAATGGACGTGTGGTTCAAGACGAACTTGGACAGGGTCACGGCCTTGCTGGCTCTCCACACTCGGTTAAAGCGGGTCACCTTCCGGTCGAAACCTTGGTGGTCCGACCTCCTCTCTCAGCTCAGAAGAGCTTATAATTCAGCCCTCCGCTCCTCAAAAGTGGACAGGTTCGATGCGGCACTCCTTGCCTCGGCGAGGGCTGCTAGAACGGCCTACTTCAAAGCGATCAAGAAGGCCAAGAGGGACCACTGGTCTGGCTTGTTGGCCACGGCAACCCCGCAAACGGTATGGACAGCGAAGAAGTTCGCTATAGGCCGCCCCCCCCCTCGTTTCCCCGAACTACCGGGGGCCTCGACACCGCTGGAGCTCAACAAAGCCCTCCTCGACCACTTTTTCCCTGGCGAACCAGCCAGGCCTATCGATTATATCCTGCTCCCGTTCAAGGACTGCCCGGCGCTGGCGGCGGACGAGGTTGGCAGAGCCCTAGCCAAATCGTCACCTTCGTCAGCACCTGGCCCTGACATGACTCCCAACTCGGTCTGGAAGAGGATACACCGGGTGGCTCGGCACCTAATCCAGGACCTCCTCGCCCCGCTGGTAGCCCATGGCTTCCACCCTCCCGCCCTCAAGTTGGCTGACGGCATTGTGCTTGACAAGCCGGGGAAGCCCTCGTATGACTCGCCCTCCTCTTTCCGCGTCATCGTGCTGCTACAGACCTTCTCGAAAATCCTGGAGAGGATTATGAACTCAAGACTCTCGTGTGTGGCCCGTGTTGCGGGCCTCCTCAACTCCCACCAATGCGGCTCCCTGGCCGGCCTATCGGTTGCCGATGCGGCTACCACACTGACTCACGAGGTGAAAACACTCCAGATGGCTGGTAGGAAGGTTTCTACGCTTTTCCTAGACATGAAGGGAGGTTTCGACAATGTGAACCCCTCAATCCTGTGCAGCATGCTTAGAGCGAAGGCTGTGAATCCTTACCTTGTCTCCTGGACCAGGTCCTTCCTAACTGGCAGGACGTGCCGACTCCGCTACTAAGGTTCGCCGAGAGTGTTCGCCCCAGTCGCCGTGGGCACACCGCAGGGCTCCCCCGTCTCCCCGCTCCTCTTTGTCATTTATGTCTCCCGCCTCCACCACGATATCCCCCAAGGCCTCACCCTCTCATACGTCGACGACTTTGGGTTGACGGTTTCATCAACGTCTTATCGGCGTAACATCCAATCCCTACAGAAGCAATACGCCGTGATGAAGGCCAAAGGGGCCCAGCTGGACATTGGATTCTCTGTCCCGAAAACCGAACTCATCCACTGGAGAATGCAAAGGGACAGAAGCCCGGTCTCTTGCGCTCCGATCCACCTAGACGGCTCTATTCTTTCCCCCAAGGACGAGGTGCGATGGCTAGGGTACTGGTTTACACCCTCGCTCTCCACCACCCCACACTTCACCAAGAGATTGGCCAAAGCCCAGGCTGCGTTCGTGGCCTTCAAGAGGCTCTCCCCCCCGGGAATGGGCCTGCCCCCTTTTCTATGCCATCGATTGGCATCATCACTCTTGTTTCCCATCCTCAGCTACGGGGCGGACACTTTCAAACCCACTGCCCACATGACGAGGAAGCTCTCGGTCTTCTGGCACAAAGCCCAGAGGTGGACCACTAACTGCTTTGCGTGCACCCCTACCGACATCCTGGCCATTGAAGCCTGCCTCCCCCTACTCGACCTCCTCCTCGCCTACAAACACCGCCTAGCCTGCCTGAGGGTCATGTGCTCCCCCCCGGAGATTAACCCAGCAGCGGCCAGGCTCCCAGCTTCCCTTCAGACGCCTTCGATGAGCCGCCATTCCCCCGATCACAGGGACCTCTCTCGCAAGAATGCGGGTAGCCGCCTGCCCCTGCCATGGCTTCAACCAAGACCGCCCTCGAAGAACAGGGCCCACCTACGCCTGGACGCCCTCCCCCACTCAATGCTCTTTCTCCTGGGCCCTGACGGCCTCGCCCCCCTTCCAGTCACCTCCCAACACCTGTTGGGGGAGACATACCCCAGCCCCCCCCCGGGCCGCTCTTACCCGCAGCTGAAGCTCCTCTGCAAGAAACTCCTCGTAGAGGAGTGGGAGAAGGCCTCGCCGGATCCCGCAAGGTACGCCTACCGCCCCTCTCTAAAGCCCCATCCGTTCATGGGCCTCTCCAAGTTCGACGCGGGTCGCCTTCACCAGATGAGGTCTGGGAAGAGCTACCTCCGCGCCCACCCATCATGGGACGACGATGGCCCGCCTACCTGCCCCAGCTGCGAAGAAGGCCCCGAAGACTTCGAGCACGCCATCCTCCACTGCTCAGCGAAGGAGCCCGCCAGAACCAGCCACCTTCAGGGGGTTACGGAACTGGGCCCCGACGCCCCCATATGGTCCTCGGCAGCCCTCTTGGGCGCCCTCACCCGATTCATCAGGTCTACGGCCACAGCCTTCCCGCCGGGCATGTTTTCTCGTCCAAACTCCTCCGCTGGTTCTATTTCTTCCCGATCATCTAATGTAGTTTCCTTTGGGTATTTTATGTCGTCTCAAGAAAGCTAGGTTTACGTTGTTTGTTTTTCATGCTGTCCGCTGGTATAGGAAGGGTTTTCCTTGTTTTACTTGGTTTAATTTCGTGCCCGTATGTGGGCCTGGGACCGGTACGGACCCCAGACGAAGAGTAGTGTTCCGGATGTTTCCTTTGTTAGTTCGTTTTGGATTTTGGGTTTTGTTTTCGCCATAGCTAGCGCTCCATGCGATTTCTTGTACCTTAACAACGAATATATGATATAAAAAAAGAAAAAAAAAGAAAGAAAAAAAAAACCCCTCCATCTCTCCATCTTTCTCGTCCGCTCCACCTTCAGGGATTGAAATCTCAACACCATGAGAGATCATCGTGGGAGTGTCCTCTGCCTCTGATCTACCCCGCCCGTGGCAACTGCTCGGGGGTTTATCACGCCTTCATCCCTTTCCTCTCTCTGGGGCCTTTGGCCTCCCCTCCCTGGGGTTACGGATTCCGTTCTGGTTCCGTTCGTCTTCGTTGAGCACGCTCGCGTTGGTGTTCCTACCCTTTACCCCGGACTTCGCGACGCGTCTCGCTTAGCGATTTGCACGGTTGGCAACCCTCCTTCCTCCGTCAACACGCGGTCGCTAGTTTCGGACTATCGGTGAAGTAGTTGCCCTGGTGGCCCTGCTCTCTGGTATTGCACTCTCTCCTGAGTTGCAGGATCGGTACGGTCGGCATTCGAAAAACTGTGACCCCGTCTCCGTCCTCCGTGTTCGTACTTCTCGGTTGTTTGGCGAGCCTTCCTCCTCCCGCTTCCCACGCGTCGGATCCGCTTGCACCGTACTGCTACATCCTTCTTTAGCTGGCACCTTATCTGCCCCCTCGGCTGGCACCGTACTGCCCCTCGCGTTGGCTGGCACCCTCACTGCTGAGTGGCTCTCCTCGCCGGGTGACTCCCCTCGTCCTCCTCCCGCTCCTGCGATTTACTCTACGGTCGCAAACCACGCATTAGGTTACGCTGTGTCATGGTATAGCACTACCTCCTTGGCCCATGCTAAAGTCCGAAGCGTCGCCCAATACTGGGGACAGTCCGTCCCCGACCTGCCTGCCCCTGTAGCCCTTTGGGTTTGGGGTTTAGTGCGTTTCCACTGAGGCGTCCGGCAACAGTAGTTTTATCTTTCCTCTCCGTCGGCACTTGGTGCCGTAAGAATCTTTTCTTTTGTTTTGGGGGGCTCGCCGAAGGGTTTGTGTTTTTCCCTGGTTTCTTTTCTATACTTGTCTTTCCTTACGTGTCTGGAGGAAGGTATTACTTCGTCTTGCTTTCGTCTTAGGTGCTGTTAGGGGGGAGGATGGGCTCTGGGTCAGAGGGGTTTGATTTTTCCCATGAGGGGGTGAAGCGGGTCGTTGGATTGTTTATAGTTTTGTTCACGCCATAGCTAGCGCTCCACGCGGTTTCTTGTACTTTAACAACGAATACATGATTATAAAAAAATAAAAAATAAAAAAAAACCCCTCCATCTCTCTTACCTCCCCACTCACCAGATGTCCACCTTTGTTTACACCCCACGTCCTCACGTCTAGTGTCTTGAGATAAACGAACGTCAAACGCAGTTCAAGTAGGTATCAATCTACCCCCTCCCCTTTTTTTTGCCCCCGTATATTAGATTCAAAGATCGCTGACGCACCAATGGTGCCCAAGTGCATGGCGAGACGTCCGTTGTGGAAGGGAAAGTAAGCAAGCTACCTCACCTAGTATTAGTAACCCAAGTTAATAGCTCTCTACTAATTAGACATGCCGTGGCTCACCCGCCTACACCGGATGTTCAGAGCGGTATCCGAAGAAGAAATGAGATACATGCGGCCGCCCGTCACCCCGTGGAACAAGTGTAAGCAATCATGGAATGGTCTTGATGTGGAATCATAGGATATCGAACTCACAAACATTTTTTAAATGAACAGATAACTGGAGCCTGAGGTGCACGGATACTTCCAACTTGCCGCGGGAGATTCAGTGTATATAAAACCAAACTCTCTCGCAATCAGAATCTGATATACTGACAATCTAACTAAAACCAGGACTGTATATGGTGGCATTACTTATGCAAAATTGTGGGGTGGATTCAAACATCCGCCAGGTTCATCTGCCGCCTATGCCACATGGCAAAAGCAAATAAAGGCCTATATCATAGCTTGCCCTCTGGACCCTGGTCGCCTAACTGAATTGCAAGTTGATTCAATTATATTGTTTGCTCGTAGCCTTTCACCAGTCAGGGAGCGCATTCAGCTCATCAAACGGCAGCATAATACAGATGACGTTGGGGAACTCATTGGGCATCTGAAGATCCTGGACAAAGATTCAGCGAAGAAACTGCAGACGTCCAATGAGCGTCAAAGGGCTAAGCGGGATGGTCATGGCGACATTGCGGAACTTACAAGTAAGTGTTATCCATCTTTGTACACTTAGTCCCGCAATAACAGGTGTTGCCCGTGGCTCATTCCGATTGAGATTCCCCGTATTTCCCTCTGGCTGTGAGAATCCATAGCGTTTGTTGAACGGGAGCACCGGCTGCCCAGCATCCTTTCCTCGGCCATCCCTGGTGTGTAAGAGATTAGGAACAGGGAATCACCTGGGGGGTCCTGGCTACCCAGACCATCAGGGATCTGCTCCGAGTGGTAAGAGGGCAAGACGTCGAAGCGGAAATCAACTGCCCCTGGTATCTGATCGGTGCGACAGGTGAGGGTGCTACCAAACTACGTCAGGACCCCAAGATCCTCTCCCCCTGCGCTAGCTCATATTCTTGAATAGAGATGACGACATTCGTGCGTGGCTTCTCGCTAACAATAGCCACGATCCCCTGGACCTCATGGTTCTTGAAGATGCGGCACCGTAGATGCAGGAGGAGAAGGAGTAGATTGACGAGGATAAATGGCTACAGGCCAAGCAAGAGGGAGCAACTCGGGCGCCTCCTGGTGCAGGCGTTATTGTTGTGGACGACGGAGACGTAAGTATTTAGACTGAACATCCACTCAAATCAAAATAAGAGAGCTAATTGTCGATGTAGGGCCAGTCACCGGGAGTCTCGGGCCCCTCAAGTCCCCAGAGGACTATTGCATTGCAAATAGAGGAGCCGGGAAGCAGTAATCGATTTGCACTGGGGCCGGGGGTGCCCTCTGGCATGTCTGCGCCTTCTGAGTCAGAGATGCTGCAAAAACTCCGGAAATTTGCGCAGGAGAACCCCAGGGCAACGAATTTCCAGGCAAATCCTGGGCTCATAACTTTGAGGCCTCAAGGGAACAATGGCTCCACGGACACACCACCTGCCCGACCTATGAATCGCAATTAACCCCCAGTCTCACCTCCGGCTACTCCAGTCACCAACCTTGATCTCTCGAGTCCTGAGAGAACAATAGAACATCCCTCTCCCATGACTCAACTGCTGCCATCCACCACCAATGTGGCCCCGACACGGCCACCAGCATCTGTGACACCCCCGGCATGCGCATTTTCAATTCAGAGTTCTGAGCAGGCCCCAGGAAACACTCTATCCGCATCTGGAATACAAAGCTCTGGAAGATATCGGCCAGGTGGAAAATAATTAGAGATTTCCTACATCAGCAAAAAAATCAACCTGCGCCCTGCTGCGTCCTGCCCTCCCTGTGCGCCGGACGTTGCGGGCACATATAATGTAAACTCCAGTTCTGGGTGAGGACGCCCGCGTCCGCATCGTCCGGACGTGGTAGGCGTCTGTCTGGACGCACCGGACGCAACCAGAAGCTGTCCCCCCCAGCAACCCTGCGCCCTGCGGACAACCCTACCGTCCCGTTACACCCCATGCACCCCCCTGCATGCTACCCCTTTCCTGACGTCCTGCGACTTCAATCTCCTTCTCCCTAACAAGCAGAACAACCCCCCCCCCACCGGGTTTCCTCCTATGTTACTGTGCTCCCTCCGGATTCCGTCCTGAGTTCCCCTCCCTATCCCCTCTCCGTCCCGCACCTCCCCAGATACACTCCTTTTCGCTCTCTACCTCTCAATCCCATCGTGTATCTCCCCGCATCCGGCGGGTGTGCTCCAGCCCTTGACCTTTTCCCTCACCACCTCCGGATCCTGATGTTTATTCCCGGGTGTCCTGCGGACGCCTCCAACAACCCATCTCGTCGGCCGGACGCCCCCTGCAACCCATCTGGTCGGCCGGGCGCCCCTACAATTTATCACGTCCGCCGGACGTCCTCTACAGCCCATCTCGTCAGCCGGACGTCTCCTGCTACCTATCCCTTCGACCAGACGTCCCATACAACCTCTCCTGTCGGCCGGATGTCCTACGATGTGCGCCTGGCTTTTGACCGTCCGCCTGACACATTTCCACGCCTTCTGAACCTACAGAACCTACAATTAGCCACCAGAAGACCTGCCCATAGCTGCGCATCTTCGAATCACCCGCCCGACA
>Ga0307509_10011143_pt1 | contig 10935 bp, 6 predicted proteins | sample 10_EM_MG_FD_202245 | JGI IMG/M metagenome (GOLD analysis project Ga0307509, IMG submission 202245) | Populus trichocarpa ectomycorrhiza microbial communities from riparian zone in the Pacific Northwest, United States - 10_EM | ecosystem: Host-associated > Plants > Roots > Unclassified | place... | reverse complement strand
AAAATAAAATTAAGGATTGCTGTGCCTGTACGTGACTTTGTGGAATAAAAAGGTTAATTTAACGGTCCCAGGCAAGGGAGGGGCCTTCAGACAGAGGGTGCCATATATATACACGATCCAAACCACGTCACGTGAGATCATGAGACTGCGTGGATTCGAGAGTTTTTCAACTTACGAGTTTGACCTCTTGTGTATGATTGCGCTGAACATGGCACCATTCTGTACCGAACGCACCAATGTCCGGTGTGTTCCGTATTGTTTTTTTTTAAGTGATTTTTATTTTAAAATATATTAATTTTTTTATTTTTTAATATTTATTTTTAATATTAATATTTTAAGAAAATTTAAAAATATAAAAAATAATTCAAAATTAAAATTCTTTAAAAATGCGGTTGGATTATAATGTCAAACATCACTAAAGGATAGTGTTTGAGATTGTGGTAGCGGTTGCGGTTTAAAATATTTTTCACTTAAAAATATATTAAAAAAATATTTTTTTATTTTAAAAAATTTATTTTTGATATCAACATATCAAAACGATCTAAAAACATATAAAAATATAATTTTTAGCAAAAACAAAAATTCAAAATTTGAGAGAACGCGGTTTGCACCGTGTTCCCAAATAGACTTTATGTCTTAGGTGGTGTTTAGCATTGTGGTCCAACTAGACTTTTGAAGATTTTAGAAAATTTTTGAAAATTTTTTAGCTTTAAATTAGTTTTTTTAAGATGTCAAATTTTTTTTTAAGATAAAAAATTATTTGAAAATATCACAGATGAATGGTATTAATTGAAATATAAATTTAAAAATTATTTTAAAAAAACATATTAAAAGAAAGGTATCAATAAAAAAAGTGAAACTAAAAAAAATAATAGTCTTAGTGTTGTGACTTAACTTATTAAACCTATTATTCAAGTCATGCACTCAAAAAAGTTAAATAATATTTCTTCTCTTTATATATATATATATATATATAATTGTCAAAAGACATAACGGCTATTAATCTAAATATAAATAAAAAAATAATTTTAGAAAAAAAAATATGAAAAAAGCATTGATGTTCCAAAAAACAAGAAAAAAAAAACAAGAAAACTAGATATTGTTGGGTCTGACAAGTTAGGCCAAGTCAGCCTAGCCCATTCATTAGCACAATGAATTGCCTTTTTCTTATGTTGCATTTGTTGTCTGCCCTATTTTTTATTGAATAAATTTTTAAAAATATTAGACAATGCGTCGTCTGCTTTTTATATAATCCGACAATTTTGGTGATTGAAAAATCGAGCCAGAAGGTTTTTTTGACTTAAAAACTTGTTTTTTTTAATTTTTTTGATCCAAAACACCTAGAAAACACCTTAGAAGCCATGATAAACTTATCCATGGCCTCTAAAAACCCAAAAACTCGTCCCAAAACTCAAAATCAACCGAAATAAAAAATCTTCCTAGGCTCATATATGTTTTTTTTAGACAATTTCAAGGTAAACAAATCACTTAATATGAACTCCCTTCATCAAATGACACAATTTGACACAAAGTTTGAGTTCTTTGGTGGCCTAAATCAACGTCAGTGATATTTTTTCTATTTATATTGGAACCCGGTGACCTCTCTCTTCTCTCTCAAATTAATAACTAAAAAATAACAAAAATAAATTTTTATACCAAAATAAAATTAATAAAATATTAAGATATCGAGCATTTATAGTTTCTAAAATATGAGAACCAAATTAAACCTTTTGTGTTAACTTGAAATCATCATCTATTTATTGTGTCTTTTCTATTTTGATTTTTGATTTTTTAATTTTATCATTACCCAACAAATTTTATATATTTCTCCTTTAATTTGATTAAAAAAAATGCAATTGTATATATATATATTTTTAAAATCAGATTAAAAGAACAAAATTTTATATAGTACATCGTCAATCACACGAGGATAAACAACGCAATATAAGAGTGGAAAAACCAACTACTTCTAGTTTTCTACTTAATTGCATGTTGGAATGAAATTGGTGGATCTAGATGGGATCCCGGCCATTGTTAGGTGGACATGCATGGGACATCTAATCATTACCTTTTCCACCTATCATATCATCCGACTGTTCAGGAAGAGGGACGGGAGTGGTAGTCTGAGTGCAGTTTACTGTCGTGAGAATTGCTTCCATTACAAGCAAGAGATTTTATTGGATAGGATATTACATCAATGCTGGATTGAACATAGAAGTACATGTGCTTATTTCACCTCAGCCAAACACCGTGTTTGGAAGTGTAGTTTGGAAGTGTTCACAAATCCAAAATGTCAAGAGTTCAATTATACTTTCTTGAATCACATTGTTTCAAGTCTGGCTTGGGAGCGCAAGCTTAACCTAACCAGGAGCTTGAATGATATTCTTCCACGTTCGTTTAAAGTAAGAAATTCTCATGGTTTGATGTTGTGACAAAATTCATACCATACACACCAATATTTTGGTGATGGAACAAAGATTTGTTAGTGTTTTCTTAAAAAATATTTTTAATTTGCCCAAATGAATTTTGAAAATATATTTTGAACCTAAACCATGATCACATATCCATCAAGTCTTAGGATCCATTTCCAGCACCTCTTGAGCTCGGGTGGGCATCGAGTACTAGGGGTGAGCAAAAAAATCAAAAAATCGAGAAAACTAAAAAACAATAACCGAAAAAACTGAACCGTGAAGAAAAACCGATTAAAATTTTAAAAAAACCGGCTGGTTTGGTTTTGGTTTTATAAGCCTAAAACCGAAAAAACCGAACCGAATCCAAACAAAAAAAACAGAGTCAAACCGGAAAAAAACCGAGTCAAACCGACCCAACAAAAAAAATTGAGCCAAACAGGAAAAAACCAAGCCAAAACCGAGCCAAACTGGTTTGAACCGGTTTTGTCCTAAAAAACCGACCGGACCAAACCAAAACCGGTCAATTTGAACCGGTTTCGGTTTTTTTTTTATAAAAATTTTGATTTAATTATAAAAACCAAATCAAATCGAAAATAATCACCCTACCGAACATCCAATGAAATACAACAGCATGCTCAAGTTCAGGTGTTGAGCCCACGCCCAGCACCCCTTTGGCTCATGTGTGGAGCCTAATTCCAAGCGCGCTGGTCATGCTCCCAATATTTTGATAGCTAGATGAGGAACCCCAAAACGTACTCTGCTAGAGAAAGGTCAGAATAAAAGCGAAAGGAGCAGGACCACATGCAAAAATAACAAATCCAAACGGTCCAATTCATTACTCAATAGAAGAAAAAAAGTAACGAAACTATGACTCCGAGAGATATAATTTAATTAGTTAGATCATAAATTTGCTCTTCAGAGATCACTAGTTCGAATCCTATAAATTTTAGAGTCATTAGAAACTTACATTGTCGTTAACTTCAGTGTCCGTAAAATTAGTCGAGATACGTGCAAACTAGCTCCAATATCTATGGTAATTTTTTTTTTTTTAAAAGTAACAAAACTATTATTTATTAGGTAGAATTAGATAAGGCAATGGGGTATATTGCACATTAAATGTCTTTGTTTGTTTACAAGGATTGCTTCTTTGCCAAGGATACTGAATCTTCAACTACTACCCATAATTGTCCAAAACGGACAAGGTTTTCTCATATCACGAATTATATTCTTTTAGAAAGGTCGTTCCTTACCCTTTACTACTGGGGGAATAGGCAAATAGCTTAGCATATACTACTTGGTTATTATTTTTGTACTCAACAACAACCCTCAAAGAAATAATTCCAAATTTAAATCTCGTCAAACTTTTTTTTTAATTAATATAGATGTTCTGATCAGTTTATGTGCATCTCGACTAATCTCATGGGTCCTGCCATGTAAGCCTCTAATGACCCTGAGAGGGCTCGAACTCGTAATCATTAAAAAACAAATCTAATATCTGACTAATTGAGCTACCTCTCGGGATTACATGCAAATCAACTTAATGAAAGTGTAATAAAATTAGTTATGTTCAATAAACAGTGCAATTAACATGAACAGTGCATAGTGATGCACTGTTTATGTGAACAGTGCAAGAGAATTGCACTGTTCACTTGCACTGCGTGGATATTTTTTTTTTAGTGTGTTAATTTTTTTTTAATGTGTTAATTTTTTTAATATTTTTTTTTAAAAAAACTAGTTTAGAGTGAATTTTATACATGATAATATTTTATCTAATTTTATTACACGCTAAAAAATTATGAAAACTGTTGTTCTTATCGGATGTATTTCGTACGTAATTGAATTATAGATAGTTTCATGGAATAATAAAAAAATATTTTATATAAAGTATGATTTATTTCATGACATAATGACAATAGTTAAATCTATAATATTTAAATTAAAAATCATCAATATTAATATATATTTCTTTAAATTATTTTATAACCTCAATTTTAAAAGAATTTTTAATCAAACACATTAAATTATTTTTTCTTCAACCTCAATTTCAACCACAATTTTAACCAAACATCTATTTTTTCAAACCAACCTCAACTAAAAGTACTTTTTATAAAATAATTTTTTTTAAATCACAACCACAACAGCTACCGCAATATCAAAAACACTCTAAGTCATGTATACTAACACAAGTGACATGGCATAAGGATGGTTGCGTTTGCGTCTACGTTCTCCAAAACCTTTCAATTTAGCAACCTGAAGCAAAGCATGGGCCGTGAATATTACTTGTCCATTGTCATTTTGGATTATTGGGCCTCGATATTTGATATTCATATAAAACGCAGATTTTCCAAGTGACATAATATTTTAGAAGCATTTCATTTCCACAAAGGGCCTAGGTACGCCCAAAAACATACGCAAGCTCTTCAAGCTTTGTGACTTTTTCTTATTATCCCATCACAATTCACAAGCATATACATCGCTTGTATGAAGAAATTGCAAGTTGCTATTTAATTAACCAGGGACATTTGTTTCTAGCAATTTGCTAATTGCTATTAACATAGCGGCAATCCTTCCTTATCTCTCCTTGGTTACCAGTAAGTGGATTGTTCTCTGACAACAACACCACAGCCCTTGAAAATTGGTCATGGAAGTAGCCATTATCAGCAGCCATCTTCTCAACGTATGGAGACGTAAGTGGATCAGAAGTCAATTGTTGATCCACCATGAGAAGTCCCTTGTGGCCCAATAAGTTTTTGTAGTAGTAATTATCAAGGATCATTGGTGTTTCACGATCATTTCTTGCATATAGAACTGCCTGTGGATCGGGATCTGGGGTCGGACACCGGCCTTTAAGGTACTCAGCATAATCAGGGTCCATAGTTGGATCAACTGTAGGGTAGATCCTGTGTACTAGATTCACGCAGTGAACTCGGCCAACAGAGTGACTTCCTGGAACAAGAAAAGAACAAATGAGGCTACCAAAAAACAAAAACAAAAATCACAGAATTAGGTTTGTATTTGTTAGAAGTGAGAATTATCTGGTAATCCGTACCTAAAAGAGCAACTGTTCCTTCAACGTCAACGCCAATGGATTGAAAGCGGGAAAGTACCAACGAAATGCTATCATTGTGATTAGGGATGAAGTCTTCGACCACTGCTCCATAGCTTTCGGTGCTGTCTCTCCGCCCTGTTTTCATCTCGACCCTCGGTCCTCCTAACTGTAATCACATTTCAAAATTAAATCTCTTAGATTCCCAGTTTTGCTCTTCATAGTACTTTGATTTCTACTAGTATAAATGTACACACGTACCATGACAATGCCGTCTCTAGCTGAAAGAGCAACAATATCAGCACAAGAGACTGTCACAGGGCATTCACTCTCCAGGGCCGCTTTTATGGTGTTTACGTACTTAAAATTCCTCATTCCAAGGCTCCTTTGCGATGCTTTCTCTGATTCAATTCCATTCACGGTCTCCAGCAAGAGTGACGCATCGCATGACTACAAGGGCAAACAAGCAGTTAATTACCTCATAATTAGTACTAGCTAGCCTATTAATTATGTTAATTAAGTCCAACATGGTGATGATATATGGTTAGAGTACCTTGACTATGCAATCATGGAAGAGATTCCTGACCCATGAAACAGCTGTGTTTCCATGTTTATTGTACAGCTTAATGACTTGTTCTTTGATGATCTCTTCAGCTCTTGGGCAGCTTTGCGCGTAGTAATTGAATTGGAGCTCACTTTTACCTGAGATTAGAATCAATAAAACACTTGTTTTAATCAGCACTTCCGAATCTATACGTGAGATGTGTCGGAAGTACACTGCGTTAACAAAAATGCTTCTCTAGAGCTAAATATTGCTGTGTACACACTTTTACAGCATGCCTTGACAATTATAATACTAGCCAGGGAACTAGTAAAGATTATTTGGTGTCGCTTAAAATAAGTTAATCTTGGTTACGTAGGTTCAAAGTCTAACGTCTAACGAAAAGAAAGTTGGTAGTGGTAATAGCTTAAAAACATGACCCACACGGCAGTTGGTTCACAAATCCACTGCGACTGGCTTACACTGAAGTCTTCCATGGGACATCATAGAAACAAGATTAAAATGTAGAAATGAAAGAAGATAAAATCAATTACCAGAATAAAATTGCAAGAGTAAGGGCAATAAAAGAAAGATCAAGGTGGAGCTGCAAAAGTGCGTCCTGATGTTACTACTTGCCATCTCTTTTCGGCTTAAAGGGAGCTCCTAAATTGATTTCGTGTGTTCAACTGAGGAAGTGTCCTTCTCTTATATAGAATAGCTTCACAAGTGCGCAAGATAGGATTTCAAGCCTCTACCAGGCCTGAGCATCTCCACCAAGCCACTTTCTTTGACCTTTCCGCCATTTCCTCCCCACGCCTGTGAACCCACTTGAACCACTGTTCTTCGATTATATTATATAAACAAGACAATTAGGAGTACATTATTATTATCACTATTAAAGTTTCTATTTCTAGAAGAGAAAGGGGTATCGTATACATCTTGTATTGGATCGGATAACCGTTGAATTCTGGCAAATATATAATTTGCTGCCTAGCTAGCTATAATTATAGACAAGCACCATGGGCCACGTGCATTGGCTTAATCGATTCAGATTTAAAATTGCAAGACAACTAATGTGGCTTGGACTTGATAGATCTTCAATATTTATACCTGCAAATCGGTAGATTGAAGTAATTGTGTATTCTACGTTGCGAATGAGTATTCAAAGACTTGGGTTTACTGCATAGAGTAATATGTGGAAGAAAGCAGATCAAGCCGGGACAAGAGAAATTAATTCGAGACATTTTCTGTATTATACATGTCTTTCCATGATATCTACGAGAGGATGTTTGAATCTCTTCACCAAAATAGCTCTCAAGTGATTAATTAATGGAATATCACAACGCTGAAGTTTAAGTTCTTCAAATTAATTTATTTTTTATATTATTTTAATGTATTACTATTAAAAATAAATTTTAAAAATTAAAAAACATTATTTTAATATATATTCAGACCACAATAACAAATATAATTAATTTTATAGCCGCCCATCCCGACGGCAACCCGTAGCATAAAAGGTTGGAACCTGGAGGGTAGAGCACTACAATCCATTGTGCTCTTCTTGGATTTTTCCTTGCTTTTAAGCAATGAAATGTCTTGATCAGATCCCAAATTAATCTTAAAATGAATATTAACCTCTCAATATGGAGTGCCACGTCACCCCTCTTTGATCCCATCTAGGTGGAACTAATTAGAGGGACAAAGATTCGTGGCTGATGGATGGGCTTGTATTAACCACAACTTCTCAATCTTTGCGAGAGATGAAAATTAATGTGAAAAAGAAAATCGGTGGTTCATGGATGTGGTAATCATTCGTTGTGGTTGGTGACTTGGTGGTGTTTTATTAATTTAATTAATCTATTTCTATGATACCGGCAGATATATATATATATATATATATATATATATATATAACCAATTTAAATCATATCTTCATGAAAATATATTTTTTATAAGCATTTGGAAATGTCATTCACTCACTTGCTACACGAATATGGAATTATCGTCATTTCCAACTAAACATGAATCATAAATTATTATTATTTTTAATGTATCATTTTCATATTGATGATTTATTTTACATTGGATCGAGAAAAAAGTTATATATTTTCTTATTAAAATTTAAAAATAAGTAATCAATTATCTAATTCAAAGATATTTGTTACCATTAAAATTTAAAAATAAGTTATCAATTATATATAAGACGCGAGAGAAATCTCTTTAAACTAAGTTTTATTTGTTAGATAAAACTTATGAAGGATAACACTTTAATTTAAAAAGTAAGAGATGTTAGAGAATTATATAAATTATATATTATAGCATCACCTAATAGTTTTAACTTTTGAGTGAGATGATTCTTTAACATGGTATCAGAGCCTTGTTGATCAAGCGGTCACGAGTTTAAATCACACCACCATCATTTTATTTGATAAAAATTAAACATAAGATAGTGTAGACCTATGCAAGTTTCAAGCCCAAAGAGCTTTCATTTGAAGAAGTGTGTTAGAGAAATATATAAATCATATCTTAGAGCCTCACCGTAAGAACTAATTCAACCTAATAACTTAAAGTTGTAGGTATGATGGTGCATTGATATGGTATCAAAGCTATATTGACTAAGTGGTCACAAGTTTGAGTCATACCACCCCTATTATATTTGATAAAAATTAAATATAAGGTGGTGTGAGCTTGTGCAAGTTTCGAACCAAAAAAGCTTTCACTTGAAGGAGTGTATTAGAGATTAAATGTGAAAGGAATATTTTGTATAGTATAAATAAGTGATTAAACACACACACACACACACAGGGAGGCCATAACCAAAATAATAACCTAAAAGAGGGGCCATAACCATAGTTTTAAAACCTGGTCCGGCAGGTCGACCCGGGGTTGGAACTGGGCTTGGTTGAAGAAAAAACAGAGGAAGGAAAAACCCGGTGTGACTCGGCAAGACCCGGTCAAAAACCCGGTCACAACCCGTTGACTTTTGTTTTTTTGTTTTTAGTAAAATAACATCGTTTTGATTTAAAAAAACATTGACCCGGGCGACCCGGTGACCCGGTCAAAACCAGGAACCCGGGCCTTGGACCGAGCCGGGTCTAAAAACTATGGCCATAACCAATATAATAACCTATGAGAGGGGATAAAAAAATTCACCAGTAAAAAGGTGAGCTACTTTCTTATAAAAAAACCTTAACAAATCTATAATTCCTTTTGTTTTGACATTAGCTACCAACCATACATAAAATAAAGTAAAAAACACTAATCTTCACCAATCTCTCTCATGTTGAGCACATCATCTTCTACCAATTTATATACATTAAAAAAAACTCATTAGCTACTCTCACTTTTTCTCAGCCCAAAGCAAAAAACACCCAATTGTCCATCTCTTTTCCTCACTACCCGATATACCACACCACATCCTCTAGCACAACAACCTTTCCATCCCCACGCTAGCAACCATTTTATTTTTCTCTCATCATAAAAAATGAAAGTCTCTCTCTCCACCGTGAGAAAACCCAAACCGAGACCCATTTCCTTCACTTCTTTGGCCCTCTTGACGCTAGCCACAAATCCTTTCATTTCTCCTTTCACCATCATAGCAACCCAAAAAACTATAAACTAGCATAACAACCCTTTTCACTAGCATAATCGCCACAAGCCACTAATTACCAACCACAAGGAATTAACCCTAAATCACTGAAATGAAACCAACATATACATACCAATTTTCTTCTTCCTTACAGCCATAAACACTCATCCATCATTAACCATCCAATCAGCCACCATGCTTAGCTCCCTTAAACTAGCCCTCAAACCTATAAAAAAAAATATCAAGACCAATAACTCCCTTTCATTTCTTTTTTTTTTGGGCTGAATTCAACCTTTACATCTTTAATCCACGATGTTGCACCATTATCAACCCAATGACATGGTAGAATTAACTACAAAAAAGAGAGAGAGAAGATAAGGAAAGAGAAGCACATCTGAGAGAGAAGGAAGAAAACAAACTATTGAACTTAAAAATCTATGTCTGTATGATTTTTTTGTTTCGTAGGTAACAATGGCCTTCACCTCAACATAGGAAGAAAAGGGGGCAAAAATAGTTTTAGATCCATCAACTTTTTGTCCTCACTAGCGACGGTATGTGAGCTCACGTGCCACCATAGTTTAGGGTCTTCCAGCATTGTTCTCGAGTTTCCAGTAACCTCTCTAATTTATTTCCAACATACAGAAGGTCCATTTTAGAATTTGGATGATGTATAATGTGTGTTTTAATTATTATTGAATTATTATGATTTGTAAAAAATATGATTGTTGGGTGTGTGAGTAAAATAGTGAAAACAAAGATGTGTGGGTGTGTTTTTGTATTTTTCAAGGTTGTTAAAATCGCGATTTTAACACGGCACGGAAAATACAAAACAAACTCGGATTGTAAAATCGTAAGGAATTTTAAAATACATTAAAAAAAAATTCATGCTTCAAATAAAAATTCATACATAGTTCAAGCAACTTAAAATACATACTTCAAATAAAAATTCATACATAGTTTAAGCCTTCAAATAAAAATTCATACATAGTTCAAGCATCTTAAAATACATGGTTCAAATAAAAATTCATACATAATTTAAATAACTTTTTATTAGCTAATAATTAACAAACTTAAAATAAACAATCTGCTGGTGTGTCATGTAAACTAAAACCAGCTTCATTGCCTTCATCTTCCCCATATTCCTCAGGCATTCATCAATATCATTAGCATCAAGAGGATTATTAGTGTCACTACTAGTACCAACACCAATATTATGAACATTAGTGCTACTACTAGTACCAACACCAATATCATCAATTTGAATCTCCAAATCATCTTCAGTACCATGACTCTCCATTTCAGCATCATTAGGAATTTCTTCTTCATCACTTTCATCTTCATTACCATT
>Ga0307509_10011142_pt1 | contig 10936 bp, 12 predicted proteins | sample 10_EM_MG_FD_202245 | JGI IMG/M metagenome (GOLD analysis project Ga0307509, IMG submission 202245) | Populus trichocarpa ectomycorrhiza microbial communities from riparian zone in the Pacific Northwest, United States - 10_EM | ecosystem: Host-associated > Plants > Roots > Unclassified | place... | reverse complement strand
TCCGAATAGGGCCGCCGTCGTCGCGGGGCGTCGGGATCCTCGTACGCGGAATCTTCGTAGCCGAAGCTCGGGTCGTCGTCCCGAGGGCGCCCGGCGCCCTCGCCTCGAGGCTCGTGCGGCTCAGTAGGACCACCCATGTACAGATGCTAAGCGACGAGGTTCGTGAAGAACTGGCCGAATCCCCGAGCAATATCGGCGATCGTCCCTCCGAGGGAGGCGAACACATCCGCCGCCGAGTTCGGGTTGAAGGCGATGAAAAAGATCAAAAACGCGACACCAAGCCAGGTGAGAACCTTCTTGATCATGGCGGGCCTTCTCCTGTGGGTGCGGGTGACGGTCAGCGCCGCGGCAGTACTGACGGTATCAGCTTCGTCGCTCGGTGTGAACAATGTGACCGAAAAGCCGATACCGCATCCGCAGGTCAGGCCTCAATTTTCAGGCACGGCCGTGCAGGTACGGCGACGGCGCTCCGTACACGAGCTCGGGCGGTACCCCCTCGGAGAGATCGTGCAGGACGACGTGCTCCGCGAGGAAGTAGCCCGCGCTTGCCGGCCACGCTACCGCATAGAGCCACATTCCTTTGGCCTCACTCACGTAGGCGCTTCGGTCCTCCGGGGACTTGACGCACCACAGTGGAGTGGGGTGACCGGCCGCCTTGATCTTGGCATGCGGGCCGGGATGTCCATGGGGGTCGCCGAGCGCCTCGGCGATCAGGTACCCCGGGTCGATGCCGGGAATTCCGGCGAAACGGGTGCCCAGGCCGACGCCCGGCAGCTCGGCGATCAGGACCACATCGGCCGGACCGCCGCCGAGGGGTTCCGGGCCGCTGCAGGAGAGCGCGGTCGCGCGTACGCCCATCCGGTCGTCGCCCGCCCAGCCGACGCCGGTCACCATCCAGCCGGCCGGCAGCGGCCACGGGCACCAGAACGGCACCTTTTCCGACCGCGGGGTGCGCTGGCGCAGCATGCTTTCGACGATCTCGGCGCTGATGTGCTCGGCCACGTGGAACGGCGGGACGTCGCCGCAGTTGTCACAGCGCCAGTCGCTGTGCATCAGATCCGGCTTCCGGACCTGCGCACCGCACCTGGGGCAACTCACCGTGACACCCACACACATAACCGTGCGGGTCGGGGAAGCCCTCGTCAAGCGGATCCGCAGAACCCGGGCGGATCAGAAAAATTCACTCCGGCGGGGGTACGGCGTGCGCGCGAACCCAGGCGTGCATCGCGATGCCGCTGGCCACTCCCGCGTTGATCGACCGGGTCGACCCGTACTGGGCGATCGAGAACAACTGGCTGCACGCGGCGCGGGCGGTCGCCGAGAGCCCCGGACCCTCCTGGCCGAAGAGCAGCACGCACCGACGGGGCAGGGTGACGGTCTCCATCGGGCGCGAGCCGGGCAGGTTGTCGATCCCGATCACCAGAAGGTCGAGATCGGCCGCCCAGGCCACGAACTCGTCGATCGTCGGGTGATGCCGCACGTGCTGATAGCGATCGGTGACCATGGCGCCGCGGCGATTCCACTTCCGCAGCCCGACGATGTGGACCTCGGCGGCGAGGAACGCGTTGGCGTTGCGCACCACGGTGCCGATGTTGAGATCGTGCTGCCAGTTCTCGATCGCGACGTGGAAGTCGTGTCGGCGGGTGTCCAGATCGGCGACGACCGCCTCGCGCCGCCAATACCGGTAACGGTCCACCACATTGCGACGGTCACCCTGCGCGAGCAATTCGGGGTCGTACCGCGGATCGGACGGCCATTCACCGGCCCAGGGACCCACGCCGACCTGAGGAACTTCTTCCTCATCGGCAATCATGTGCGGATACGCTACCCAGACTGATGGAGACGCAATGAGCGGCGGGGCCCTCCCCGGCACCCGCCGCCCACGCTCTGTTGAAGGCCAGTCTGCCTCACCGTCCGTATCGATGTGAAGGACTTTCAGGTGTGAGGCAAGTCACATTTAGGTTTATTAACTATTACTGTCGGTACCGCTGGTAGCGCAGGCCAACAGTGGTGCAGCCCGCCCGGGGGTGTGATGTCGCGGTTTCTCGCTGCAAAACGGGCGTCACAACCTGCTTCACAAGTGAGAGCGCTCTCCCTACTTATCGTTACGATGGGTGGTCTGAGGCCCACACCGTGTTCCGAAATCGTGCCGCAAGACACGTGTCGCCGGCCCGGGAACGGGAATGGCGAAGGAGGACGAGAGGTTTCAAGCCACGCAAGCCAATTTTTCCGTGGACTGGAGACATCATGGCGACGGTTGCGTTGACCGCTGAGAACTTCGACGAGGTCACCAACAAGGACGGCATCGTCCTGGTCGATTTCTGGGCAAGCTGGTGCGGCCCGTGTGTGCGCTTCGCGCCGACCTACGAGCGTTCCTCGGAGAAGCACTCGGAGATCACGTTCGGCAAGGTCGACACCGAGGCCGAGCAGGCCATCGCGGCCAAGTTCGACATCCGGTCGATCCCGACCATCATGGCGATCCGCGACGGCGTCATCGTCTTCTCGCAGCCCGGCGCGCTCCCCGAGTCGGCGCTGGAGAACCTGATCGAGCAGGTCGAGAAGCTCGACATGGACGACGTTCGCAAGCAGCTCGCGGCGCACAGCCACTGACCCGGGCGTAAGCCTCTGGCCCGCGGACCGGTTCGGTCCGCGGGCCATTTCGCCGTCTCGCGCGACACGCCGCCCCCGGGTGGACAACGAGATCGAACATGTGTTCGAATCGTCGCCATGCGATGGTCCAACCTGTCGGCTCCCCACGACGGCGGCTCGCTCCCCGACAGGGCAGCGCCCGCGGCTCCACCCCTGCCGCTGGCGCTGCCCGATGCCACGGTCCGCACCTTCGACACCCCCGGCTTCGCCGGCATGACGTTCTACGAGATCCGGGCGAAAAGCCTGATCAACCGGGTTCCGGGCAAGTCGCGGGTGCCGTTCGAGTGGACCGTCAATCCCTATCGCGGTTGTTCGCACGCCTGCTCGTACTGCCTGGCCGGCGACACCCCGATCCTGATGGCCGACGGCACCGCCCGGCCCCTCGCCGAGTTGCGGCCGGGCGACGCCATCATGGGCACGATGGGCGCCGGCGCCTGCCGGCGGTATGTACCGACCACCGTCCTCGACCACTGGACGACGCGGAAACCCGCCTTCCGCGTCACCCTCGCCGACGGCACTCGGCTGGTCGCCAGCGGCGATCACCGCTTCCTCACCGACCGCGGCTGGCGGCACGTCAGCCCGGCCGAGCCGCACCAGCCCGCGCTCGCGGTCGGCGACCTGATGTTCGGCGTCGGCCACTTCGCCGAGCCGCCCAAGGAGACGCCGGAATATCAGGCGGGCTTCCTCTGCGGCCTGATCCGCGGCGACGCGGCGCTGAGCGCTCCGGGATCGGGCGCTGCGGGATCGGGCGCTGCGGGATCGGGCGCTGCGGGATCGGGCGCTCCAGGATCGGGCGCTCCGGGGCCGGGCGGCCGCACGGCCCGCGAGGGCGACGCCTGGGTCCGCGCCGACGGCTATCTGGAAGACCTCCCGCTGCACCAGGCCCTGCGCTGGCCCGAGCAGCCCACCCCGGGTTGGTTCAGAGGGTTCCTGGCCGGCGCGTTCGGCTCGACCGGCCGGGCCGACCGGCTCGCCATCAGCTTCACCTGCGGCGACCAGCTGTTCCTCAGCCGGGTCACCGACGCACTCACCCGGCTCGGCCTGCCCAGCCGCGCGCCGGTCACCACCCGGCCGGGCACCGCCGGCACCGTCGAGATCGACCGCGACCTGTGGGCCGCCCTGCGCTTCCGGCACCTCACCGGGGTCGACGGCGCGCGGCTGGACGCCTCCGGCGTGGGCGTGCGCAGCAGCCGAGAGCTCGCGGTGGCCGACATCGCGGACCTTGGCCTGACCCTCCCGCTGTACGACATCACCACCGGCACGAGCGACTTCATCGCCGACGGCGTGGTCAGCCACAACTGCTTCGCCCGGCACACCCACACATATCTCGATCTCGACGCCGGTCACGACTTCGACACCAAGGTCATCGTCAAGGTCAACGCGGGCGAGCTGATCCGCCGCGAGCTGGCCGCGCCGCGCTGGTCCGGCGCCGCGATCGCGATGGGTACGAATGTCGACGTCTACCAGCGCGCCGAGGGGCGGTACAGGTTGCTGCCGGAGATCCTGGCCGCGCTGCGCGATTACGCCAACCCGTTCTCGATCCTCACCAAGGGCACCCTGATCCTGCGCGACCTCGACCTGCTCAAGCAGGCCGCCGAGGTGACCCGGGTCGGGCTGGCGGTCTCGGTCGGCTTCGTCGACGAGACGGTCTGGCGTGCGGTCGAGTCGGGCACCCCCAGCCCGCGCCGGCGGCTCGAGGTGGTGCGCCGGCTGACCGACGCCGGCTTCCCGGTGAGCGTGCTGATGGCGCCGATCCTGCCCGGCCTCACCGACACCGACGAGTCGATCGACGAGACGGTGGCCGCCATCGCCGCCGCCGGCGCCGCCGGTGTCACCCCGATCCCGCTGCACCTGCGGCACGGCGCCCGGGAGTGGTATGCGGCCTGGCTCACCCGCACCCACCCGGCCCTGGCCCCGCGCTACCGCGAGCTCTACGGCGACGGCTCCTACCTACCCGAGTCCTACCAGGCCGAGATCGGCGCCCGGGTGCGGATGGCGGCCCGCCGCCACGGCCTGCACCGCCCCGACCCGGTCCAGGCCCGCGACCTCGGCCCGGCCCCGGGCACGACGCCCGAGCCCAAGCAACTGACCCTGCTGTGAACGAGTGACCCGGGCGGTCAGCAAGGACCGGGGCGCTCAGCAAGCGACCAGGGCGCTGATCAAAGGACCGGGTGTGAGCAAAGGACCGGGTGTGAGCAACGGATCGAGCCGCGAGGGGAGCCGATAACTACAGTCGATTTCATGAGAAGTGCTCAGCAGATCCTGGCGGAGGCCAACGTCATCGCCGTGGTCGGGGCTTCGCGTGACCCGTTCAAGTCCGCGCACACCGTCCCGCGGCAGATGCTCCGGCACGGCTGGCGGATCATCCCGGTCAACCCCTTCGCCGACGAGGTCTTCGGGGTCAAGGCTGTGCCGACGCTGGCCGACATCGGCGAGCCGATCGACCTGGTCGACATCTTCCGGCCGGCCCGCGACGCGGTCGAGGTGGTGCGGCAGGCGATCGCGATCAAGGCGCCGGCGGTGTGGCTGCAGAGCGGCATCGTCTCCGCCGAGGCGCGGCGGCTCGCCGAGGAGGCCGGCATCGACTACGTCGAGGACCGCTGCCTCGCCGTCGAGCGAGCGGTCGGCAGCCTGACAAGACTGCCGGAACCGGGAGTCCGATAGGCGTCGGGCAGCCCGACAAGACTGCCCCGACTTCGAGTCCAATGGCGTCGGCAGACTGACATAGCTAGCCGGACCGGGAGTCCGATAGGCGTCGCTTTCCGGGATCGGGCGCGCCGGACGTGTCCTCACCTGCGCAGCGGCCGGTACGGTGCCGGGGAACGAGGAGGACCTGATGACTTACCCGCCCCCCGGCGGCACGCCGGATCCATACCAGCCCCAGCAGCCGTATGGGCAGCCCTACGACCCGAACGCGCCCTACCCGACGGACCCCCCGGCACCGGCCAGCGGCCAGCCCTACGGCCAGCCGCCGGCAAGCGGCCAGCCCTACGGCCAGCCCGCGCCGTATCAGCAGCAGCCGCAGGGCTACGCCTATGGCGCCCCCGGCTATGGCACGCCCGGCTACGGCGCTCCGGGGTACGCGCCGGTGGCCACCACCAACACGTTGGCGATCCTGGCGCTGGTGTTCGCGTTCATCTTCTCGCCGGCCGCGATCGTGCTGGGCCACCTGGCCAAGAGGCAGATCCGGCAGACCGGCGAGCAGGGCGAGGGCCTGGCCACGGCCGGCCTCTGGCTGGGCTACATCTTCACCGTCATCGGGGTGCTGTTCTGCGCCGTCTACGTGATTGCGATCATCTTCGCGGTCAACAACGCGAACAACGGCAGCGGCACATTCTGACCGCGGCAGGGCCGGCCGGTAGACCCGGCCGGCCCCCGCAAACTTGGCGAAGCGAAGCCCAAGCTCAAACTCAGCGGAACTCGGCCTCACGCACGCTGTTGCCGCCATCCACGACCAGCATCTGGCCGGTGATGTAGGACGCCGCCGGCGAGCAGAGGAACGCGATCGCCGCCGCCACCTCGTCCGGCGTGCCCGGGCGCCCGATCGGGGTGCCCAAACCCTGCTTGATCTCGGTGACCGTGGACGCGGCCGTGTAGATCGTCCCCGGCGCCACGCAGTTGACGTTCACTCCGTCGGCGACCAGCTCCATCGCCAGCGCCCGGGTCAGCCCCACCACGCCGGCCTTGGCCGCCGCGTAGGCCGCCTCGGTCGGCAAAGCGTTCACCGGGCCGGCCGTGGCTGACAGATTGACGATCCGGCCCCAGCCGCCCTCGGCCATCGCGCCCTGGAACGCCCGGCTGCACAGGAACGCCGTACTCAGGTTGCGGTCGATCTCGGCCTTCCACTCGTCGTAGGTGAGCTGGGCGACCGGCCGCAGCACCTCGGGGCTCGCCCGGCTCGCCAGGCCGGCGTTGTTGACCAGCACCTCGACGTCGCCGAGCTGGTCGGTGATCGCGTCGGCGAGGGCGCCGACCTCGGCCTCGTCGGTCAGGTCGGCCACGAAGCCGGTGACGCCCAGCTCGGCGGCCCGATCGTGGATGCGCCGGGTGGTGGAGACGATCGCGACCCGGGCGCCGAGATCACGGAGCCGGCGGGCGGTCGCGTACCCGATGCCGTCCGGGCTGCCCGCCCCGGTGACCAGCGCGACCTTGCCATCGAGACGGAGCGTCACGGGTGCCTCCCCCGGTTCGGACACCTCGACCGGCTCATCGTCGGACGAAGCGGAAGCGGCGTCGGCCGGGTTGGTGCGCGGCCGCCGACCAGCGGCGGGGCGGGTGGCGTCGCGCCGGGAACGGCTTCCGCTTGCTGAGCGGGCGTCGAAGACCATGGCGCGATCCTTCCCCGTTCCGTCGGCCAGGGCAAACATCGCACCCATGTGGCGCACCGCCGGCCCGCCTGACCTCGCCGTTCGGAGTGTCGCCGGAGAGCTCAGGCCCGCCGTGGCGGCGGGGCGATCCGGCCGGCCGGGGCGATCCGGCCGCCCGGGGCGATCCGGCTGCCCGGGGCGATCCGGCTGCCCGGGGCGATCCGGCTGGCTGGGGCGGGCAACGGCCGTACCGGATCGGATTGCCGGAAGATCAGCGGCGCCCGGTCGCCGTAGCGAGCCAGCAGCTCACGCCGCGCCGCCTCGACCTCGCGCACGCCGATCTCGACCCCGCTGCCGTCGTGCCGGGCGCCGATGCTCACGATCCGCACCCCGAGATGCGTCCAATACGGCAGGTCGGCGAGCACCCGGTCGTGCCAGGCCGCGAGGTCCTTGGTGGAGTGATCGGCATCGCGCACCACCACGCACGCGTCCTCGGCCGCCGTGCGCACGAAGTCGTCGAACGCCGCCGACGGCACCCGATAGACGATCGCCCGCACCCGCTCCTGATCGACCTCGACCCCGGCAAAGCTCTCCGCGAACGCACCCTTCCCGGCGGCATCGATACGGTTGATCAGCGAGTCCAGCGCGGCCGGCGTCACCGGCATCGCCACCCCGCCCACGGTCATCCGCCCCGGCGCCCGCGGCACCGCACACCCCGCCGTCTGCCACTCCCCGGTCACCCCCGGGTCGTCGACCTTGTCGTCCCCCACGTGACCACACCCACCGATCATGAGCAGCACTCCCAGCGCGACCCCAACCCGACCGCGGCTCATCGCATCCCCTCTCTACCACGCTCCCTTCCGCTCAACGAATGACAAACATCAAAGACCAAATCCATGCAGACGTACGAGCGAGCAACGCCCCAACCGCACAGGCCGCCGCCCCGCCGCAGCGGACCGGCAACCTGCGCCACAAGGCCGTCCCCGGCCTCCGGCCCGGCGTCGGGCGCCGCCACCCCGCCCCCGCCACCGACGTGGCCCAGCGGAGCGCCGTTTGTCGCCGGTCCCCTGACCAGCCCCGCCCCTAGAGGCGATTTGTCGCAGGTAAGCGGCAGCGGCTCGCGGCGCCGGAGCCCGGCACGACCCGGACGGGGTAGCACACGGGTGGGGCGTCAGTCGGTGAGGGCCGGGTCGACGGCTGGGCGGTTCGCCCGGGTCGCGCCGAGAATCACCACGACCACCCCGGCGAGCAGAAGCAGCAAGCCCGGCAGGGCGTCGAGGTGCGGCTGCTGGCCGAGCCAGACCCAGGCGAGCAGGGCGGCCCCGGGCACCTCCAGCAGGATCAGGACGCTGACCGTGGTCGCCGATGTGTGGTGCAGGGCGTAGTTGAACATCGAGTGCCCCAGCAACTGGGCGCCCACCACCAGCGCCAGGATCGCCGCCCAGGTGCGCCCGTCGTAGCCGGCCAGGGCGACCCGGCCGACCAGGCAGACCACCAGCAGGAACGCCGCGCAGGTGCCGTAACAGATCCAGGTGTACGTCGTCGTGCTCAGCGTCGCCCGGGCCTGCTCGCCCAGCGCCGTGTAGACCGCCGCCGCCACCGCGCCCAGCAGCGCCAGCACATCGGCCAGCACCGCGCGCCCGGACACCCCGACGTCCACCCCGGTCGCCCAGGCCGCACCGGCCACCGCCAGCCCGATGCCGATCCAGCCGGCCGCCGACGGGCGACGCCCCTGCGCGGCGGCGATCAAACCCTGCCAGACCGGTTGCGTGGCGACCAGCGCGGTGGCCGTCGCGACCGAGCCGAGTTGGACGCTTGGCATCCATGTTGCGAAATGTGCAGCAAGCGCCACCCCGGCGAGAAGGGCGAAAGCCACCGCCCGGCGGGTGGCCCCGGCGAGCTCGCCCCGGCGGGGTCCGAGGGTCACCGGGGTGAGCACCACGGCCGCCAGCCCGTTCCGCCAAAACGCGATGGCCAGGGCCGGAGCGGCCGCGAACGCGATCAACGGCGCGGACGACGAGACGGCGAGGACGGCGACGACGAGCGCGAGGACCGTCGTCAATCCAGGCCGTAGGTGAGGTGAGCGCGTATTCATCCCCGGCCGTCGCTTCTTGCGTTTCTTGCAGAGTTTCTCAGCATCTTTGCAGCCTGCTATTGAACGGAAAGTGACGCCGCGACTACAGTCACCGACGTTGCCTGGCCCCTTTGATCGCCCAAAGCCCTCGGAGGCTGATTTATCGTGTCCGCATACCGTGCGGTCGTGTTTGACTTTTTTGGCACCTTGACCCGCGCGGTCCACCGCGGCCCTCAACACGCCGCGATCGCTCGGTCTCTCGGCGCGGACCCCGACGCGGTGACCGGCGTGCTCGACCGCACCTTCCGGGCACGTGCCCGGGGCCGGTACGGCTCCGCCGAGGCCACCCTACGATGGGTCATCGAGCAGGCCGGTGGCCGCCCCCGCGAGGCCCAGGTGAAGGCCGGCGTGCCGGCCCGGATCAACGCGCTGCGGGCGGACACCCGGCTCCGGGCCGACGCGGTCAGCGTCCTCGCCGCCCTCCGCCGGCGCGGCCTGGCCACCGCCGTGGTCAGCGACTGCACCCATGAGCTGCCCGCCTTCCTCCCGCAGTTGCCGGTGGCTCCGCTGCTGGACGCCTCGATCTATTCGGTCCGGCTGGGCGTCTGCAAGCCGGATCCGGCGATCTACCTGGCCGCCTGCGACGAGCTCGACGTGCCGCCGAGCGAGTGCCTCTACATCGGCGACGGCGGCAGCAACGAGCTGACCGGCGCCGCCGCCATCGGCATGACCCCGGTCCGCCTGGCCGCCCCCGACCTGGCCCACCACCTGGTCTACGACGCCGACACCAACTTCGCCGGCCGTACCGTGCGCTCGCTGACCGAAGTGGTGAGCCTGATCGACCACACCCAGATCCACCCCACCCCGATCCACCCCAGCCCGATCCACCCCAGCCCGGTGCCGACCCACTGAGGACCGGGAAAGGCGTGGGAGGATGGCGCGGTGACGTCTGCGGTCTTCGAAGAGGCGCTCAAAAAGGCGGCGCTGGCCTGGGTCTCGGTCGGCGACGCGCCCGCCGTCGGCGTCTGGTGCCTGCCGCTGGACGGGTCGCTGATCGTGGTGACCGGGCCGGGCGAGCAGTTCGCGCCCGAGCTGGCCACGGCGTCCCGCACCACGGTCCGGCTGCGCGGCGACAACGGCGGCCTCATCGTGATCGCCGAGATGGCCGCGACCCGGCTGACTCCGGGCACCGAGGAGTGGACCACGGTCGCCCCCCAGCTGGCCCAGAAACGGCTGAACGCCTCCGGCACCGCCGACCAGGTGGTGGCCCGCTGGGCCGAAACCGGCTGCGCGGTCGTCCGGCTCACCCCCGAGCAGGACACCATCGCCCCCGACCTGCCCGCCGACTCCGGCGCGGCCGTCCCCCGTCCCACCCCGGCCCGCAACGAGACGAGGCGCCCCTACCGCCTGCACCGCGTCCGGGGTTCCTAGGCCTATCTCGTGGATCACGCGGGGCTGAGGCGTGGCCCAGGTGGCGCCTGACAGCCGCGGACGGCGCCGATCGAGCCGGAGCGGGCGCCTGACGGCGGCGGACGGCGCCGATCGAGCCGCAGCTGGCGCCTGACGGCGGCGGACGGCGGCGGACGGCGCCGCAGCTGGCGCCCACCCCAGGATCCGTCAGCCGATGAAGGGCGGGATGGTGATCTCGCCCTTGGCGATCGGGCACACGTGGCCGGTCACGGTGGCCGAGGTCGCGACGCCGGCGACCGCGGTGACCGTGCAGTCGAGCAGGGCCGGGCGCTTCATCTCGATGCCCTGGTGGATCCGGTAGGACGCGGTCCCGTCGCCGGGCAGCACGCCCGCCCCGACCAGCCAGACCCCCAGCCCGAGCGCCGCCGAGCCGGTCGCCGGGTCCTCCGGGACGGCCGCGCCCGGCACGAAGACCCGGGCGTGCGCCTCGCCGTCC
>Ga0307509_10011141_pt1 | contig 10936 bp, 13 predicted proteins | sample 10_EM_MG_FD_202245 | JGI IMG/M metagenome (GOLD analysis project Ga0307509, IMG submission 202245) | Populus trichocarpa ectomycorrhiza microbial communities from riparian zone in the Pacific Northwest, United States - 10_EM | ecosystem: Host-associated > Plants > Roots > Unclassified | place... | reverse complement strand
AACTCTCATGTATGAACAAACACCGTTGTTCATACATCCTCATACCCATTTTCCGGGTGTTAAACCCTTCCGCTTCCTTTCCTCCTCCTGTCCGATCGCGACATTCCTACTTAGGAAATGCTTTCCCCGACCATACAAACACACGCCCGAACCCGAAGCCTCCTCATGCCCGAAGGCAAACCGCGTTCCCGGAAGCTATTTAAAGACAAAGGAAGTATCCTGAGAGTATGGCGAGCAGCATGGTTTCCAACATTCACGTCCCAGAGCCCCACCATGGCACAGCCTGGTCCTCCCCCCATCATTGCCCCTGTCTCGGGCCCCTCTTCCGCTGCCTCTTCGGCTTCCCCCTGCTTTCTGGCAATCTCTGATGAAGCCCTTTTCCTCTCCTCTTTCCTCGACCGCACACGGGATCTTATCCCTTTCACTCCAACCCAGCTCTCTTCCCATTCTCCTAGGGAGTGCAATGACCTCCCCCTCGGCCATGTGACGATCCTCCCCCTCCTCTGCTGTGCCATCCATGCCATCTCTGCCATCAGGGTCCGTATTGAGGATCTCTTCTCCGCCGTCTAGACCCTCGAGTCCCAAGTTGCCAACTCCCTCGTCGACCAGGAAGTGAGGGATTTACGCAACACTGTCCGTGACCTGTCACATCGTGTGGCTCCCTCCGCTATCTGTGCTCCACCCTCCCAGACCTCCCTGCCCCACCAGGGTTCCCGCCAAGCTCCGAGTCGGCCCAAGATTCCCCCGGCCCCCACTGGTCCCGTTACATCCTCGTCCCATCCTCCGGAACATTCCCGTGCTCCTTTCCCGCCCCGCTCCTATGCTGATGTCATCCTTGGTGGCACTGCAGAGCTTCATCAGGCCCCAGCTGAAAACACCGCCAGGGGCAAAGGCAAAGCAAAGCCTAAGACACAGTCTTCTGGTACTTCCGCTGTTAAAGTCGCGAACGCCGTTGAGGCCACCTCCCGTCAAGGGTCCTCCTCCCCTTCCCAGCGCCTCCAGAAGGTTTTATGCCCTCCGCACGGTTCAAGTGCCCCACCCCGATGAAGCCCTTATCCGAATCCGCCGGCCCGACCTCGCCGCCTCAGTTCTCCGCGAAGCAAACTTCAACCTTCCCGTCCCTTCAGGACCTTCGTCAATGACAAAGGCGCCACCTCCCTCGTAACCACTGACACGGCTGTTCCAGCTGCCTTCTACGCGCCCTTCTTTGAGGCTCTCTCCCTGAAGCTCAACCAGTCCTTTTCCGATAGAGACAACCCCTGGCTCCCCTTCAGGCTGGCACCGACCGATCTCTAATTTGCTATCCACAGTATTCCATTGGATGCCCTCCCCGATGACGACAACCTCCTCTTCCCCCACATTCAATCCTCAATATACAATTCCAAGAATTTCCTTATCAGAAGTGCCGATACCTCAACCTTGACCCCGCCTTGGGCAGGAATGGCAAGAGAGCTTGTTCTGTCGTCGTTCACGTCTCCCCTGATCATGCTGACACAATGGTCAATCCGCCCTCCGTCCTCCTTTATGGCAGCAACCGTGTGGTTGCGAGAGCCTATCCATCGTCCCCCTCTACCCAGTGCCGCAACTACGGGAAATTTAGCCATGACAAGCCATGGTGCAAAAACCGCGTGATCTGCCCGATTTGCACTGGCAACCATCCCAATTCCAGACACTGGTGTTCGAACCCGTCTTGCCCGAGATAAGGCAACCTACGCCCTGTTCTCGGCTGCTCTGTTGCCTCCCCGCCCCGGTGTTCCAACTGCAATGAAGACCATTCTGCTGGTGACAGAGATTGTTCTGCCAGGCCGATTCCCCCTCTGAGGCACACGCCTGCTGCCGACAACTCTCGTACCGTCACCCCTCCCTTCGTCGCACCCTCCGCCCAAGAACAAGACGACCCCAACGCCATGGACACACGCCCAGACTCCTCCGGCCCCCCAGCTGCCCCCCTTACCCCGGCCCCGGCTAGCTCCAGCTCGAATGCCCCCTCCCTAGCTCCCGCCTTTAAACTAACAACTCCGAAAGGCCAGTAGTGCCCCCAACCGGAGCGTGACCGCTCCACATCCAGGACTGGTGCTCCTCGCCCCGAGGTGGAGCCCAGCCCCTATCCCGCCCCACAGGACCCATCGGCTTCGCGCCGGTAAGATGTTGCACAACCTAGAACCCCCACGGCAGGACCTCCCCCCTCTGCCCTTTCATTCCATTGTTCAGCACAACAGCCTCGGGAGCAGGGATGTGTTTCTCTCCTTGTTTAATTCCTTTGCTTCAGCTTTGCACCCCCCTGATATTGTGTGCCTTCAAGATCCTCCTTTTTGGCGCTCTCGCCTTCCTTTTTTCAGTTGTTTCAAGTCCTTTTGCCCCCCCCCCACTCCCCCGGCCTAAGCCAAAGGTTGCGTTTTGTGTTTCTAATAATTTTTTGTCCTTTGCCACTGTTCTTCCTCGGTGCTTTGACCGGCCGGATGTTGCTACCCTTAATCTGTTCGGGGTTGCCCTCTTTGGTGGATCCTTTACCCAGTTTCGTATTTTCAACTTGTACAATCTCTGGTCCCAGCGCAGCAGGGTTAGGACCGTTCCCCCTGATTTGTCATTTCCTGACGATGGTTTTGCCCTTTTGGTTGTTGGTGATTTCAACATCCATCATCCCCTAGCTGATCCGCTGAGGGCCTACTCTTGTAGGTACCTGGCGGCTTCTTTTCCTTATTTTTCCAGGGCGGCCGACCTGGGCTTTGAACTCCTTAACCTGCCTGGCGTGTTTACTCGTTTCCCTTGGGATAGTGCTACTCGCCCCTTTGTGATTGATCTTTTGTTTGCATCGCCGGTTTTGTTTCCCTTTTTTCGCTCCTGGGGCACTCCCCTCCCTTCCACTGGCTCGGACCACGTTCCTATTTCTCTTACTTTTGCTCACCCGATTTCTTCCCCTTCCCCTCCAGTCCCCAACTGGTGCCTTACCGACTGGAACAATCTCTCCCCTGTCCTAAATGATTCACTTATTCCCCCTCCTCCTTCTTTCCCGACGTCAGCCTCATTGGAAGCCTGGTTCGATACTCAACTTGCCCTTGTCACTACCCTCCTCTCCTCTCACACCCCGCTCAAGAGACCCTCCCCGAGATCCAAGCCCTGGTGGTCTCCCATCCTCTTAGTCCTTCGGCTTGAGTTTCACTCCGCCTCCCGCCGCTCTGGCTCCTCCGCCTCCGCCTCCGCCTACGACAAGGCTGCCGCCCGTCTTTCCAAGCAGGGCTACTTCAAGGCCATCAAAGCCACGAAGAAGGCCCACAGGAAGTCCCTCCTCAACTCAACTACCTCCCATTCAATCTTGGCTGTGAAAAAGATAGCAGCCGGCTCTCCGAACCCCCGCTTCCCCAATCTTCCGGATGCTTCGTCTTCCAAGGAAATGAACCAGGTCCTCCTTGACCACCTTTTTCCACCCCGCCCCTGTGCTCCCCTCCCTTCGATCCTCCTCCCGTACGGTGACTGTCCTGAGCTCCCCAAGGAGGATGTCTCCCTGTCTCTTCTCAAGTGTTTACCCTCCTTGGCCCCCGGACCCGATAGTATCCCCTATTGGGTTTGGAAATCGGTTCATCATGTCTCCCCAGGCCTTTTGGTGTCCCTCCTCGCCCCCCTCCTCCCGTTTGGCCACCACCCCTCCTCCCTGAAGAAGGCAAATGGGGTTGTCCTCGACAAACCTGGCCTGCAGTCCTATGACTCTTCTTCTTCCTTTAGGATTATTGTCCTCCTCCAGACTGTCTCCAAGATCTTGGAGAAGATAGTCACCACCAGCCTCGCCCCCATCACCAGACACACCGGCCTCCTTCACCCCAACCAATGCGGGTCACTCCCCTCTCTATCCTCGTTTGACGCCTGTTCGGCTCAAACCGACACGGTCCGTACCCTCCAGCGCCCATGTCGCCAAGTCTCCTCCCTCTTCCTCGATATTAGTGGTGGTTTTGACAATGCCGACGCCACGATCCTCTGCTCCGACCTCCGATGCAAAGGGGTCAATCACTACCTGGTTGCCTGGGTCAGGTCCTTTCTGTCCGACCGCTCCTGCCGTTTGCTTTTCCAAGGTTCACCCCGGATCCTTTCTCCTGTTTCAATTGGTACACCCCCAGGGCTCGCCAGTCTCTCCCATGCTGTTCGTTATCTACGTCTCACCCCTCGACATGCAGGTTCCAAAAGGTCTGGTTCTCTCGTACGTGGATGACCTTTCTGTCACCACATCCTCTCCCTCCTACCGCTCTAACTCCAGGACCCTGCAAGGAATTTTTGGGCGTCTAAGACGATTGCCCACGCAAGGCGCGTTGACTTCTCGGTTTCCAAGCCGGAGCTCATACACTGGCGTACCCCCGTGCAAAGGGACCCCCCCTCTACCAGCAGGCCTCCTCCGGTTGCTCTCCATGGCAAACTCTTTCACCCGTCCCCTAAACTCAGATGGCTCGGGTACTGGTTCGTCCCCAACCTCGCCGCTTCCACCTACTTCTCCCGTCTACTCGCACTCTCCCAGGCAGCCTTTGCTGCAGTTAGACGCCAGTCCTCCTATGGTTCGGGGGTCTCCCCCCACCTCTGTCACCACCTCGCTTTCTCCCTCCTCTTTCCTATCCTCCCCTATTGTGCGGAGCTTTTCCTCCCCTCCAAGGGCCTCCTCCCCAAGATGGAAGTCCATTGGAGAAAGGTCCAACGTTGGGTTTCGAACTGTTTCCTGGCCACTCCCCACACGATCCTCTCCGCCGAGCCATGCCTGCCTCCCCTGTCTGTCCTGCTTCCCCATAAGAGACGCATAGCCGCCCTTCGGCTAGTGTCCCCCCCCCTCAGATTAACCCTGCATCCGCCCGCCTGTGCATGTCTTTTCCCTCCCTCCTCAGATTTTGTGCTCCTGATTCCCATCGCTCCCTTTGTACGCGATTGGACCCCAACGTTATGGCGCTCAACTGGAAAACTCCAGGCCCCTCTCCACCAACAAGGACCCACCTCCCTGTGGATGCCATGGCTTATCTGACCCTCCCCCTCCTGGGGAACCTCTCGTTCGCCCCTCTTATAAACTCCTCACTCCTCCCGGACCGCCCTCCTCTCCCTCCCGACAGGGTAATGAAAGCCGCCAACTCCTCGCTCAAACCCAAGGCCCGTCTCCTCATGCTTCAGGCCTGGCGCCGAGACCATCCTCCTCTGCCGTACTATCCCTTCCATCTTTCGCTCGCTCCTCACCCTTTTATAGGGCTAGGAAAGTTCATAGCTGGCCGCATTCATCAGAAGATGGCCCAGAAGAGTTGCCTTGCCACCCACCCCTCCTGGGCGTCCCCTGACGCCTCTCGCCTCTGTCCTCTCTGTGGCGAAGAACAAGAAACCTTCAGCCACGCCGTACTACACTGCCTAGCGAAAGCTGCCGCCAGGACGCGCCACCTCCAAGGCCTGTTATCACTCGGTCCTGACGCTCCTCTTTGGTCCTCGGTCTCCTTCCTCTCTTGCCTCACTGCCTACATCAAGGCCACTGCTACAAACTACCCGCCGGACATGTTCCCTTCCCTGCCACCTTCACCAGCCTCGATGGTCTTCCCCTCCCCTCCTGTCTCGCCCCTCCCGGGGGCCTCCTCTCCTCTTCCCCGCCTCACCCCGTTTAGGTTTTCTATTGCGGTGGACCTTAGGTTACTTCCCTTTATTGGCGAGTTAGTTGTTTAGCTAATATCATGTTTTTACTTTCCTTTGTCAACCTTGTGTTGGTGCCGCGTCGAATACTTGACGCACTTGAAGATGATGGTGTGATTTTTCCTATGTTATAGTTGTTTTGGGATCAGGGTTTTGTTTACGCCATAGCTAGAGGTGCATGCGAGTTCTTGTACCTTTTTCTTTTTTTTTTAGAATAATATGATTATTGTTGAAGGTAAACAATCTGGCAAGCAGCTCGCACTATGGAATAAAAAAACCTCCAGTACCCCTGGGAAAAAGCCAACCCCCCAAGTCCTTCTGGTGTGGAACCAACTGCACATCTCGTCCCCAACAAGAAGCCCTTGACTAGCTAAGAAGATTGACGAAAGGAATCAAATCAAAGAACAAGCAGGAACAGTCAGGAAAACTCATGGCACATTCATCCGAACAAAAGAAAAAGGAAAAAATCGAACAACGCAGCGACCACTTGAAAGAATTACGGCACAATAAGTGCGAGGGTGGCCAGGCTCGCCTGAAGAGAGACCTAGGGGGGCGCAGCCATGGAGGACCGGGCCGGCTGTGTTGGCAAACCCCAAAAAGAAGAAGGAGAGTGTACAATACCATCTTCCCAGAGGCAAACCCCGATGGACCAGGGTCTTCCTAGTCCAGAATGTAAAGAAGTAGTTGTAGATACCAGCCAGGTAGTTGTGGGTACCAGCCAAAAAGGTAGAGAAGCAGTAGGGTGCCAGCCGATCGGACCGTGTGAGGAGGAGGCGAAAGAGGGGTAGACCCAACTCTGTGCCGTAGAAACTATCGGTATTCGCGTTCGTGTCTTGACTAGGCAGCCTCTTAAAGAGAAAGAGAGTAGAGAAATCCACCGTGGCCTATTGAAAAGTTTTCTCTTACTGCAAACCGTGTACCCGGCCGTCTGTAACATGGGCTCTGATGAGAGTGTTGCCGATCGTGCTAATTCTCTCAGTCAAGCAGAGCAAAAGCGGGGCAGGAACAGGAAACATCATCAAAGAAGACGAAATACATCATCCCAGAGTAAAGAAAGCCCAAAGGGATAAACCGAAGAGAGGGAGAGAGTAGAGGAGATATGCCTCCACCCTCTAGGACGAATCCATGACTGGGCGTGGGGTTTGTAAAAGTGGTGATAATCTCCTGGTGTTGAGATTTCAATCGCCGGGTGTGTAGAGGAGACGGAGGATGGAGTTCTTGTACCTTAACAAAGAATACAATATATATAAAAAAAAAAAAAAAAAAGGTCACAGTAGTTAGCACGAACCATCTCCCCTCCACCTCCGGCGATTGAAATCTGAACACCAGGGACATAATCCTGGGATCCCCTGCCGCCGTCACTCCTCCCCCTTGATGGCTCTTGCCTGGGAGAGTGATGCTACCACCCCTCCTCTCCCTGAGGGGTCTACCCCCTCCTCAACAGGGTTCTTGTTCCTGTTCATCGTTGACTCCGCTCATGAAGTTCTTTTCTCGCCGCTTACCCCGCACTACCTTTGCACCTCGCTTAGGTTTTTACCTTCGGCATTTCGCTCTCTTCGTTCACGGTCGGCGCTGAGCTTTCCAAGCCCTTTGCAAAGTACCTTTCTGTCTTGCCTACGTGGTCCTGTTGGGGAACACTTTGGTTAGTAACTTCACCATCTCGTCTTCGTTTCGCATTCAGAAAAGCATCGGCCGCGGTTACTCCAGTCAGTCGTCTCAAGCGTTTGAATTGGCTTCCCCTCCCTGTCCTCCCTCCACCACCCGCTTGGTCTTCGTCCCATTTCTTGGTGGCTGCTACACCCTCTCCCCTCCCTCCACCTCCTCAGCGGGCCCCTTACTGCTCCCTTTCCGCAGTCGATCTTCGGTCACTATATACACACCCGGCTCGGTTACCCCCGTCCTTCTGGCTGTCGCTAAGGCCGCTTTGGCACAACCTCCGGCGATCCCGGCCCAGGGTCACCTCCATCCACCTTGCCATCCTGCCATCGGGCACCGCGTGGTCCCCTGCCACCGCTCCGCTGTGCAGGCCAATACTCTCACTTCCTAGCTCAGGCTGATACGAGTCACTTATCAGATGTAACTTTCCTTTCTCAGGGGTTCATAGATTTCCTTTGTTCACCTTTATGGTCTTCGTTGATGTCAGCAAGGGTTCTCCTCTCTTGCCTGCTTGCTTCTTTCCTTTCTACTTCCTTCGGATATACCAGTATGTTCGTAGGATTTGGTTGGGCGATGGGCGAGATGTGCGGTTGGTCTCATACCAGAGGGACTTGGGGGTTTAGATGTTTCCTGGGGTGATGAGAGTCTGTTTTTGTTGGCCATAGCGTTAAACCTGAATGCTCTCTTTGTACCTTAAAACAAATGCATATGATTTAAAGAAAAAAAGAAAAAAAACCGGTCACAGTAGTTAGAGCTCTTCATGCAACCATCTAAGTAATATACCACTCAGATACTGGGCAAGGGCCAAGTCCATTGACAGTGACCTTCCATAGGTACAATATGTTCGAGATACCTAATGTCCTTATCTCTATGATATCTCGCTTGTATGCGAGTTCTCTATTCCTATATGATTGGACTTCCTACGATCACTACACCTACAACAAAGGCAAAATATTAGTCCATAACGATAGACGAAGCAAACTACGTAGACTATATCGATAGTCTATGATTGTCACAATAGTCATTTCCCGTTACGAACACCTCAAGAAAGGCTTGTTCGTTATAGTACAACTGAGAACTACCAATTGCCCCGCAAGTGCTAGGTCTACGAGAGGCTTCAAGAGACCCGGAGATAGAGAGATAATAGTTAAAGGGCAAGTGGAACTCCGAGATCCCTGTTCAACAAAGTATATTGTTAAAACATAAGTCTGCTGAAGTCTGCCGTTGACCTGCTAGCCAGGAGATGGGTTTAAATACAAGAGTTCTCCCAGACCAATAGTAATCAGATATCCTGCAACCCCGATCATTACCGGGCAGTGTACCTTGCCCGGCATGCCCTGTGATCCCACATGAAACCTAAGAGTCATAACACTGCCTCAATGCTGATAGCTGGAATCCCATAGTTGTTAGGGTATGATAGTTAGTTTGGGGTACGACCGGTTTAGGGTCGTGACTGCCACTTGGGGTTTTTCCCGTTCTGTGGGTTTTTCCTGTTTTGTGTGTTTGTGCGCTCTCTTCTGTATTTAGTCTGAGCTACCAGTAGAGAGCTTCCTGGATGGTACATCGAACATCCACATCGTTATCATCACATACCGGAACCATCACCTACGTGCTTTTCTCCGTGCTTCGCGCCGTTAACTACGCTACCCCAGTTATCATTGGGTTGTGAGCGAGCTGCCATCAGAGTGTCGCTATCAAATGCTATCGTCATCTTACATGACCGTTCCTTCACTTGTGTTCCTAAATCAAACAATAAACATGCAAAACTATACTTATCACAAGCCACCAGGCCTTGATATAGCTCCAGAGCTGTAAAACAACCAATCTAAGCAAAATAACCAAAGTAATTAAACTAAGCATAGGAAATCCTGAACTCCGCCCCTGTATACAGTTACGGGAACATGTATACATGTTACATATAGGAAACACTCCCAAAGGGGGCCACTCTTGTTCTCATTATTGGGAGGACAGATCAGACGCATCTTACAAACATTTCTGCAGACAAGAAAGCATGGCCTGTCTCTATTTGAATCGGAAATCTTCCATCAACAAGAGGCAATAGACCAGGATTCCATGCTGTTCTTCTTCGTGCACTTCTGCCAGTTACCCAAATACTCGCCAGTACGTTGTTGACAAATAAACTCCAAAGACAGATCAATGACGATGTAACACCCCTACTATAGGTAGCTACAATAACTACCACCTTAGCCCAAATGGGATACCAAGTGGAAACCAGAGGTAGTATGGTCTCATATACTTGGTATACAAATAGCTGGTTAACTTGGGAGAGGGCCTAGGGAATAGTTGAGTAGCTGTGGGAACTCTACAAGGGAGGGTAACCTTTTAAAAGTAAGTTCGCATAAAGTCAAGGAATTTATGGGAACATTACACAGGCCTCCGAGACGACTTTTATGGTCAACTGGAGGACTTCCAAAGCGGTTAAGGGCATAAGAGGACAAAGTTACCCTACCTTGAGAATGTGGTCATTTGTGCCAATGGAACTCAGTTACCCTACTGAAGTATCAAAGTTACACTACCTCCACCGGCAAAGTCATCCAAGAACTTAGAGGTCGATTGCCAGACATTCTACAGGCTCTTAGATATTGGTGGGTGTACACGCATTTGCCCGGGGAGGCCCCATACTTGAGCAACGGTGCCTCAAACATGCTGTCGGACTTGGGCAGGTTTTGCTCACACCACCTTCTGGCCCCAGCGTTGGGATGACACATCATGGGCAGACAGCTGCATAGTTGCATGTTTGCTAGTAAAAAGAGGTCATTTGAGAGGCTGCCGTAAAACAGTATATGTTGTTGCCGGCTGTACCACTGAATGTCATTAGCAGGATATATAATGGGAGTATAGGTAACCGCCAAAATGGGGGTCACCCATATATGGTCTCTCCGGCACCTAGGAGTCTATCTTAGCCTACCGGTAGTAGGGTAGTCTTCCTAGTGGTAGTTAGGTAGTCCAAGAAGGCAATGGTGCTTTCAGGACAAATACCTCAGTAACCAGCCAGGACCTTCTCCCCTTGATTTGTAGCATTACTATGGGTTGTTATTGGACTATAGAGGTATAAGTCTTATCACGGTGGAGTATGTCCTGAGAGGCTGGCAATGGGTAGCGCCCACTTAGCCAACCATCAGCTACCTCTCACCGGAGGAGCTGGCATGTCAAATTATCATCTTGAGTAGTTGCGTAGATTAAATGATTGACTGCACAGCTTGTATGGATGAAGCTATCACTGGGCCAGTGAGTCCACCATCTAGGTATTGACTCCGGTTGTTGTCATAACAGTTAGCCACTGGTATGACTTCAATAGGAAGAGTTTTTCCACCTGTGGTTGTATTCGAAATGCATTGCAGAAACCCAAATACTATTGACGGAGTTCAGTGTACCCGAGTTGGTCTGATACTTCCGGCAGGATAATTCCTGATGGAGGGTAGACCTCGGACAAGCCCTGAGCAGGACAGGGTACTCACATAAGGTCAGAGTACATCAGCAAAAAAACGATTTACATCCGGCGGACGCGACCCGCGTCCGGACGGATTGCGTCCGCCCTATGCGTCCCGTGCGCCCTGACCGTCCGCCGGATGTTTTTTCTCATCCCATGCGCCTGGTGCCTCCCAACGCCCTTATCCCCCCT
>Ga0307509_10011140_pt1 | contig 10937 bp, 13 predicted proteins | sample 10_EM_MG_FD_202245 | JGI IMG/M metagenome (GOLD analysis project Ga0307509, IMG submission 202245) | Populus trichocarpa ectomycorrhiza microbial communities from riparian zone in the Pacific Northwest, United States - 10_EM | ecosystem: Host-associated > Plants > Roots > Unclassified | place... | reverse complement strand
AACAACCCCATGCACAGTACAGGTATTATAATACCTCAATCCGCGAAGACATTTGACGCCTCCGGCAAATCAGGCGCACAATGACAACCTCACGCAATCTGCAAGACGCATCAGGCCCTGCTCGGGTAATGACCACTTGGCGTGGTCAATTGCCGGCGCGCCATCGCCAATGAAGATCGCGACGCGCTCGCGGCGATTCCCTCGCGAAGCTTGAGAGGATCGGAGCCGTCGTGACCGAGCGAAATCCGCATTCCGGTTCACCCTTCCAAGCCATCCGAGCGATCGACTATACGGTCATTTTCGTGCGCGACATGCCGGCGATGCGCCGCTTCTACGAAGACATCCTTCGTTTTCCCTTGTCACGAGAATTATCGCCAAGCTGGATCGAATATCGCGTGGGCGGCAACACCTTGGCGTTGGCGAGGCCGAGCCGAACCTCTGCAGATGTTCCAACACCCAGCGGCACCGCCGCGCTGCAGCTGGCCTTCAAGGTGTCCGCTGCGGAGGTCGATCAATGCGCCGACGAACTGGTGCGGCATTGCGTCGATCTGCTCTCGCCGCCCACCGACCAGGCCTTTGGCCATCGCACGCTGTTCTTCCGCGATCCGGATGGAAATCTGTTGGAGATATTTGCGGAGATCTGAGCCGCTCGCTGGTCTCGACCGGTCGCCGGAGTCCAGCATTGCCGTCCATCCGCGGGCCGATTTCCCGGCGACCATCGGAGCTCCAGGATGACCGCCCTTGTCGAACCCCGGCATGATCTTTCATCGACCGAAATCGATGCCATCGAACAGAACCTCTATGACTTCAACCGTCGCGCCATCGGGCGCAATGACGGTCAAGGCTTGGCCTTTGTGATCCGCGACGACGCCGGACGCGTGATCGGCGTCGCCGCCGGATATTCCTGGGCAGCTACGTCCGAGCTCAAGCAGATGTGGATCGACGAGGCCTATCGTGGACGCGGCCACGCGCGACGGTTGTTGGACGCATTCGTCGCCGAGGCCGCCTCTCGCGGCGTGCGGCGGATCTGGGTGGCGAGCTATGACTTTCAGGCGCCGGCACTGTATGAGAAGGCCGGCTTCGCGCGTGTGGCTGAGTTTGCGGGGTGGCCTGAGGGACACTCCAATATCGTGCTCTGCAAGACGCTGATCGCAGGCCGAGAGGCCGATTGACAGCTTCTGAGGACTCCCGCATCGCCCACCGGTGACGCCAAAAAACGGGCACCGCCGACCGGTCCCTAGTCGGCTGCTTCAGCCAAATTGAATGGGATGCCGCTTGATCGATGTCCGCCATCCCCCGATAGCGACGGAGCTTTGCGTTGCAGAAGATTTTCGTGATGTGCCATGAACCGAATTGCGCCGTGCGGTTGCTGTTGCTGATGGTTTTCGTTGCCGCGGCGTCGCCGGCGCTCGGCAGGTTTGAGCGCGTGGACGTGGAGCGGATCCCGGTCGCCAGGCTCATCGAAAACCTGGAGAAGATCGCCAAGGACGATCCTACCAGCGTCGAGGCGTTGCTGAACCTTAGTCCGACCCGCTGAGGGTACCGAGGGCCTACCATGGCATTGAGCCGCCGGCCGTTCCTTTCGGTACGGTAACGACTGCCGCTGACCCCACTTTGAGTGCCGCCTCCCAGGCGCATCTGGAAGCCGCGTTGCAAGCGTACAAGCAGGCATTGGAACTGGACAAGGATAACCTTGTCATCCGCCTAGGCCTTGCCTGGCTGACCGAGCAGGCCGGCAGGAAGCACGATGCGGTGAAGCAGTATCGAACGGTCGCAACCGAGGCCTGGGAGAAGGAAAAGAGCCTGACGAGCGTTGGTTTCGGCGGTTGGACGCTGACCGGAGAAGACGCCTCTTACCTTGTCCCGCTTCTCGACGCCGAGAAGGATAAGCGCGAGATCGAGACGCTGAAGGACCACGCCGCCACCATGGGAAAGCTGCCGTACCCGGTCACTCCCATCGCAGTGCCACTGGCCGATGGGCTCACCACCACCGACCTCGAAGCACCCGACGCGCGGGTGACGTTCGACGTGGACGGCAGCGGGTTGGGTCGCGAATGGAGCTGGATTACCCCCAAAGCTGCCTGGCTGGTTAGCGACCCGAAGCTCGATGGCAAAATCAACAGCGGGCGGCAATTGTTCGGCAACGTCACGTTCTGGATGTTTTGGAACAACGGATACGCGCCGGTGGCCGCACTCGATGACGACCGCGACGGCATTTTGACCGGTAACGAACTGGCCGGCCTCGCCCTGTGGCGCGATGCCAACGGCAATGGCGTGGCAGACCCCGGAGAGGTCAAGCCGGTTTCGGCTTATGGTATCGTCGCGATATCGTACAAATGGCAGACGCTGAACAACAACCCGGACAAGGTCGCCTTCAGCCCGAACGGCGTGGTGTTCCAGGACGGAAAGACGCGCCCCAGCTTCGACCTCGTCTTGAAGGCGCAGCTTGGCTTCCAGGCCACGTTTCGTGCGCCAAATGCGTCGGGGAACAGCCCCTAATTGCTTGAAAGACGGGTTGTGGTCCACTTGACGCGCAACGATTTGCTGAGCCTGTGACAGCGGCGTCTCCGAATAGCTGACAAAGAGATCGCGTACGTGATCGCTAGGTTGAGCCGCAGGCTCAACTTCCGTTGTGGGTCAAGGGCGGCTATGGCCGGCAGCCTGATGGCACAGCCGGTCTACCCCCAGCTCCGGAAGTAGCCGGTGCGTTCCGGCACTTACGCTTCGTGCCAACAAGCGACATCGCGACATCGCAGGCTTGGCCTGATATGAAAGAGCCGCGAACTGAGGCCGGCCAACCCGGCGAAAGTGAGGTCGGCGAATAATGAACTACATTAGTCTCATTGGGATCGGCATTTTTATACTGGCATGGACTACGTATGTGGTGGTTTGGGTGATTGAAGTCTGTCGCCGTCTCCGAACCGAGCCCCAAATGCGCCCGGTAGTATCGCTGTCAAATTTCTACAAAACTAAGTTTTTCAGAATAACTCTCGCGTTCATGGCGGTCGCCGCTTTTGGATGGCTGGTCGGAGTCGTTGGCGTCAAAGTTCAATGAGATGACCCCGCTCTCATCGAATGTCTGTTGCGGGTCATTCACTACCGAATTGAGGCATCCGAGTCATGTCCGGTGTGCCCCCGATCGCAACCATCGAGCGGACATGCCGGTTCGGCAGGCTCGTGCCAAAAGGAGACGCAGCAACCTTGTCAGCAAGCGAATAGGCCGTTGCCTTATTGCTCCCGGACGCCTCCCTTCCTTAACCCATCGACAAGGTCATCAAACTCCCGGCGAAACTGCGGATTGCTTGAGAGCGTGTAGCCAAATTCACGGTACTGTTGGACGGTGAAGTCCGGTCGGGTCTTATAAAGGACGGCCAACGCCGGTTGTGCCTGCTCCAGTTGCCCTGTCGCTCCGAAAGCAGAGACTAGATCTACATGGGGTGCCCAGAAGGAGTTGTTTAAGTTGGTCGACCTCCTGCATTCCTCGACCGCTTCGCCATACTCGTGCAGATGAAGGTGCGCATGGCAGAGGGAGTAGTGCCAAAGAAAGGCAAAAGGATCCTTGGGACTAACGCGCAAAGCCAACTGGAGCGGCGAGAAGGCTTCCCGCGTTCTTCCCGAGAGAATGAGTGATAGCGCTCTGTTTGCATAGGCGACTGGAAAATTTGGATCGATTTCCAGTGCGGCATCGTACTCACGCACGGCATCCTCAGGGTGCCCGTTTCGTAGAACGTCCCCCTTGACCACGTGCGCCGGCGCGCTTGCCGGGCGTTTCGAAAGAGCCCTGTCCGCCAGTTCGGCGGCAGTCTTTTGGTCTTCAGACACGGAGGTTGACCATCCGCTGGTCACCTCAACGACCAGGCACGATGCTTTTCCGATCATTGCGTCCACGTTGCTTGGATCGAGGCGCAGCGCTCGGTCGAAGATCTCCTTTGCTTGAGTAGTTTGCATCCGTGATCGCGGCTCGTAAAATTTTGCCCAGCCGCGCATGCTGAAGTCGACGGCGTCTGCATTGCCTGATCCGTTCGTTTCGCTACGGCGGCTTTCGGCTTGGATCAGTTCAATGTTCAGTGAGCGGGCGAGCCGTGCGGTGATCTGGTCCTGCAAGGCGGCGACATTCGTACGATCGCCGTCGAAACGATCGGACCAGATGTCGCGACCGCTCGCTATATCCGTAAGCGACACGTTGACCCGGATCTGATCTCCGCTGCGCCGCACCGCGCCCTGTACTGCCCACCGGATGCCGAGATCCTTCCCGAGCGTCCTAAAGTCGATCTGCTTGTTTTTGTATGTAAAGGCCGTTCCGCGTCCGATGACAAACGCGCCAGGCATTTGCGCGAGATCGGTCGTCAAATCGGTTGTAATGCCGTCGGCGAAATAGTCCTGGTCGGGATCGTTGTTGAGGTTCGCGAACGGCAGGACGACGAGAGACAAACGGAGAGCGACGTCGGGCCGGGCTGCCGCCTCTCTCTGCGTCTTTTGCCCTTCCTGAAACACATCCGTGCGAACCGTCTTCCAGACAGTCCAATAACCGATGAGGCCACCAGCAACCGCGCCGACGGCGGCAACCGAAGCGAGCGCCCCGCCGATAAACTGCAATCTTGCCCGGAGTCGACTCTTGAAATCGCGACCCGATGTCGCTTTGTCCGGCAGGTCGTTTTCTGATGTCGATTTGTCCGGGGGCTCGTCGACTTCCGAGTTCGTCATCATGGCCTCCCGCAGGAGCTAAACGCCCATCACAAAAGGCAGCAGATTTTCGCAACTGCAGGTTGGTCAATATTGCTGACTAAGCTCAGCGCTTTCCTCGTGTGGCTTCGACAATCGTCGGTTCTCTGATGTCCGAGTTGGGTCAAGGGCGGCTGTGGCCGGCAGGCCGATGCCACAGCCGGTCTACCCCCAGCTCCGGAAATCTCCGGGCGCTTCCAGCACTTACGTTTCGTGCCACAAAACGGACATCCAGCCTGGTGAAATGGCATGCGCAGAGCTGGCTCAAAACGCCCCTAGAATCTTTAAGACGACCCCGCCAGAACCGGGTCGGAGGAACACGGCGATGTAGTCGGGGCCGTTTTAATCGGCATACGGCTCCCACATTCCGGCGTGCCGTCGATAGAGCACCGATGAAATGGGATGGTCCCCTTGCTGTGTCCGCTCGATAACCTGACGCAATTCTTGCAGCCCAGAAGCATTTCCCGCATCGCAGAACGCCAGGATGTCGCGACATGGTATGGCCGCCACGAATCCATTGGGTGCCAAATGTGCGAGCGCGTTGTTCCAAAGGCCGTCGACCAGCACGGCAGAGGCTTCGAAATCTCCTCCGCAGATGACCGCGAACACGTTTCCGTAAGGTTGAACCTTGATGTCCTTCTGTTTGAGAAGGGTGCGCAGGTTTGCGATGCCTCGCTGATGTAGTTCGGTCTGAGTGAGTCCGGCGTCGGCCAAGTGCCTTTGCTGAACGTATTGGAAGTGGTCTACTTGGTTTACCAAGTAGGCAACCAACAGGCCGTTGTTGAGGTTGGTCACAACGGGCGAGTCCTTGCGAGACAGCACATATTCCGCTTCCTCGGGTCCATCAACAGGAAATGCTCGTTTCAAGCAAGCGAGTGCTCGGGCACAAAACTCTCGTTCATTTTCACGGACTTCGGAAGCCATCAGGTGAACCTCATTGCAGTCATGTAACCTGCGTCTTCGGCAGCGATCCCTCGGGCTCGCAGATTTATCTAACAAAGGGGACCACGGCAACGCGCCGGTAAGGCTCCCACGACCTCGCGAAGAGCCTAGGTCGGCTCTGGGTCAATCCCGTCATTTTGGACGAGCGCCCACGACTTCCGGAGTACCCAGATCAACAGACCTTGGCGAAACGCGCGAGCTGGTCCGTTTGGTGCCAAGAGCAGAAGTTTATGCGGTTCTTAGAGCACCGGCCAAGCGGGTAACACCCTGCCGAATGTCCCGCTCTTCAAGTGCAGCGTACCCAAAAACGAACCCGGCTCTCCTTTTCGCGGCTACTGCTCGCCAATGTTCATATAATTCGGAGATAGGATAGATGCCGACGCCTGCGGACCTCGCTTTTTTCGCCAACTGCTCTTCCTGCGTCGAACTGTATTTTCCAAACCAAGCGACCACATGGAGCCCGGCCTCCGAACCTTGAACCGTGACCGTGCTGCCAAAATATTCGCTGAATGCATCGAGTAATGCGGCCCGGCGCTGCGCGTTTTTCCGCCGTAGCTTTCTGATATGCCGTTCATAGGCACCCGATTGGATAAATTCTGCGAGAGCGGCTTGCTCCAGCGTCGGCGAGTGCCGATCGGTGAGACGCTTCGCGGCACGGAAGGCGTCAACGAGTTCTGGCGGCAGTACGAGGTATCCTAGACGCAAAAGTGGAGAGAGCGTCTTTGAAATCGTCCCGAGATAGATTACATGAGCGGCTTCATCGAACGCATGCAACGGTCGTATGGGCTGAATGTCGTATCGGTACTCGCCGTCGTAATCGTCCTCGACGATATAGGCCCCCGCATTGCTGGCCCAACGCAACAGTTGAGCCCGGCGCGATGCTGAAAGAACGTGACCCAACGGAAATTGATGCGATGGCGTCACATAGCAAAGGCGGGCTTTCTTAATACTCTCAAGAATCTCCGTCCGCAGCCCTTCTTCATCGACAGGCACGAATAGAGGTGAGGCACCGACGCTCTCAAACACATGCCGGGCAGCCCAATAGCATGGAGTTTCGATCACAAACCGGTCACCGGGGTCGAGCAACAATCTGGCGCAAAGATCGAGCCCCTGCTGTGATCCATTGACGATGATGATCTGCTCATGGCTGCACCGCAAACTCCGGGCGCGCCACAAATACGCTTGTAGCGACGTTCGCAGCGCTATTGATCCTTGTGGCTCCTGATACCGAAGGCGGCGTGAACCCAACGTTGTTGCGGCCTTCGTTAAAGCACGCCGCCACGCCAGGCTCGGAAAGTCGGCGGCGGCAATATCACCGTAGCGAAAATCGATCGGCAGAGGCTCCCTCACGACTGGCGGTCCCCCTAAGTCGGCGACCTGTCTTGCGTAAGCCGATAGTCGAGCCGTTCTTAGCGTTCGTTTGATGCTTTGCCGTAAGGAGCGTGCCACTCGGAGCGTAGGCGTGACCCGTGCCCGGCGTCCTTGTCCCGTCTCTATGAAGCCTTCCGCTAGAAGCTGCTCATAGGCAGCAGTAACTGTCGTTCGGGAAGCTCCAAATTCGTTGGCGAGGGTGCGCGTCGAAGGTAGCTTGTCGCTCGGCCCGTAAACGCCATCCTCGATTTGCGTTTTTAATGCTTGGTAGATTTCCCGTGCCCCATGTGGCCCAGGGAGCCTCTTAACCGCATACTGGCCCACCATAAACACTCCAAACTGGCCCTTCTGGTGGTCCAGTGTGTCTGTTAAAGCAGCGCGTATCAACACCTAAACCGACTTCATTAATTCTCACTTGGCACCGAGGAGCCTTGCCAATGTACATTCCGCCAGCGTTTCGCGTTGACGACATCGCCGATGTTCATCGGACCATGCGTGAAGCACGCTCGGCAACGCTAGTTACCGCGACGCAAGAAGGGCTTATTGGAACGCCGCTCCCTATGCTTCTTAACGAAAACGAAGGTCCGAACGGCACGCTTTACGCGCACGTCGCGAGAGCCAATCCTCAGTGGAAGCTGACGCCATCAGGCGAGGCGATGGCTATATTCGTCGGGCCGGAGGCTTATGTTTCTCCATCTTGGTACGCGACTAAGCAGGAGACGCACAAGGTCGTGCCGACGTGGAACTACGTTGCCGTTCACGCCTATGGACCTGTCGAGTTCTTCGACGATGCGGAGCGGCTACTCGACGTGATAACGCGACTGACGGATTTGCACGAGCAACCGCGAAAGGATCGCTGGGCGGTGACGGACGCCCCGACTGATTTCATCAAGGCGCAGCTCAGAGGAATTATCGGTTTGCGGATGCCGATTTCGAGGCTCGATGGCAAGCGGAAGATGAGTCAGAACCGCAACTTGGCGGATCGGGCTGGCGTCATTAATGGGTTGTCTGAAAGCCATCGTCCAGAAGACCACGTTGTCGCGTCTCTGATACCCCAAGACTAACAAGCGTCGCGATCGGCGCGATGAAGAGGTAGGCGAATGCTCGACTTCCAGACTTTCCCGCTATTCTTGGCAGCGGCGCTCTTGGTCGCGCTGACGCCGGGACCCGGGATATTCTACGTTGCGGCCCGAACCCTTGCGGGCGGCCGTTCGGAAGGGCTCGCATCGAGCTTTGGCACCGGTGTCGGCGGCTTTGTGCATGTTATCGCTGCGGCCGTCGGGGTATCGGCGCTTGTCATGGCGAGCGCGGAGCCGTTCACCGGGCTCAAAATTGCAGGTGCGGTCTACCTGATCTGGCTTGGTGTCAAGACATGGCAGCAAGCAGGCATCGTGAACCCTATCGGAATTGAGGCGACCGGAGTCCGTCGGGCATTTCGCGAAGGTATCCTTGTCGAGGCGCTGAACCCAAAGACCGCCGCATTTTTTCTCGCCTTCGTCCCGCAATTTGTGGACCCATCCACCAACATCGCCCTGCAGTTCATCCTCCTTGGGACCATTTCGGTTGGGCTTAATACTGGGGTGGACGTCGTCGTGACCTATGCTGCCGCGAATGCGCGAGCCAGTCTATCGAAGCGACCTTCTCTCATAGTGAAGATGCGACGGACGTCGGGTGCAGTCATGTTCGGACTCGGGGCTTCACTGCTCCTTGCGCGGCGGGATAGTTAACTACAGACAACTTCTGCTTTGGGTCAGGGGCCGCCGTGGCCGGCGGCTTGATGGCACAGCCGGTCTTCCCCCATCTCCGGAGATACCCGGTGCTCCCGGCACTTACGCTTCGTGCCACGAAGAGACACTGGCGGCGACCAGCCCTTTCAGACCAACTTTTCAAATCCAACACCGATACAGCTCCCGGTTTCTTCTGGCTCAATCACGCGTGTGCGAAACGTTCGGTCGGGAAATAGACAGCGTAAACGCATCCCCCATGCCTCAGCAATCAGATTGGCCAGCAAACGGTAGGCTTCATCCGTGCCCGACCCGTCCTGGAACACATATGCCAACTCAAGCCAATTGCAGCTATCTACGAAGCGTATCAACGCATGAGGTGATTGAGCTCTCGATTGACGAACTTTCTCTGCCAAGCCATCCCTGCCACCAGGCGGTTTGACGCCCAAGTTTGCGAAAAATATCTCTCCCTCGATCTCCTCGAATCGAGGCATGAAAAGCGCAACGTGCGTCAGCGCGGACTGGACGGTGCCACTCTCATGCAGGAAGTCTGCAGCATCCCACGCCGTTCGGTCGGCACCATCAGCGCAGCTTCGTTGAAGCAGGTCGATTAACACCTGCTGGTCGACCTTCTGATCCACTCGATGCTCTACCTTTGTGGCGTTGCCGCATGGATGATACGGCCCCTTTTGCGTGCCGCAGCCAACCGGCATTTGTCCTGAGCCTCGACGATATTGGCGTGATTTGGCAGACAGGCAAGATGTATTCCCAACTATCGAACACAAGCAAACCGAGTGTTGTACCCGGTTATACTATTGGGTGCCGCGCGTTACCATTGGTAACGCCTCGAACGGTCGTGCCCTGGCGGCGCTAGTGTGAGGGCTAATTCAGCCGCTCAATTCTTGATTTTCATACCTAAACCAAAACAGCGCAGAGTCCGTTCTGGGTCAAGGGCGGCTGTGGCCGGCAGGCGAATGGCACGCCCGGTCTACCCCCAGCTTCGGAAGTGCCCTTGCGTTCGGGCACTTACGCTTCGTGCCAGAAGCAGAGATCGGCCCTCCCGCTTTTTGGCCTTGGCGTAAACCGATTGTAAGTTCGCAAATGCCAGACTCCCGACGGCTGATGGTTGTGACAACCCTAGCAACCAACCACAATCGCGCGTTTGCCATTTATCGACGCTTCCACAGACTAGCTTGGGACGGTGATTGTATGAAGGTTTGGGTCAGTCTGCTTGTCGGGACGGGCGCAGCTGTCATCATCGCTGCATATGCGGAGTTGGTTCTCGATATCCGATCGCAGCGCTCTGACCTCACCGTAGTGAGAGCCGTCGGGGCGAGGGCCGGTCTTTCGCTCGTGGAATACAACAAGAAACTCGAGCAGATGCAGAATGCGTATGGAGACCGCGGACACGTCATCCTGGAAGGCTCCACGGGCAAAATGACCGTTACCCTCGACGACAGAGTCATCGAGGAAAGCCAGATCGTGAGAGAGTTTGCCAGCATGTACGGTTTGTTCGTGGTTCGGGCACGCGACGCGACGGAGAGCATCTTTCCCTTCGCCTTCGCCTTCGCCCCGGGAGAGATTCCCTCGGACCACGAGCCCAACATTGGACGATTGCGGTCACATTTCGAGAGTGTCTTGCCGGCCAAGGACCTGGCCTTCGACGACACCGATTGGACACGCGATTCCTGTACGGTGCCGCAGGCATCGGATTTGGGGTTCGGGCCGTTTGCGGCCTTTCTTCATCTGAAGTCTGAGACGTTGTGCATGGTCCACTAGAAGGGGCAGCAACCCAACTCAATGCTGATCGGTGTCACTCTCGCCGACGGCGACCCGTGGATCCGTCCATTCGCCAGATGGATCTGCAGGAAGCTGACGGCGGCCGCGCTCGACAGACTTTCTATGCCAGGCCGGGAGAGGCCCCGTTACGCAGCTTGCGTCCTGGTCGATCGCCCCGATCGAACCGGCCCCACGGGAGCCCAGGGCGCCTTCACATCCATGGTGTATGAAAACCAGGAGCGGGCGCTGGCACGACTGGACTAAGCACGACCGCTAATGGGATGGTCCAGCCGTGCTCCTGCCCCGCCAGCAAGCGAAGCTGGCAAGGGGCGCCAAAGACGAGGAGCACGCCATGTCTCAAACACCCAATACCGCGATCGCCGTGATCGGCATTGATAT
>Ga0307509_10011139_pt1 | contig 10937 bp, 15 predicted proteins | sample 10_EM_MG_FD_202245 | JGI IMG/M metagenome (GOLD analysis project Ga0307509, IMG submission 202245) | Populus trichocarpa ectomycorrhiza microbial communities from riparian zone in the Pacific Northwest, United States - 10_EM | ecosystem: Host-associated > Plants > Roots > Unclassified | place... | reverse complement strand
GAGTCACACGGTCTTATGACTCATAATGAGTCATGCCCGAAATCCATCAGATGACTCCTATGAGTCACTGCGCAACATGCCGTAAACCAATCGCAAATCATAAAACATGTCAGGTGCGCAAAGCGCGCCACCTGCGTAAAACTCGTGACTCATAATGTGAGTCACGCGCAAAAGTCATTACATCATTATGACTCACAATCGTGAGTCATAGAAACATCAACAAATCATAACATAACGATGACACGCAAGTGCGAGTCATGTGAGAACTATGAGTCAACTGACCGCATAGCGTGAAACATAAACATACCTTATGACTAGTAGTTACTAGTCATGTGAAATCTGCCTTGCTTAGTCACGATTTGTGACAGCTGATAAGCCCTGGTAGGATGTTGTCAAATCGTGGTGCATGATTACGCTACTGTCCCCTTTTGCGAAGGTGTTGCAGAGGATTGTGTTTGTAAGATTGGCCTAGGAGTTGGAGTGGTGTGAGATGCAGTTTGAGAGTCAGAGGATGAGGGGTACACATGATGCGATGGCCAACATGCTCGAATTTCTGCGGGACAGTGTGGGCATGCATAGGATAGTGATCTCTATGGATGGCGAAGTAGGGTTCGACAGGTTGGACCGGTCACTTTTGAGAGATATCTTGGCTGCGAGGGGTTGCTGTTTGGGGCTTAATGGGTGGAATGCCCGGTGGTGTGAGGTGCTGGTTGTCCGATTCCGGTTTAATGGCCGGATCTCGCGTGACTACTTTGTTGCAAAAGGGATTCCCCAAGGTGCACCTCTTTTGCAGTTCCTGTTTGGTGTATATGTGGCAGATGTATTAATGTCTAGGATCTGGTATGGGCCATTGGTGAGGATCATTGTGTTGTGTTACCTGGATGGCACCACAATTACAATTTTGGTAGCTGTGGATAGCCGGAGTTTGGCCAGCTCAGTTGGAATTGAGATGTCCTGTAGGTGCTCTGAGGTTGCCGCCACTGGTGGACTGGGATTCTGTGCCCTTAAGATGGAGTGGATTGGTATTGGTGACTTGGCCAGGGAGCCCATTAATATCCACCTGGTTAGGCTTGCACTGGTTGATGAGATGAGTGTGCTTGGGTACCAGATTAATAGGTATTCGAATTGGTCAGATCATGTCAAGTACTGGCTTAATAGTGGGCTATTGATGAGGAATCGGATCTCTGTGGTCCCGTCAGTAGGGGGATGTTCCTGGTGCTGGTGCCTTGGAGCCATATAGGTTCTTTCAGGGTCCTTACCTGCTTACTGTCTACTACAGCCTGGTGTTTGTTGGCGACTATCCCGACTATATTAAACGCATCCAGAGTCATGTTAATGATCCCTTGCGACATATCTTCCGGCTGCCTAATATGCTAGCTGTTCAGATTATGCTTGCTGAATTTGGCACCACTCCGGTGCACTTGCAGGCCTGATATCTGCAACGGTCATGCTATGCACGGATGCTTAGCTACCGGTTTTGTGTGAAGTATCCATGGTTTGTGTCAATGTGTGGGGAGTCGGTGGAGGATGGCATCACAGCTGAAGTGGTGGAATCGGATGTGAGGGTTACCAACACTCCTTTGGGTTTGATTGTCCGGAATAAGCAGGCTGCGATTGAACAGCATGATGCTTTATGGGAGGAGTACCTGGACAGTGACCACTATGTGGTGTACACCGATGGATCGAGTGGGAAAGGGCGCTCTGGGGCTGGATGGACCTGCCATGAGAGGCGTTTGAGGGATGACCCTGTGGCGATTGGGTTGCCTGGAGAGTGGTGTGCTCTGGAATGCGCCATTTGTGCTCTGTACAAGGCTCTGGGTTCGATGTGGGACCTGCCTCCTATCACGGTGTTTCTCGACTGCCTGCCTGTGGTGGAAATGCTGGGCTGTTTAGGTGAAGGGAAGTGGAATACTCCGTTGGCTGAGTTGTTTGCCCCTGTGTTATCCCGGATTGGTTCCATGCTGCTGGTCTGGATCCCGGGACACATCGCAATTAGGGAGAATGTTGTGGTGGACTTTGCAGCCAAGGAAGGGTGCAGGAGGGTTGTGGATCCTGAAACAGGGGAAGGGGTAGTGATGAACCTGAGGAATGGGATGCTGGCCAAAGAGTTGAGACAGGAGTGGAGAGCCCTGCATGTTGGACAGGGACACAGTTACTATTGCCGGTTGCATTCCCCCACCTAACATTCCCGGAACTCCTGTGATGGGATGTGAATGTTTTGGTACATGTCAGGAGTTGTCCTAGGGCCCGGCTTGGGCATGAGAAATGTGATAGGGTCTCTGACCAGTTCCCCCTGATTAATTGCCCTCGATATCTTTTGGGTCGCCCTCTGATCCTTACTTTATATGACAAGAAGAGCATTGAGCATTGGGTAATGTGGTGGAGAGCAAATGATTATTTGGGCATGAATATAGTTAAGCATAAGACTGCTATCGAGGGGGTTGAGGTAGTTGTTGGTAATCCTTTTGATAGTGGATGCCTTGTATCGATTAGGGGTGGACTGACAGTTCCTGCAAAGGTTTGTCTGGCCTTCTGGGATGTGTGACTCCAGTGGCAAGAGTGTCATGTGAGCACACTGGTGCTGGCCCAATCTCCCTAGGAGGGGGAAGTTTGTCTCTGTACCTGCTGGATAGAGTGGTGGGTGTTATGTTTGTGGGGTGGTTGTGAGCCAGGCTGTGGAACATGGTGCCTTTCGGGTTGGGATTACTAAACACCTTGGGGATAGTGAGAGGTGTTTGAGGATATGGAGGGGGCATGAGTTGCTGAAGTTGTTTGTGAGATGGGCAACTATGAGCGACTTGGATACCCGAATGACGGTATTGTATCACATACGGGTTGGAACTGTGCGTTGTGTTTGTGGTAAAGTGTATAAGGCTGGTGGGGCTCTGACCAGGCATGTTGAGGAGACTGAGGATTATTGGTTGATATGGAGGAGACGGTATGTTTGGGATATAAATTTGTTGGAAGAAGAGATTTTGTGGGATTGGGCTGTTATTGGCCCGGTTTCTGATATCGGTTTGGTGAGCCAGGAACACATATTAATCCAGGAGGGGGCTAGTTTCCATGAGCGCCCGTAAGCCTGAGTCGTTTGTTTTAGTGTTGTATGTTGTTGGTGCTTTAGTTTTTGTTTTTGTTTTGATTTATTATGGTTGTTTTATTTCTTATTATAGGGGGGGCTACCAGGAGTTGGCATGCAGTAACTCAATGCCGATATGGCGCGGGTTTAGTATTAGCTATAGTTGATAGGAATACACTATAGAGTAGAAAAAACAACGCCAAATTTTTCGCCAAGGTTTCAGCTCATTGGTAAACAACCAATTCTCACCACTTCATTCCCAACTTTAAAGACTTTCCATCAACAAATCATCCTCACTTATTTGTTACCTTATCACCTCTATCTACAGAGTTCTTCGAGCCTACCCTTGGATTCCAATAGACAAAGGCAGGGGGAAGGGGGATGGAAACCTCCTTGCCCCCCACTTCAACCCCTGCCGCTCTGAAGCCCCGACCTCTCCTGACAATACCAGGATACAAGAAGATTCCCTTCTCCTGTCCAAACAGTTGTCTCCCACATCTCTCATTCTTCCCATGAGGGCGAACCTACCACCCTTGAATCTCTCCAATACGAAACCAATGCCCTCATCAATCAGACCAAATCATTGGCTGATTGTTACCAATACCTCTTGACCACATCTGAGGCCCTTGAGAAACACTTGAAAGTTGTTCAAGAGCATCACATCCAGGATACTCAGGACCTAAAAGATCAGATTACCAGCCTTACAGCTTAACTACAACAGCAACAGAGCAAACAACCTGCTCCAGCCATCACCACTACCCCCTATCCACACCAATTGCACAACTCCCTACCCTTACCTGGGCCAAGAAAGCTGCCAGAGCACATGGCGCCCCTACCACTATACCTCAAACAAACAAGACGGCAATCCCTTCTGTTTGGACCAAACGCGACCGTACTATGGTCATTGAGAGAAATGGCACAGCACTCCCTGACAACACCAACAATCTCACCATCACAAATGCTATCTATTCTGCAATCAAGAAGCTTCATATTGCTACTATAGAGTTCACCACCAACCATAACATCAATCTCATCACCAAAGACAATACTCCTGCCCTCTCTGGCCTCAAATCTCACCACCCTGCCATTGAGGAAGCCATCAGAGTCACTATACCTGCAGCAACCAGACTTAGGAAGGGTGAAATCTGGTACAAGGTTAGTATCCATGGCATCCCTACCTCCAGTTCTTTTACTACTATCCAGTCTAATGTCCAAGACTCCAACTCTGGCATCTACCTCCCCTAGCCTGCTAGATGGCTCATCACAGAAGCCCAGCGTTCCAAGAAATCAGCATCCACCATGGTTCTTACAATCATGGGCAAAGAGGCAGCAACCAAAACAGTTACCTCTCACCTTTCCCTCTTTGGCAGAAAGTTCAAAGTTCAAAAATATCATACCTGTGGACAAGATACCCAATGCAACAACTGTTTAGCCTTTGGACATGACACCTCCAAGTGCGCAAATGACACCCACTGCAATTCATGTGCTGGGGAACACCCAGCCTAGCTCCATACCAGTGGCCAATCTGACTGCCCTACCAAGGGCAAACAGTGCCTCCACACCACCCTCAAATGCAACAACTGTGGAGCCCCACACCTGGCAGAGTCCAAAGAATACCCCACCTACCTTAGCGCACACCAAGATGCAACTGTGAGGAGGAACAGGGCTGACTAGGTTTACACATGTATTTCCTTTTATTGGTTAGTCATTTGGCTGAATGGAGGATTTCCTTTGTTAAAGAGGTTGTTAGTGCTTATGCTGGGGGTCAAGGAAAAGTGGACACTCTGATGTAGTATGAGGCTGATCAGTGACCGGACACACAGGTGTCCTAGATATATTCTAGTTACCACTTCATAGCCTTCGGGCTCCATAAGCATAATGATCTATAATAATACAATAATAATCATAATCCTCCAGGCCTTCACGATATCAGACGTAGGCTTGGCAGCTTTGGGAATCAAAACAACCTCCCGAAAGTGCAACCAGGCATGGTCGGATTATATTGCCTTCCGGACCATGCAGTTGAATTGATCAGGCCACCTCTTTCTCAGCCACTGGACAAAAGGGTAGGTAATATGGTCAATACCAGCCGATCTATCACTAGGACTCGAGGCCAAAGCTGTGACAATCCCTTCTTCATGAACATACGGCAAAGGGTAGTCAACAAACTCAGGAGGATTATCCACCCCTCTGGCACTGGTTGCTTCAACTGTTCTGTGATCAAATGGTATATCCCACAGTGTGATGTCACATATCAACCATCCACAAGATCCATTATTCAAAGGGTTCGACGTAGCTGGAGTTTATCGATACTTCGAAAAATATCCTGTTCACTGCACTCGGCCAACTGTCTCCCCAGAGCACCATCGCTTTACCTTGATTATACTGGCCCGCCCTACCTTCCATCTAAGGACGTAATCACCATGCCGTCCAGAATTCTGAATCCTCCTATTATCAGCCCTTATCACACAAGCTCCGTTGTCCACCCCCCTGGCATCCTCTTCCTCCCTCTCACCCTCTTAATACAATCAACCACTCCCAGCACATTATCCCCTTCCATCCCACTATGCACAGCCATCCAATCCTCCATCCTTCCAGCCAGCACATCTCCATCCATCCTCCACCATTAAATCCTCTCCCCAACAAAGCCCGGAGGAGCGAACATTGCAATTGAAGAACCTGTCCCTGGTGATCCAAACCCGCCAAGTCAACATATCTGGGTGACAACACACTACCAGCCTTACAAAATGTAAGGTCCAAAACTGAAACATCACGGTAAGTAGGTCCGCCAACATGAAGCCAAACCAAACCATCCTTATCAATAATCCTCTGCCAGGATACCCCCAAGGGATAACAAACATCGTCCCCACTGCCAGCAGGCCAATCTGTATGTCTAGCATTAAAGTCGCGAGCCATCACGTCGACCTTACCAAGACCAGCGATAATATCATGCATGCCGGCTCATCACACTTAAGGTGGAACATAAACCCCAGCAATATCATAATGTCCACCCACAAGTCTCATGATCCGAACCATACCAGCATACATATTATGCCTCACCACCTCCAACAAACCAACATCACCCCTCCTGGTATAGACAGCCACCCCTGACCCAACAACAAAAGAAAACAATTCAACATCACGCTCCTCATGAGCCAGCGCCATCCCATCACTCCTAACAGGAACCTCCACAACAAAAAACAAACTCACCCTACAAAACAAAGATAATAGCAAAGACCAATTTCCTTCACTCCTCCCCATATTGCAAACAATCGTTGAAACAATCATTACAATGGGTTGGAACAAGACCTTCCAGCCTTCAGTGCAGTATCGACTGCAAGTTGCAGTCGATAACAGCACAGTTATGGATCAATTTTACCAATTTCTACTTGGACAGGTCAGGGATTCCAAGTTTGGTGGTTTCCTCACTTACCATCTTCCAAGAGGAAGGTGAGGAATTGCTTTTAGAAACAGAGTGTGTGGGAGCGCAAAGGTTGGGGCAATTAGGGTCACCAGTAAGATGTCCAACTCTTGAGCAAAGGCAACAGGACAGCCTAACATGGGTGCAAAGTGACCTTTTAGCAGCACCACATCCCCACATAGAGCACTCATGTTGGGTGCTCAAATGTCCCCCATTGCAAAACTTGCAGGAAACAGGAGCACAACATACGCAAGATGGCTGTGGCACAGGTATTGGGTATAGGTAGATGTTGCTTTCATCTATGCCCATATCCGAATAGGGTGGCGCCTGTTAAATTGTAGCACAATTCGTTTATCAAGACAAGCCTTAACAGCTCCCGTGAGTTCTACAGTAAACACAACAGAACCCTGTATATGTTTATGCATCGTGTGGCCACTCAGACTGCTGATCCAATGAGGTCTCCCAAGACAGTTAAATCCAGGGTTGGTAACTTCTAAGTCCGTAATCATATCGGCAAAGGCATTGTCACCATGCCAATCCTTGGGTTTCCACACTTCACCAACACTAAGAGGCGAAAGGCGAAGCTCAGAAATCAGGATCTTAACCCTCTTCCAATCCTATTTAACCAAAAAACTGTTAATGCCTAATTCCATCAAGGCCCTCTCCATTCATGGGACCATCCCCCAAACTGATGCAGCAGAATGTTGTACTAAGGACAATGGAAGATCACCGCCAGTGCGGTGTTGAACGTAGGAACTAAACCTTGCAGCACCACCAGACGCCATAACATTATTAAGGGCATTTTTGACCGTCTCAGTATTAACACCAGCAGGAAGCCTGGCTTTAACACCTGGCTTCTCAAAGTGAACAACAACATGGCGTTCCCGCTCGGTCAAGGCAGGGGCAGGAGGCCAAGATCTGACCTTCTTTCAGCTCACCAAGGTATACTTTCCACCGTCAACACCCTGCGACGAGACCTGCGACCACAATGCCGTTGCAACCACTGGGAGCAGAATCTTGGAGGGGCAGGCTGCAACAACAGGTGTAGCATTAGCAGGCTTAGGAGGAAGTGTCATAACCTTCTTTCCTTTATCAAGACATGTGGCCCAGGGAACAGCAGGGGGAATAGCAGAAGCAGAGGCAGGGGTGGCAGCAGGAGTTGAAGCCACTCAACTCAGACCATCCTCCAAAACCCCCCCATACATTATCTCAACAACCAATACTTCTCCTTTTTCCTGCACACAGATTCCTATTAAATAAATTACTTTAAACACTTTGCTCAATTTTCAGACCATAATTCACACTTTTACCCCCATCTTGGCACAGTTCTTTAATTTTACCCCTATTTTTACCCCTGAAATCTGGTTTTTCTACCACCACCTAGGGAGTTTCTGAGCTCCAGCTCTAAAATTTTAACAGGATACTCCTGAGGCTATTCTGGATCTCCTGTGAAATTTACAGCTAAGTTCATCTTCTTTTACCTTTGTTTGTTGTGATTTGTTTCTTATTTTCCCCTGTTGTTGTGATTTTCTTAAGTTGTTCCTCTGCCCCCTTGTTGCCTTTGGTTGCTCTGCCAACTCTTATCACCCTTTTCTTATCTTTTCACTACATACCCCACCACAACCCCAGTCTACCCCACCTCTCTAAATGTCTACCCAGATATACTACCCTGTAGAAGCTACACTAAAGTCCCTCTCAATGATAAGTGCTGTCTATTTTCCTCTTGCCCACCTGATCTCAGTACTCCTCCGGCAAGACAACCTTCTAGACCTGACCTTGCTATCCACAGAATTAGAGGTACAGCTAGGAGAAGTCTTACTCCTTTACCCTCTTCTATCACATCACCACTGGAATAAATTTACTCTTCTACGCCTCCACCACCTACTTCTGCCCAAAGACCAAGAGAAATTTCTTTTGAAGAATTGTTCTATGATTTTATTGACCACATTCAGGAATCAAAGACGAAATTTACTCAGAGTGAACAGGAGTTTCTCAGCCAACTGATTCCTACAATTAGCAGCTATCCTGATAATCACATACCTGATGCAGCACCTATTGTTCCAGCTTCTACTTCTTCTACTATTCCTCTGGCTATTGAGAGCAGACTAACCAAACAGGAAGAGACTTTAAACCATATTCTGACCAGACTTGACCAACTCTCTGCTCCTGCCACCACAACTCCTATTCCCCAACCTGCAAAGAAGACTTGGGCTAACATAGTTGAACAGGAAACACCATCAGCTACTCCTTCTACTACCAAAGCCTCAAAAAAGCGCCCAGAACCAACCCCAGAGCCAGAAAGAACACTTATTCTCAAGCCTACAACCCCTCCTACCAACTTCAACCCGCTCCAGATCAGAGAGTTCATCAATAGTGCCTTGACCAATGCCAAACTGACTATTACTATTATTCTTGTTAGACTTTCAGTCAACAACAACATAGTGATTGAGGTAAAGCATGGTCACACTGCAGCTGAGCTCAAAGAGAAGGAAAGTATTTGGAGTCCTCTGGTTCCTGGGCTACAAGAGGTGGTGGTTAGAGAAAGATGGTACAAACTTGTTGCCTACTCGGTTGCTACTGACTTGATTGTGGCAGACAATGAGGAGAAGCAGATGGAGGCCTTCATGGAAGACATTGAGACCTACAACCATGACATTCAGCTTGCTGCCCCTCCAAGATGGCTAAGAAAACCAGAGTCCAGAGCAGGAAAGTTACACTCCACCCTTGTTCTCTCCTTTAAAACTCCAACAGAATTGAAGCATGCACTGAGAAATAGACTTGTGATAGCAGGAACACCAGTCAGAACTTCAGAGTTTATTGACATCAAACCTTCCACCCAGTGCAGAAACTGTCAGAAGTTTGGCCACTATCAAAGGATATGCAGAGATCCAACTAGATGTCAATTATGTGCTGGAGAACACTCAATAAATTTACACAAATGCTCAACTTGCAAGTCGGTAAAGGGATGTTCCCAAACCCAGTTCAAGTGCACTAACTGTGAGGGCTCTCACAAAGCTACTGACCATAGGTGTGAGGTTTACAGGAACTTAATGAAGAAACCAGAACTCCCTACCACTGACAATTCTTCTCATTCCTTATGAGAGACATGCCTATCTCAATTATCCAGCACAATTGTGCAAAGACTTATGAAGTATTGACCTCTCTTCTTCACTACACTAATGGTACAGCAGATATAATTCTTATTCAGGAACCCTGGTTGGCTCCTGATGGCTCTCCTTACTCTCATCCTTCTTTCACTTGCATTCTACCTGATACTGCTAATGGTGACAGGCCTAGAACTGCTGCCTACTTAAGTAAATCTAGACATGACAGTCTTTGTACTTACAGATCTGACCTTCTTCCTCACCTTGATGGTGATGTGCTTCCTCTTCAAGTTCTTGCTGGAAAAGAGAAGTTTACCCTTTGGAATATATATAAGAAAAGAAAAAAGCTGACACCTGACTCTAGGCCAATCTACACTATGGACATTTTGTTTTTATTTTTATTTTTATTTTTTATTTATAATCAAATGGGTTTGTTTAAGGTACAAAGACATACCAGAGCTGTCCGAAAGGGGGCTTTGAGAAGTCTGTCGTGGGATGCTGCAACGCCTCCCCTCCTCTCTGTATCAACTGTGGTGGGCAGCATGCCTCTTTCGATGGCACCTGTCCCATCCGCCGCGAAATCCTCTCCGCCCTCCGTCCTCCTAGGGACCAAGACATTCCCGATGCCCCCGACGTGGGCCTCCCCCAAACCACCCCTCAGGGCCCAACTGCTCACCCAACTGTGCCGGCCACCCCAGCCAGGCACGGTCCTCGTTTCCCTCCAGCTAGTGAATCTACCCAACCTGAAACCGTTAAACTCGTTCGCAGCGCGTCTGCACAGCCTAACCTCGCCGCCCCTCTTCCCCGCAGGAACCTCTTTGGTGCTGGCAGCACCCTCTTCCGTGCTAGCACCGGTGCCAACTGGAGCGAGCCCCCTCCGACCGACGACAACATGGAACTTTAAATGTCGTCAACCCCAGGCCTAACACAGAGTCCTTCACCATCCCAATCATTCCATTACCCTGGTTGTTTAAATCTTTCCATTGTTCAGCATAATTGTCTCGGTAGCAGTAATGTTTTTCAAACTCTTTTTAGTTTTTTTACTTCGGTAGAAAGTTCTCCTCATATTGTGGCTCTTCAGGATATTCCTCTTTGGAAGAATTGTCCTCCTGTTTTTCGCAACTATAAATGTTTTTTTCCTCCAGCAACTGACACCTATAAGCCTCGAGTAGCAACCTATGTTCACGAAAGGCTATTAAGTGTTATTTCGATTCTTCCCTTATTTTTTGAAAGGGGCGACCTCATGGCAGTGAATCTTCACTCCCCTGAGGGCCTTTTTGATACTTCTCATAATTTGTTTCGTTTGTATAATGCTTACTCTATCCCTAGTGGCCAC
>Ga0307509_10011138_pt1 | contig 10939 bp, 9 predicted proteins | sample 10_EM_MG_FD_202245 | JGI IMG/M metagenome (GOLD analysis project Ga0307509, IMG submission 202245) | Populus trichocarpa ectomycorrhiza microbial communities from riparian zone in the Pacific Northwest, United States - 10_EM | ecosystem: Host-associated > Plants > Roots > Unclassified | place... | reverse complement strand
ACACCTACCCTCCCCCGACTCCCCCTCCCCCCCGTCGCCCCCCCCCCCCCCCCCCTCGCGGGGGGGGGGGGGGGGCCCCCCCCACACGAGCCCTGGCCAGGCGGCCCGGTGATATGTATTAGGTTTAGGTTAGCAGTAGGTGGCTACGGGTAGCTATCCTCATAGGTGTTTAGGGTTGAGTGAACTGGTAGCGGGTCTTTGCAGTCACGTATTTGTCTATAAACCATCGGTCGTAGATAGGAAATACATCAAGTCATTCTTCCACCACCACCAGGCTTCAACAATATGTACCTAGCACGCGATACCATTTTATACAGAGGTGCTTACAGTTGATCTTTGTTCAAAAATTGCAATAGGAGCCGGGTGACATTTGGGATTTTAAGTTAAACAATCTGATGAAAAGAAACCCGCTAATATCGGTAATAGCCACCATGGATCGACGGCCTCCGAGACCACCCGGACACCCCCCATCCAGATGGAGCTTGATTGGTGGGTTTACTACGAGGAAGAGAGCGGTGGCCAGCACAGTAGCTCCAGTCAGCGTTCCTAACCGTCTAAGGGTCTACGAGGAGCCCCAGATGGGACTGGACTGTGTCTGTAGTGTGTCTGGGGCAGCGAAAGTGCAGGACAGTCGTCTTTGAGCTGGTGGGCCGTATGGAGTGAGACAGTGGCGCTCAGGTGGACGGTGGGGGATGGTCAGGGACGGCAAGGGGCTGGTGGGCGGTAGGGGGGTGTTGGGTCGGGGCAGAAGATAGCGGATGAAGGCGCCAGTTATGTCCTATGAAGCAGTATTCACCTACTCAAGGGTATAATATTAGAAACATCACGCAAGCTCAGCCATGAAATATCTAATTTACCAATATTGTACTCACGTCGCCGGATTGCTGTCACTTCCGATTATGGAATCGCTCGTTATCGGAGAAACTGTTTGACCAATTTTCCATGGCCCTAAATTCTTGTAGCTAGACTGTCAAAAAAGAAGTTACGTTGCCTACTCCAGGTCAAACCCATCTACTTTGCCCACTGCCTACTGTCAACCCCCCCTTAACGGTCGGCATCGTTTCAGGCTTTTAGACGGACGTCTATAGGTAAACGGGCCCTAATACATTAATATCTCCCACCCAAATTTCACGAGTAATATATTATGACGGCAACTCCACAATAGTTCCCGTTCTACCTACAATTGACTTAGTGAACACACAGATAATGCCGGAGGAAAATTCCATTCCGCTACAGTTTCACGGGAAAAAAAATGAAGCTCAGACAGAAAGTGGTAAATGCTAACCTTTCCGGCCCCCCATGAGTAAAGGAAAGGAGAAGGAATGAACTTGACAAATGCGTCTGACTCTTGTTGAAATTCTTTGTATATTTCCTATGTATATTCAACACACTATGGTGTATTCTTCTACTTAGTTTGTGTTTCGGCTCCGCCTGTCCACCGCTTACATTACTACAGCTAAGATATATATTATGGTGTTTTATTGTTTATTTCAGGATAATATCTCGGGATTTAACATGTGCTTTCCAATCAGGTGTTCAGGATTTCACGGTTGTTTATGCATCTCTTATGCACCATTCTTGGTCATGATATTTCTAATAATCGCTCCACACCCTTTTGTTTTCATGCACATTATTTGGGATTTACTTGGTTGGATTTCAGGGTCAAACATGTTCGCACTTATGTTTCTTATATTGTTTTCCCTATATTTCTCTTGCGCATATGGACGTGCACTTTTCTATAAATAAGGTGCTACTGCCCACCTGGCTTAGAAGAATTAAGAACCAGAACTCCTACCACTCCCTTCTTCACCTCCTCGCTAAGCGTGCCTCGCAACCCCCCTCGTACTTGCGAAGTATTATCCACATAGAATAGATTGTGCCGCATTCCCATTTTGAACAACTCTCCAGCCTCCCCCATATCTTCCTTATATATAATACAAAATGTGTAGAATTCCTTTCCGTATAAGAGGACCCAAGGGGACTTGGCCCAGGCAGGTTAAAAATAGAGGACAGAGGACAAGTAAAATATGAAATATCTAGAAAGGAGATATGGAAGAATTCATGAAAGCAAGGGGAGTAGGCAAAGAGAAACCTTTCCCCTACAAAAACGGAGAGATAGTCAAAGTCAAAGAAAAAAACAGAAAGGCAGTCAGTCACAATTAACCACAAGATAGATGAGAAACAAATACCCCGGCCTCAATACTAGTAATTCTAATGCAATGAACGGGGTTGCATCTACACTACAAGATCAAAGCCATCCTCTGCTAACGCTACCGTCCTCACCATAGCGGTCGTTCCTGGAGTGGTAGGGCTTGGGCTCGTAGTCACCACTGCCTCCTTTGAACCCATAATCAAGCGCATCCTCTCAACACCAACATCCTTCTCCCCATCCGACCCCTTGTACTTCGCATAGCCATACGTCTCCCCTAATCTCTCCAAATGTCTTCTGCGCATAGCAGAGCTCATATTTGCTGTTCCAGCAACATCGGATAGAGCACTGCTTGCATGGAAGGAGCTAATATCAGAAGCGAGAGTATACAGGAACCTCGCCAGTATTCCTAACCGTCCCGGGCGCCCTATAGGGCCCTGCAGTCCTATGGTCCCGGGCGCCCCGGGCAGGGTGGGTAAGGACGCCAGGGCAAAGCGTCATAATTCCAGTAGGACAGCCGTTTTGGGTATGGACCGCAGGGCCCTACCGGTATAGGTAAAATGGGTTGTTAGGGCCGTGATCTATAGGGCCCTGCAGGGCCCGAATATTATCTATAGGATACGGTTGGTTTCCATAGAATGCTAGTGAGGGCTATGAGAGGTAGCCCCCAACTCTGGTGCGGTGCGATCTAGTATAGGGCTGGACCATGATCCTGTGGACGCAGAAGTGCACTATAGAGCCAAATAGAATCCTATGCCAGGATAGGGGTGTTGAGCGTGAGTAGTGGATAGGCAAGCCTGACTGCAGCTAACTATATACAGACTAACTACTGGGTTATATAATGGGTAGAAAAGCGACTATCACTACTTTCGCTAAATGACAACCGTCAATCCCACAAACAAGATTCTGACATCTATTACCCCCTAGGTCTCCCCACAACCAACCTTCCCTCTAATAGAATCCAGCTGCACTTGTGACCGAACCCAATTCTATTAATTCTCTCAGCTATCTGGTTTCCATCTGTAACACATTTTTCTAGTGTCATGGATGGATTAAAGTTAGACCTGTCACAGGTTTAATCCTCTCTAAGGAAAATAAAAGACCACGGGGAATAGACCTGCTAGCGCTTATGCTACGGCGTCAAGGGACAAATAGCTTAAGAGATAAAAGTTGATAGACAAATAGGGACTTAGAGATGGCTGTTCAATGAAGCGTATTCTGAGCCTGAAGGTCTGTCAAAGTCGACTGTCTACTGCTAGCGAGAAGACTGGTTTAAATACAAAGCTCAAGAGTGATAGCCTTCCTGCAAGCACAATTAATACCAGTAGCTGCGCACAAACAAGAATCCTGTAATCCTGCAAGAATACAGAAAGAAGTATAGCTCAGCCTCCAGCAGTGTTACAAGACCATTCCATACCTGGAATCCTAAATATATACTACCTGCGATGCAAAGTCAACATAGCAATACCATAGCATAGCCTATCTGACTTAGAGATAGTGGTGGAGCTGAAATCAAATCAAATAAACTAAATATAAATCAAAGTAAGCATAGCTGATCCTGCACCGCCCTCTCCTGTCTACCATCACCAGAACATGTATGGTTCGTGCTATTCAAAACGTGCGTGAGGCTGAAAAAATATGTTACATGTGGCTGTACATATTTTGATACCAAGCGTGCTATTCTGCCTGAGTTTATTGTAAAGAGTTTAAATAATAATGTATTATAAATATATATAAAAAGAATAAAATTATTTAAGTATGAGAAAAATATATTTAGTGCATAATATAGTTCATAAAGGGGCCAAAACCCTATTTCTTAAACAATAAAGTATAAATTACTAAGAGTTTCAAGTGTGGCTATTGAAACATATTTCTCCTTTCCCATCAAAAGTCCAACCTTTCAAAAAAAAAAGGCTTTTCTATAAAAAATATAATGGAAGACAAAAAACCTCATACCTATTCTCTATCATTCGGTCTCTGACCGTCAGGGTTTTTTTCTTCAAATATATTTGTGGTTGAAAAGCATTGTTTTTTTGAAAGTAGTGCAATTCCTGGTGTATCTTTTGAATGGCACGAACCATACACATGTTACATTACCTCACTCACAGCCGTTAGTTTGTGTGTGTCCAGATCTATTGTCTACAGTGTTCGTTACTGGGCCTCCGGGGCCCCGAAACCAGTGGCCCCCGGCCTGAATAACCGGCCCCGCCCCAGTCAATGGCGTGGTGCAGGGTGTTTTTTTTGTCATCCCCTGCCGCTCCCCCAGTGCAGGCCCCCGCCCTGTTCAATCCCTGGGACAGCCCCTCGGTCAATGAATTTTCCCCGCCAGGGGCCTCACTTTTTCGTATATTCCCCTGTGGAACCATGCTCTTTTGATACATGAATGAGTAATTGTGTGAGCATATAGCAAAAACCACTGGCAGACACCTCAAATACTATACAGGGATTTATTTCCATGCAATAATTCATACCATATGAACAGGAATAATTCACAACACCGCTTGGATGTCTGAGTTGCCTAGACTAGTAAGGTATATTGTCTTAGTAGGCTATACGCCTAATTCATACACCCAATTCATACCCTCTATTCACAGGTTCAAATCATATGCCCTATTCATAAGCCCTATCCATCTGCCAGTGCCAGATGCCCAAATCATAAGCCCAAATCATAAGCTCAAATCATATACCCAAACCATAAGCTCAAGCCCTATGCCCAAGCCATATGCCACAACCATACACCAAAGCCATCCGCCCAAGCTATACGCCTGTAACGGGGGCACTCTGTAGGAAGACAGATCCTAAGATTGCAACCGCACCGAAGACTCAAAGTAGAAGTAACGATCCCAATAAAGATAAAGATAATTCAAAGTAGAATCAACCGGCAAAACTCAATATCGTTAAGCCTGAAAGCTTCACTCAATAAGTTCTCTCGAGGATCGTTGGTTATCAGAATAGGGCGTCTCTCGCTTTAGTCAAGACGAATAATGTAAAGCCATAGGACACCCGTCAACCATTCTGACCTTTCGCAAGCACCCTGCTCAGCTCAGGGTTGTCCAACTCACCTGCCTAAAGTGCTAACACTCGGAGGCAGTCGGACTGCTCAGATATTAACTATCTCCACAAATAGGAAGTGGTTCCGGTGATGTTTCTCCAACTACATCACTATGAGCGAAAGCTCTGTCCTATCGGTAGCTTGTCAGTGGCTGACCACCATGCCCACTGTGGAGACAATCTCTATTGTGACTGAGTGGCCCAGCGGTGGTTTCGTCGATACAAGATACGCAGTCCATCGGCAAATCTACCTGCCTATACTAAGCTTCTGAACCTGTCTGCATGCTCCCACGATTAAAAATCTCCTGCTGCCTCACTGCATGGGAGCTACCTACAGTCAACTATGTGGGAGCTTCTTAAATCGCGACAAGACTCAAACCTCTGGAGTCCACTAATAACCCATGGCAATGCTACAGTTCACGGGGTACCCTGGGGCTGGCTTTGGGGTGGTTGTCCTCGAAGCCTTGCAGCTTACGCGGTCAGCCCTAAGCCCACTACCGTTAACTATACAACTACCCAGAGGTCAAAGTATGTCCGTAGGTGGTTCCCAGGTGTTATCCAGGAGGCGCCCCCGGAGGCGGTCACTCTCACACCCCTTGTATATCCTGCGAACTCCTTCTGGTCGGTTGGACGGCAACAACTTATACGGTGTTGAGGAAGGATTCAAGTTCCTATGCATCGCACTTTACTAGGAAGGACACAACTACACAGCCGTACAGTGCTGTTGCGCCGTACCAACGCTGGGGCTGCAGGGGGGTGTTAGGAATATCTCTTGAATATTAGAGGAGGTTCGGATTAATGCTGCTTCGTCAGTAGTCCGTTTTGTACCGTAAGAAGACGCCTTATGAGCATCCAAGAGCCCCACTATAGCCGGATAACTTTCCCCTAAGTGCGCAGACAACTTTGTCGGTCAAGGTAGGGTAACTGGGGTCCTAATGTAGGGTAATCATGTTTCTAAGGTAGGGTAACTTCACCCTGCCATCCCTTTATTTCTTTCGGGAGTCCGCACGACCACATATAATGTTGCCCCGGAGACACATGCAACGTTTACTATGTGTCCTTAGCTTTATGCCAACATACCCTCCACAGGTTACCCTGCCTAGTAGGGTAACTTTGGCCTACCTAGGTTACCCTGTCTAACTCTATGTTACCAAGTCACTTTCTAGACACTTGTACCAACTCATGTCTACTGGGAGTATACTAAGTATACTGGCCTATCCTCAAATGGTTACCACTTGGCATACTATACGGGCTTGAGTCTAGTCCACTGTAGCTACCTATCTGTAGGGTGGTTACAACCTGGCTGAGCAAACAGGGGTCGCTTTGTCGTTGAGGATTGCCTGCCTGATATATGAGAAAGGTTCTTCTTCATCTGGTGGGAGGAAGCGCCGTGGTTGGCCGTAAATGGCCAGTTGTACGGCTGTGGGGGCAAGAACTAGGGTACACCAGGGGTTGTCACCCACTAGGAAGGATTGGTTGAGGGCCCTTGTGAGGGAGAGGAAGTATGGGGTGTATGACGCAGTGGGAGTGGCCTTGTCGGTAACAGTTAGGTAGATTGCTCCTCCTGGGTTGACGGTTGCAGAGAAGCCCAGAGGGAAGAGGCAGTTAGATTCACGAAGGATGCGGGCAGCTATGTCGGGGAAGGTTGCTGTGCTGGACGGAGTGTCTGGGTGAGAGGCGGTGGACGGGCGAGAGGGAAAAAATGGACGTTGGGCACCTGGGAGGAAGGGAGGCCCCTTTTTAACTGGAGGGGCGACCCCACTCGCAACTTGTTGGGGGGAGGGCGGTGTGCCTGCTTTCTTCTTGTCCTTGCTGCCCGCTCCGGTGCCAGAGGCTGCTTGAGTGTCAGAGGGGGAGGGGTTCTTGTCTGGGTGAAGGTGGCCAGGGGCGAAAGAGGACAGGTCATATGCGCCTGTCTGGTATTCTCCGGCCTCGTAGCTGTGGGGGAACAGCCTAGCGTAGTTTTGGGAGTGGCTGAAAGTCTTGTCAAGCTTGGTATAGTAGAATGGTAGGAGGTATTTAGGGTCCTCAGCCGTGGTGGGGGTTGGTGTGGGTGGTGCACGGGGTCTTTGCTATGGTATCGTGGAGGGGCCGGGGCCTTGGGTGCCAAAGGGGGTGTGGGCCATGTGGGTTGTGGCCGGTGCTTCGGGGGGGGCAGGGACTGGGGCCAACACACAATGTTGCAGGTCGCGAATAGATACCTGGAGGTCGGACCATGCATGGGGGGGGGCTCTGGTCTTGAGTGGGGGGGAGGTTGGCCAGTTGTCAGAAGACGTCTTAGAGGTCCTTCCTGATGGCCTCATTTGCCTTGAAGATGGTTGCGAGGTTTTGGGACCTGCGACTCAGCTCATGGGAAATTGTGACGAGCCCCTTGACAAGCTGGGAGAGGAGGTCGACGGTAGTGGATTCTGCGGGGATGGTGTTGGCCAGCCTTTCGGCGCTGAAGTCCGGGAGGTCTCAGGGGTTGAGGCGAAAGGCACCCCTGGCCTGGGCCAGTTGTTTTGCCATAAAGGCTAGCGGGTAGTCGGTCAAAGGGGTACCTGATCTTGACGGGGGCAGGGGAGTTGAGGGCAGACATCATGCCAAAGGCAGGGTTGCCCAGGGGAATCTGGTGTGGGTCCGCGCTGGCGGCCAGTGAGCCAGGAGAAGTGGGCACGGGGTTTGATCTGGACGCAAAGCGGGGTAAAGTTGAGATTGTTTGTGAAATGTACGGGGAGGGTGGAAGTTTGCGAGAAGCGTGCACCAGGAGGCGGTCACACTCACACCCCTTATATATCCTGCGAACAGCTTCTCGTCCGTTGGACTGCCACAAGTCATACAGTGTTGTTGGAGCGTTCGTATAGATCTCACTTACTAGGAAGCACACAACTACACAGCTTTACCGTGCTGTCGCGCCATACCAACCCTCGGGCCACAGGGGGATGTTAGGAATATCCCCTGAAGGTTACCCGAGATTTGGCACACACCTGCTCCGTCAGTAGCCCGTTTCGTGGCCTACGAGCTGGCTCCATAAACATCTCAAAGCCCTACTCTAGAGGGATAACTTCCCCCTAAGTCCGCAGATGACTTTGTCCGTGAAGGCAGGGTAACTGGGGTACCTCAGTAGGGTAACTGGGTCCCTAAGGTAGGGTAATCATGTTTCCAACGTAGGGTAACTTCGCCCAGTTATGCCATTATCTCGTTCGCGAGTCCGCGCAACCAAAGATAGTATTACCCTGGAGACCCGTGCAACATTTACTATGTTTCCTTAATTTCACGCGAACCTGTCCTCTAAAGGTTACCCGGCCGGGCAGGGTAACCTTCGCCTACCTAGGTTACGCTGTCTAACCTGATGTCATCAAGTCACTTTGTAGCCACTTGTACCAACTCATGTCTACCATTAGTATACTAAGTATACTGGTCTACCCTCAATCTGGTTACCTCTTGGTATACCATATGAGCTTGAGTTTAGTACACTGTAGCTACCGATCTATAGGGTCGTTACAGGTAATGGACTCTCAACCCGAGATATAGCCTTCAGGAAGGGCACAAGCGGCAGGAAATGACCCATATGCAAATGAAGAAAATACTATTCCAGCCCACGGACAAGAGGTCGTCACAACTGGCATATTAATCACAACAGCAAGAGGACCTGATGAGCCGATAGTACCACCAAGCACCATTGTAGTTAAAAATAAGATTACTGTCAATTCAGGTGTTATCCACACAGCCTATACCAGCGAAATCACAGTGCTACTAGTCAATATCAGTGATCAGGATCATCAAATCCTCAAAGGCCATCGAATGGCACAACTCATCACAGAGATGATCGTTCAAAGCGACTGTAACGAAGTCCCTAAGTGGGGAAGGACCCTCCGAGGTCTACAACGATTCGGAAACACCAGAACTTCCCACGCACGGATATGCCACGGGGACATGATTAACACAGCCTTCAGAAACTTTTACCCAACAGCTGACACAACCACACGAGTTCTCAAATACAACAAGAACGAAGCACTCATATGCCTAGAATCTGTCCTCATCAGTAGCACTCTCACAATCAAAGAAGAAAATACGCGAAGAAAAGAAACCTAAACGAAATGGTACCTCACGAATATCACCGATACTTGGACGTATTGGCTGAAGAAGAACAAACTGGAATACCACCCCACCATCCACGTGTGGACCTGGAGATCAAGCTCACAAAAGAACAGGGACTACCAGACAAAAAGTGATACGCACTCTCCCAGGACTCGCGGGAAGAACTCTGGAATTACTGCAAACAAAACAAGAACCCGGGTGGACACGAGAGACCAACTTCAACGCAGGGTGCCCTATCCTGTTGGTCAAGAAAACGAACGGAAAGCTTCGACTATGTTTCGCGTACCACGCACTCAACTAGGTTACCAAGAAGGACAGATACCCCTACCACTCATAGGGGAAGCCCTGGATAGGCTACGAACCGGCAAATGCTATGGCAAGCCGCACATCAATGATGCCTACCACAACATCTGAATAAAGAAAGCAGATGAATGGAAAACGACTTTCAACACGAAATACGGCACGTACGAGTACTTGGTCATGCCTTTCGGCGTAACCAATCTACAAGCGGCATTCCAAAGACCAATCAACCAACCTTTAGAGGCCTATCTCGCTATATGCTTTATAGTATATCCTGTCGTTGGCTTCATATACTCGGACAGGCTGGAATAACATCAAAAGGATGAGGCGGCAATCCTCTGGGCCATTGGAAAGCAAGGAATCAAATTCAGAGCATCAATATGGGAGTTTCATTAACGTGAAATGCAATACCTGGGATTCATCATTACTAACGAATGAGTCAAAGTCGACCCTATCAAAACGGCTGCTAGATTGGAATGGAGAGCACCAAAGAGCAAAAAAGGGAACCTTGAGTTCATGGGGTTATGCAAGTTCTACCGACCATTGATCGATGGATTCAGCCGAACAGCAAAACAACTAAACTAATATATCGTACAGGGATCTCCTTCTTGACAAGGATCCCGCTCAGTGCCAAGAGGTTACCCCGCCCTTTGAATAAATCTCTGTAGAAGTGAAGGAATGCTCAGTAGACTTACCTTGTACAACATTCTGCCCCATCTGAATGAAGGCCAACCAGGTCAGCAGAAAGGAAATATCCTGAAGGTGCAGAAATCGTATCAGGACAGCGCTCGCCCATCTATTCGTGCCACTGCCGTACCGTATCAGATTACCTGCTTAACCTTCCAAGGGGGGATAGCTGGGGTACACGAGTGGGTTGGAGGCCACCATGCAATGCAGGTGTTGACCCTGTATAAGGAAAGGTCAATGGTTCAGTTGTGTAAGAAATTCGATGAGTAGTGGCATCAGCCCCTATTAGTTGTAGTCAAGTCCATATAGTGTTCGTTACGGGGCGGGGCGGGGCGGGTTTTCACTTTGTGACCCCGCCGTTACTCCGGCCCGGGTCAACTCTTTGCCGTTCCTCCCCGCCCCGTAGGACACGGGGCCCTGGCCGGGCTGTGGGGCGGGGCGGGTATTTTACTTTTCCCGCTGATTGCCTAGACGGCCCCCGTCTTCTTGTCCCCCACTCTTGCCCCTGTGCGGGGCCCCCCTTATTCCTACGAGTGATATTCTCAGACTAAACAAATGGCAGGTTGAAATCTAAGGGGTGTTTGGCCTCTCAATTCTGATCTGAAATCACAATTTGAGATCAGAATTGGCTGGCCAAACACCCCCTAATTACTTTGTATGTCTAGTATGATG
>Ga0307509_10011137_pt1 | contig 10940 bp, 16 predicted proteins | sample 10_EM_MG_FD_202245 | JGI IMG/M metagenome (GOLD analysis project Ga0307509, IMG submission 202245) | Populus trichocarpa ectomycorrhiza microbial communities from riparian zone in the Pacific Northwest, United States - 10_EM | ecosystem: Host-associated > Plants > Roots > Unclassified | place... | reverse complement strand
CTGGCTCTCGTAGACGCCGACCCCTTTGGCCTTGATATCCTCTCTGTCTATAAATATGGAAGTCGGGCCATGCAACACGAGAATGATAAGCTCGCGGCGAAGCGTATCAAGTGGCTTGGGCTCTGGGCCAGTGAATTGGAACGGTTCGTTGACTCACGATGGTTAATAATTACAGGTGCTCAAAGCTCGGAAATAGGTTTGGAATCGCAAAAGATGATCTCCTTCCAATCACGAAGCATGATGAGAAGAAGGTCAGTTATTCACCTGTTCAACCTGGCTCTTGAATGGCAATCATTTTTACCGTAGGCATTGATGATGCTTCGTCGCGAAAATATACCCACCCCTGCAAGGTGGAAGTGCGTAATGGCTGTTTTGACACTCTCCTTCGTTTTCGTTGTTTTCAATAAAATTTCTGTCAGAAAGGAAATGCAGTATATGTTGCATAGCCGCCGGAAAGCAGAAATCGAAGTGCTTTACACCCAAAATAAACCCAAAGATAGCGGAAATGGGGCTTTCGGTGAGACTTACTCGTGTCCTAACGCTAAACAACCATTAAATCCCTTTGGAAAAGTTATTCCGAGTTCGAGTCAAAAAGTATTCCCAAATACCGCTACCCGAATAACGGCGTTTGAAGACTCTTCTCATCTTGACATTTTTTCCTCTTCACCACAGTTGACGAATTCGGACATGAAATCTTGGCCGAGTACAGATTACACAGATTATTCAGGATCGCATTGCTCCCCACATGCGCTGTTAGTGCGGTACTTGAAGGAGAAAATCACTGGGTTTATTGGAGCGGCGATGCACCGAAAAAGGGTCTGAAGGGCCCGGGTATTTTTTTGAAGCTCAAGTTCTTGTGGTAAAGAGGTGCTACAATGATGAATGTCCGCGCTATGAGCAATCACAAAATAAACAAGTAGTACAGAAAAAAAATACTTCCTACTGAAGCCAGGAACAGAAAATTATCACCTAGAATAGTTCGGAGGTGGGCCTCGCGTTTCCGATTGTGGGGTTCGTTGTGTATCGCGCCCCTTTTCGCCAGCTTCGAGGGTCTTCTGGTGTGCCGTCATTTCACGATGCAGGCCAGAAGGTTCAGGGGAAGAGGGCAAAGGGAAAGTACCTGCACCATGAGGCGAAACGCCACCTACTGTCCAAAGTGGAAGGTTGGCACTATCAAAAAAGGACGAAGTCTCGTAAGGTGATTGCAGTGGTTCGTGGTTGGAGCTCGCATCACTACTGGGGTATTCATTGGATGGGGAAGATGCATCGACGACGGCTGAATGGTGGAGTGGCACCGCTGGGGTAACAAGAGGGAATAAGGACGGGTTGGTACCTCTGATTTCTCCATAGAAAGAATGGGGATATGGGGGTGATGGGTCTGTGATACCCCGAGCAGCTGCTGCGGATGAGATCAAGGGAGTCGACTGGGATTGCGACGTCTCAGTGTTTGGCGCGTTCGTTTGTTCCGGAGGAGAAAGGTTGGGAAAGGCGGGTACGAAGCCTACAGGGCGTTTACGGGCTTTGCGAACTCGATTCAGATATTTTGCAAGGAGCATCAGTAGTAACCCCACGACGATTACTAACAGTCAGTCGATAACAAGAGTCATTTCAGGACAGCAGACATCAGGATTAAATAATAAGACGCACATGATCCTAAAGTTGCACCAACAATACCAGCAACGGCGACTTTTGGTCGACGAAAAACAGTTCCGGTTACCGCCGCGCTAGAGCTGGCAGGCGATATATGGCTGGTGCTTGATGAAGGGCTGACACTTGACTGCGACGAAGTAGGAATGACAGCTTTAGTCCCATGCATCGGTTGATGGCTGGCTGTACAATCGTCGTTATCGTCACACCCGTCATCGTCATCGTCAGTAGTGCCAACACTACGACAGAAAAGTTGATAAGTTTGAAGAATTTTCCAAAGACAGGCCGGACTCACAAAGGAGTTCGCGCTGTAACCTGCAAAATGAGCATCGCAGACACCGGTCCACGGCTACAGACAGTTGCGGGGCGCATTCTAACTGGTGATGGTCGGAGGCAGAGAGGGATATTGAAAGGGTCGATCGAAGATTTCGTGAGTTGAATATAGTTTTCCAAGCTGCACTAAACGTCTCAACCATGTAAAGAGTTATTTCTGGAATGATAACAGCATCGTGCCCTTCTCCGAGTCGAGGCGGGTGTATCAATCTACCGCGCGAGAGGAAAACGGGAACTTGAGCCCATTTGGAGAGGCAACAGCTAGAACCAGGCCTTAGGCTTACAATGGATTTAGAGCGGGAGTTGTGTTGGCACCCAACTTCTTCGGGTCGTTCGGAAGTGATGTCATTAGTGCTCCGCGTCGTCCTCATTTGTGGTGTCCCATGCAGCAGGCGGAGAGAGCACGTTTGCACGGGTACAATGCAAGGGGAGAATGATATGACCAGGTATATGTTTTTCTGTGAATTCACTTGTTTTTTCAATGTTTTCTAGGCAGAAGGATGGTGGGAACAGCATCGGCTGGCATATTATTAAACACACCGGAATCCCATCAAAATTTATAAACTATGCAGAATCCGTCAGCCACGCCAAGAAAAGGAGAAGGAAAGAGCAGATATACACACGAAAATAAATTATACCAGGATTCTGGCTATCTCTACCAAATCCTTTTTACCATTGTATACCGGGTGAGATCGTCCAACTTCACTCTCCCTTTCTTCTTTCCCAAATCTCCAGCTTTGTTCTCTCCCATCTCCGAGGTATGGGGCATGTCATCACGATCGCTATCCAGCAACGTCTTCAGCCTTTTGTTATATTGCTGGATTGTAAGAAAGTAGTGTTAGTTGTGATGAAGTAAGAAAAGAAAGTAAGGCTGAAAACACCTGTTCTTCTTTTCCCTCTCCAATGGGATTCCGTCCGAAGTCATTCACAGCATCCGCCGCTTCTCTCTCTTCCATCCCTGCCCGACGGCGAGTAGCATAGCTTAGGAGGTTGACGCCGACAATTATTTTGATAACCACAAAGCTAGAACATAGCCACTTTAGCACGCGTGTACTCACATCAAATCAAGGGAAGGCATACCAGAGCCAGAATAACACCCCCATCACAGCCCACGTCATATAATGCATGATCTCAGCGTTGCTCAGCGATCGGATTGTCCATGTCCAAGGAGAGGCGAAATCGGAACTGGATGAAAACATGAGGCCAATAGATTGAGAACCGACGAGGATAGCGAGCACCGCCAGGGGGAGCGAGGCGAAGCCGAGTCGTCGGGCCACCAGAGGTGATTGGTCGACGTATGAATGCTTTACAGTCCTAAGTTAGAAACTGAATCAATTGGAACTGGAATAGAATAAGAACCTTTCTAGCACCCCTTCTCCCAACAGCACTCATGCTCGACAGATCTCGGCAGAGCACATCAATGTATCGCTCATAAACAGTGGGTCGAATATGGTTGAACTTTGTTATGAAAGCGTGCTTTAGCCAATCCACGAGCATTTCGGACATCATTACTGTCAATACTGGCTAGAAGTTGACGAGGTAATGAGTGCAATTATAAATGATTGAAGAGGCGAGAACTGACGTATGATATGGTCCAAAGCACGTTATTTCCTCGAACCCATCCGAAACTTTTGGGCAGAACAAAACCGCCCGTGAAATCGAATTCAGATCCACTAAGCTCAATGAGGTTACGAAAGGCAACGACGCAGAGCATCAGGGCAAGGGTAAAGCGTTCCACAATATCTGGACGTCGCAGTCAGCGGGAATAATTATCTGGTAACTTGTTGCACATACCAGCACAAGTGATCTGGAAAAGGTTATCCTTCTCAAATTTCTTGAATACACTTCCTTTGATTTCCACAAACTGATTGGAAACCAAAAGTGTAAGAAGGGCATGGTCGTAAGAATTGATGGCGACGTTTAGGGATATTAGCTGATACACCATGACCAGAGCATGAGCAACTATTTGCTGGATTCAAAGGAGGGTTATGATGCAAGGGAAGGGCATGTACATACCATTATATGCCAATGCAAGGAAGAAGAAAAGGAAAGGTCGAAAAGTATGAGTAGAGACTGGTCTTCGACGCGATAGAGGTTCCAGAGTTGAACGAGAAAATAAGCAATCTAGGATATCTTGTCCGATAGAAGCACATAGTCTGTCACCAATCTAAGAATAAGAATGAATTAGAGAGGTTGAGATGATCGAGCTGTTGTGGACGCACCTCAAGAGCGTTGAATATGACATATAGCTTAATAGTATCCTGCCCTCGGATGGAATGATATATTTTACTTGCATCCGTGAGTGGATTAAGAATCAATAGCGAGGCAATCAACAGTAGTGCCCGTAATAGGTCAGCCTTTTGCGAAGGAGGCAGTGGTGGGGCGGATGGCCGGAAAGTGTTGGCCAGAAAGGGGACTATGGCAAGCAGGAAACGGATAGGAAGGATGGTAAAGGTGTAGAGGAATGAATCAAAACAGAGGATGAATCCAAAGCCTATGATCTTTTGAAAAAGAAAGTCGGCAATGTTGTTCCGAAACAACAGAATTTTTGAACCTCGCACCTTCTCCATAGCCAGAGGCATGCTCAAAAAATTGCTGACCCGCTCCCATTTCAACTCTTGGTGTGAGTCGAAGTCTGTCGCCAGTAACTCCTCCCGCAGATAATCCCACAGCGAGAATGGCACAGAATATGGGTCCGGTTGTGATGATGGTGGGCCTTCAAAGACTGGTGTGGTAGGAGAAACGGGTGTAGGAGGCGAAAACGGTCGAGAGGGTTGTATCGGTGTGGGTGGTAATGAGGCATATGCCGTAGGCCGTGGTCGTTGCTCAAATATGCTCCTGGTCGGGGACGTCGAGCGACCACGCGGTCGCGCTATTTCCGAGAGCGATAGTGGCTGTTGGTCTTCATAGTCGGAGCCGTCTGTAAGAGGTCGTTGATGGATGTGAAATGTGGTCCGCAACGATGGACTGAGAGACGTTCCTCTGCTTCCATTCCGTAGGAGAGACACTGGTGCCGAGTTCAGAGATTTTGGCGAACCCTTTGGCCATCCTATTTCTCCAGACGATACCCGCCGTCTCAATTTCCGAGGCCTCCTCAATTGCTGTGTGGGCATTTGACCGCGTTGATTGAAAGATATGGCAATCAGCAGTCCAGGCAAGGCATTTGCATCATTGAACGAGTTACGAGAAGCCGCGACTTCGACACGCCACCATCACATGATAAAATTGATCTCAGTCACGAGCTCGAATGGACCCACTGGGACCAATAACAGTTGAAGAAGATGAAAGGTATTTATATTTGACCGAGGTGTGTACATGCAGGTACTATATATGTAATACTACCAATACAAAGTTTTTTTTGTAATTTGGTTCTAAGGACTTGGAGATATTGAAAGCACGAAAACAGTGACGATGCGAGTATTGCTACAGATAAGGATTGTGGTAGGTATGCAAAATGATACTGAAAAAGACCTGGAAAGGAATGTGTTTCTTGGTACAATAGAGAGAGAAAGGGTGAAACTCCAGGGCCGCTGGTTTGGGAGGTGAAGGAGAGTGGTCTTGCAGCGGGGAAAATGAAGCGATGTGCAAAGGATGGAGGGTCGAAAGGAAGTGGAAGTGGAGGGCTGTTTGTTGGATCCGGGTCTGGAAAGAGATGTGTGACTTGTTTAAATGGTCGAAGGAATATGCAGAAGTCAAGGGTGCCGTTGGATGGGATCGTGCAAGGAGAGTGTGGGCTGAGTTGAGAAGCAATAAATATAATGGAAGGTGTGTCGCAGGGGTTGATTCGTCGAGATAGAGAAGACGAGATTGGGTTGAGACATGAAAATGAAGGTGTCGCAGATGCAGACTTGGAGATGATGAAATATATCGCAGGAAAATTCAGACACGGAGGTGGGAATTGCCGCGCAGCGGCTCAATGTGCGGACGCTTGAAGACATCCTGACGTGAAGGGAGTCTGTCTTTCACAATCCGTTCCTCACGATGACGTTGACTGGGAGAGGGAGGAGGGCCCTCATGGCGCTTCTTCCTGGGGAATTCGAAACCACCAACTACAGGAGTAGAGCTGTAGCTCGGAGGATTGTGGCTCGAAGCCGAGGAGTCGTTGCGCGAACGAGAAGGTGTATGATGAGAACCCGTCGATACGTTACGGGTGTGCGACGAGGACCCGGTAGGGGCAGGTGTGCTGTGTGTGGAGCTCAGAGATTGATTGCGAGCATGAGAAAGAGGCCTGAAGAACCCGGCCGGATCGCGATAAATGGGCTCGGTTTCAAGAGACACTTTGAATTGGCGAGGGCGCTGAGTATCCTGAAGAATGGCCTCAGGGTCGACGAGATGGAGAGGATCCACCTGTCTGGGTTCCCGAGGAGCGGTATATGCAGCTGGATCGCGCAAGCGTTGCTGAATGGACCGGTTTACAAACGGAGTGACCTTGGAAGCGGTGGAATCGAGAGAGGGATTGCGTGGTCGAATATACGGTGGATGGGTAGAGGTAGTCGAATCAACAGATGGATTGCGAGGGCGAATATTAAGCGGTTGAGTAGGTGGAAGGTCCACGGAAACTTTAGTTTGATGCACAATAACGCGATGAGCAGTAGGTCCATTCCTCAGTCGCTCGTCCTTCTCCAACGACATCTGGTTGTCGTGGCCTCCGCTAGGTGGGGTCGGGTTCGAGACCAAACGCTTGTGCCCACCGTGAGGACGGGGACCATTCTCATACTCTTGTTTGCTAAATGGGGACCAGACGCGAGCATGGGAGGTTCCAAGGGAGCCCTGGACCTCTTTCGCGGGAGGCATCCCACGAAGAGGAGTAACGTTGACGGAGGCGCTACGCTGAAGTGGTGCAGGGAGGAGAGCCTCTTTCTCCTTGAATATCCTTTCCTGTAGTTCCCGCTTGGTCAAGCGATCCGCCTCCGCACGCTCCTGAATTTCCCTCTGCTTCCGTTCCTTCAGGCGTATTTGCCTATCACGCTCCTCGAACTTCGCAAGACCCTGCTCCCTGTTCTCGCGACTAGCTTGGGCTCTCGCCGCCTCCAGGGCGGCCATTTCCGCCTTACGTTCTTTATCGATGATCTCAAGGAAGCGGTCGCGGCGTTCGGGGTTGTAGGTAGGATTGGGTGGCAGGAGGTCCAGACCAGGATCGATATGGGCGATGCTGTCGAAGTCCATGGTCTTAGGCTTCCTGGGCTTTGGCGGTGGATCTCCTGGGGTTTGCAAAGACGTATCCATCATGGCCTTGACGAACACCCGGAAACCACCGTTGGGATCAATCTCGTCCTTCGGAGGAGGTTTAGGAGGACGATCAGAGTCCCTGCGTTCGCTAGGGTATCGGGGATTCATCTCCAAGACAGGCATGTGTCCCATGGGGTCCGAACTCTCTTCCTCGTCTGCCTTGATATCGAGAATGTAGGTGATCTCGGAGGGCTTGACGTGACGTTTCTTGTGGTTGGGATGAGCCCACATCTCGGGGTCGCGGACGTCCATCCATGGGGGGTGAGAGCCGTACCGCTGGAGTTCAGATAGAGAGCGGGAGTGTCTGAGGCGTCTATCCCGACCGAACTTGTCAACAATCGTAGTCGAGCCTTGCTCGTAGATGTCCGGACGCGGTAGGGGGCTGAGGGAAGGTTGGGAGTTAATATTTATTTCCAAAAAAATGTCGGGAGAACCACTGACAACTCGCTGTCTGAGGCATTGGACGGTCTGTAAAAGGCCAACGCTCTTTAGAAAAAGGGAATTAAAGCGAAAATTGGGTACCGTACTTCTTCACATGAAGAGCTTTCTTGATCTTGCGCAAAGAGTCCATCTTTGGGGCAGTGAGGTTGTGTATAGATTGTAGTAGTTTAAGAGCAAGAGCAGGGGGGATTGGGGTTTCGCGATTTATGGCGAAAGCGTCCCAGCAAGCGGTCCCCCTCTTATACACGGCCAGGAAGTAACGATGGTCATGTTTTGCCTCTGATGTACCTGGCCCATCTCCAGACAAAGGACGCGAGAGCTACAAGTTGAGCCAAAATGGGTCTAAACATGGCCCAGTGAAAAAATTCAATAACCTAATTAGTGTGGCCCAAAGCCTATCCCCAGATCGGGTATGGGGGTGAACATCCCCACGCGTCGAGAAGCAGGCCTAGGGGGATTTTCCATGAGGTTCTATGCGCTGGTCCATTGTGCGAAGCCAATTGCGGAGATGCTGTGGAATCCGCCCGATCATCAGGGGACGCGTTTCTTGCCCACTTGGGTAATTTTGGGCGCCACTGTCGCCAATCCTCTGCTTGGCCAGTTAGCTGGACATTGTGCAGTTGTGCGATGCCTGTGAAGATAAAACTGCCATGCTTCAAGTTTAGAATAGTCACGTTAGAGGCACTGGCGCAAGCTGGCCGACAAGGGCTGACGAGGGGAGATCTCGGCGGGAGGATCGATAGGACGTGTAATCACATGGTGTGACAGCGCGTCGCGTCGCGGTCATTGACATAGGCGTCGTCCTTCTGTTTCCTGCTCGAATCAATCAATTTGCCATACGAATCATAATTGCAGTTGGTAGTAACATATGTGAGAAACTATACAACAGCTGGTTTACTAAGGTACAAGTGATGATTGTCGTTTTTTTGTGTTCTTCATATCCTTTTCCTTCCCAGTAGCAGCGCCGATCGATTCTAAGAGGACCGACGTCCGATGACAGAAACGCACACATAAGCAATGCAAAAAGAATAGCAACGAAAAGGGAAAGAGGAGGAAAAAGGGAACGGAAAAGGATCAGGGTGATGGAGGTACAAATCGATAGACTGAGAGTGACACTGGGGAATAGAGGTGATGTGGCAAAAGAAAAAAGAAAGAGGCAGTGAACTAGTTCAGCCTTGAGCTGTGGGGAAAACGATGCTGAGAGACAATGACAAGAGGTATGCATGGGGATATAAATGAATGATAATGAAAATGATGAGTCTGATGATGAGAGTAACATGTCGAAAGCACGAGCAATAAAGAAATGGACGATGGTGATGATATTGTAAGGAATGCATGTTGTTTTGATAAAGCACAAGGATCATTTAATCCTGGCAAGCACCGGCAATCGTGTCGATTCGTGAGACATTCGATGCCGCGGTTGTAGCCTTGATATCCTTCGTCAGGCGGACACGCTCTCGTTCCCAAATGCCGCGAAGCTCCTCTTCGCGAGGATCGACACTACTCGCACCCTCGGCGGTAGGTACCCCAGTAATACCAAGACCACGTAGAACCTCATCTCCCCACACACCTTCCACGAGCCTGACCTCACCCACCGCGCCAGCGCCATTCTTGCCCAAACCGGCACCAAACGACGCGGAACGACCAAAGGTCTTTCTTCCTTTGCTAGAATTTGATGCGGCGGCAAGAAGGGAGGAGGAGAGCGAAACGATCCCGACACCTTCGAGAACACCCAGAAGATCACCAAATTCACTTCGCGAAACGGGCTCAAAGATACCCATTTCTGCGCGTGAAAGGACGGCGCTGTAGAATGTGTGAAGGGTTGCAGTCTCAATTCCGATGCCAGGGCCAGAGCTGGTACCAATGGGAAGTGATGATGTGCGTTTAATGGGAGAGGCGGATGGTTTTCTTGGAGACGACATCACGGTCGCTGATAAAGACAGTCCTGCTTCCATACGTTTTGAGGCAAGAAGAATGTTGAGTAGGACGAGGCGAGCCTGTAACCCCAGGTTGCGGATTTTCATGACGGTTTCACTGTTGCTTTGGGATGTGGATGGGACAGCGGCAGAAGTAGAAGGCGCGGCAGACGCTGGGGTATAAGCCTTGAGGGCAGCAAGAATGTGTTGGGGGGTAACAGTCGTGGCAGGGATGTTGAGGGGATTATCGTCTTCAAAAGGTTTCTTTACTTGGGCAACGGCAAGATCGATGGCGCCTCGAAGGACTTCAAATAAGCTGCGGACATCACCAGTAAGTGCCGCAACTTTCTTCGTCAAGAGCATAAGAGTTGGATTTGGAAGGAACTTCTTGACGTCGGTAGCCACATTCTCATCGAGCGCGAGAGTAGTCAACCGTGATCGCAGGATTTCTTGTAATTGCACTGGCGTATATGGGGCGAAGTGGATCGTCTGCACGTTAGACGTCGGAAGGAAAGCATTTGATGATGAAGAGGACGTGAGGGTATGCGTGTTGGCAATGCCGATGAGTCGTAAAGCAGCGGGTACAGCCTCAGTAAGAGTGAATATTGAGGTGAGGGATTGGGCACTAGGTGTGATGTGGTCGAGTTCATCAAGGATGAGGATGCTAAAGAAAGTAACGATCAGCATCAGAAACAAACTGTAAAAGCCAAAGGCAAACATACCATTTAGAATTCAACCCGTTCAGAAGAGCTTTGACCGCATCTCGACCCTTAAGTTTTCGGCCACCTGCGGATTTCCGCTTGGGCCCGTCGCTGAGGTCCTCGATCATCCTTTCCCACAACGCATCAATGCTCTTGAGTGCCATGCAGTTGATAAAGACGACTTTGACGTCGCTGCCGGTCACCGCGGACAATTCACGAATGATGGTGTTGACCAGAGCAGTCTTGCCGGTTCCGGGCGACCCTGAGATAAACAGACTAGCTGCATTCTGGCTGTCATCCATGGATGGACCTTCCAAGAAGGTCGTGAGGAAGCCAAGGATAGAGGACAGTTCAGATGCACGGCCAGCGATCTCAGCATTGGTATTGTTGCAGGTCGATCGGAGAAGGGCACGGGCACGAGCATGGAGGGGAAGTAAAGATACGGGAGGAGTTGGAGGTGGGGTTGAGATAACAAGCGTAGAGATATCCGTCGTTGGTGTGGCCGGTGGCAGAGACGCAGCTGACGCATTTCGTCGAAGGGCTAAGGGAGAAAATCAGAACATAGAAAAGGAAATTTTCATCTACACCCAACGCACCTGGTCGCGGCCGTGGTGTGATCATCTCCGTCGCGTTGCGCCTGAGGGCCCTCGCAGACCTGGGCGTAACATTGGCG
>Ga0307509_10011136_pt1 | contig 10940 bp, 12 predicted proteins | sample 10_EM_MG_FD_202245 | JGI IMG/M metagenome (GOLD analysis project Ga0307509, IMG submission 202245) | Populus trichocarpa ectomycorrhiza microbial communities from riparian zone in the Pacific Northwest, United States - 10_EM | ecosystem: Host-associated > Plants > Roots > Unclassified | place... | reverse complement strand
ATGTCGCTGTTTGTATTTCATCTGTCACGGACACTTGTATGTACCGGCCGCCAAGTAGCTCGGCGGCTGATGGACTATTCTTAGCTTAGCCCTGTGCCCTAGCCCTTAGCCCTAGCACAGCCCCCACGTGTAGTATATAAGTGTGGATGTCCTATCGAAGATAGGCATCCTTGTTATCAACTTGGTTCCCGGGCTCTCCATTCCCCTAACAGCATCTCTCAAACTATGGTGGCAATTACTGAGATTGCCTCAGTTCCAACCACCCTGGCAACAATGCTCAAAGCACCCATAATCACTTCTTTCCTGGCAGTCATGGATATTACCTACCTGCCACAAGATTGGGGTTTCTGATTTTCTGTAAAATGAATAACAGCTGCAAATATTATTTAATACAAGAATGTGAGAAATGGCATGCATAGCAGCATTCAGTCACATGAATAAGGGGTCAGATGACATGCCATTTCCACTTTTTACATAAAACAACACTCTCCCTTCCACTCCATTGCTGTTGCCATCCTCACAGATGGATATTTAAAACTCTCACCATCTGTGTCCTTCAACTACTTACTCTAAGTGGCTTTCAAATGGGACAAGAGCCTAAATGCTTAATATTATCAGAAATTATTGTCCAAGACCAATTTACCTCTGGGGACTATCTCTGTCTGTGCCTTGCCTTTTCACTTTGTCTTCCCTGTTGACATTCATCTTGTGTAACAGGTGTGGTTTCAGAATCAGTGCAGTGGCTGCATTTTTGAATTATCATACACATACTCAATTGTCATATACAGACGAGCAAGAGAAAAAAAGCAAACCTGCAAGTTGTCTTCATCTTCTCATACCCCGACCTCTTTATAGTTGCTTATAAGTGCTGATAGCCCTTTTTTCAATTGGGCTGAAAGTGCATCCAACAACCTTCCTCCTGATAGCAAGACATCTTCATGTGCAATGCCATACACCAAATTGGGCTCAGATTTGAATTTGTGTTTGGAGGATGTGTCTTCCATCTAGGGTCGTTGCCTGTTACCAGTTCACTCTCACAGCAGTTGCAACACATCTACTTCTTTGACCCCTTCATTCGTCAAGACTCTGTTGTTGATGGATGTCATCCAAGTCAACCACTCACCTTGCACCATGGCAGAAGCCATCTATAATGCCAATATAGATGCATCAAGTATTGATGGATTGTTCCACAGTCATTCAATGCATTACTTTTATGATGACATGTCTGCAGCAGTTCACCTTGACATCTTTTTCATTGATGGATCAGTTGGGAACATCTCCATCTCCATCTCTATACCATGCAATGAGAACAATAGGTGTCCTCATTGCATGAATCGCATCTGGGTTCACAACCTGCCTCAGGACCATTGTCAATGCCCAGCTCTCAATTCAGTGCCACCACCAGCACACTCCTTATACCTTTGCATCTCTGCTCTACCAAACCATTCCCTTGGAACTCTCTACCACTTCCTTTGCGACTGGCAAATCCAGTGCCAACCATAGTTGTTACAGTGGATCTATCATCAATCATAGACAGATGAATCTCTGCTCCTATACGGTATATCTGTATCTACCTTGCTTCCCTCATTTTCTGATATTGACAATTGCACTGCAAAATACACACCATCTTCTGACTTCCACCTCAGTCGACTGCATTGATGGCTTTGAGATGGGTGATGAATTACTCTCCCTGCTATGCCAGCATGCTGACCAACTTATTCACTAGCAATCTTTTCTTTCCAAGCGAATAGGAAATGAAACTAGAGGTTTTCTCAACCTCAAATTGAATACATTGAAAAAAAAAAATTGGGCTGCATAACAAAATCCTATTTTTCATCAGATTCCTGTTTGATTTTATGTAATTTTGATAATCCAATTTCGTATCTTGTCTTTTGGGCATTCAAGCACTCCGAAATTTCTTGAGGACTTGCCTTCTTCCTCCACTGTTCATCTGTTTGGAACCCATTGTCAACAAACCAAAATAACCCACCAGCTGTGAACTGAGCAAGGGAGTATTGACGTTCGTTGGGACCAATTGGAGTATTTGAATGCTCAACCATTGCAGAGGAAACAAGGAATGTGCTCCCAGGTGGGAAGCGAATGACCAACTTTGCCTTCCTCAACACCAATTCTCCACCAGTGTCAGGGTTGTAGTCTCCCAGGGCAGTGATGGAGCATAAGCCCCAAGACAAGTTGGCAAAATCATGGTGTGGAAATGAGACGGTTCTGAGCCCCAGGTTTAAGGCTGCACAAGCGAAAGCATTTCCAGTATAATTACAGCGCACGTTGGGTGACCATCCAGATAGTTCCTTGAGGACATCGTCATAATCTTTGTACAGCTCAGGTGCATATGTCTGGAAGCATGCTGGTTTGGCATTCGAGTTAAAATGTGCAGTATTCAGATGCAGGCATAGCTTACCATTCGCATGCATTGCAAGGTGATGTACATCAGGATTTTTCATCACTTCCTCTGTCATGGATGGATCAGAAAGCTGGAGGTTGACAGGGGCCTAATAGACAATTTTAAGCTGAATATTTAGCAGCATTTCACACCACTCACCCGCTGTCCTCCTCCATGAGATACTCCGACATTAACTGCCAGAAAATTACCACGACAACTCGTAAAAGCGTCGGGACTGAATTTGAACCGACTTCTAGATGTTTCAAAGAGGTTGGCTACTTGACGATGTGCGGCATCAAAGTCATTGCCACTAGGTGCAGGGCAAAGAATAGAAAAGCCATGCCCAGGTGTATCGATGAGGATCGCTGCTTGACTAGGAGAAAGGATGTGCAGTTATTTTGGAAATAAGGAAAAGAGAATAAGCATACTTTCCACGGAAATTGATATACTCAAACCCTTGCGCCATGAGTTCCTCCCACCAGGGTAATTCATCGTCTTTTTGGGGGGGTAATTCATCCCCATTTTTTTTCCCATCTCTTTTGCCTATCCAGCCAGGTTTGGTTGGCTCGAGATCTTTTTCCATCAATATATTGACTTTTCGCGGATTTTTGAATGTGTCGTCCCGTTTCCTTCGAACATGCCGCTTTAAACCGTCGCTGATAGCCATTTCTTCCATGCGACCTTCATTGCACTTCCTTTTGGACCGCATGTCCCTCTTCTGCTTTCTTGAAAGCGGTTGGTTTAATGGGGTTGGTTGGGGCAGAACTGAATCGGGGTCGAATCGGCCTTTGTCTGGGTTATCACCTTCAATTCCACCACAAATTTCTTCTCTTTCAATATCCGTAGCATATTCTTCGTCTACTACCTTCTCCCTGGTGCGCTCCAGGGCTTTGGCAGCAAAGAATGGAGCTGCTGGAGGATTTCTTTTAGTGAAAACTTGCAGCCAGTGCGTGTCGTATACTACAAGCTGGTACAAGCATCATAAGCGTGTATAGTTCATGTTAATGATAATTTATCTTACCAGGGAAGTCGCATTCTTTTTTTTAAAGGTCATGAGCTCCAAATAATTTACTGATATTCTTTCAGCTAAAGCAACAGCCAAATACGGCTCTGCCGTTTCACCCAAGCTCTATTCAAAGATGCAGCGCGCGGGTATGACATCAAACAGCCAACATTTTCCCGCTTAACGGCACAGACATTGCAATCCCACCAACGCTCTGAGTCTACCAAACTCGTCTCGAAAATGCACTGGTCGAGATCACATTTTGCCTATGTCACTACTACCTAACCCACCAAAAGAATCACTCTTTCTCAGCATCTATCCAGACTCTCCAAGTCCTCTTGCCCAGGAAACTCCTTACTAAAACGGCAGTTCCCGCCAAAAGAAAGACCACCAACACCGCGGACGATGGCGATGATGAGCCACAGATCGTAGCGCCGGAAATGACGGCCGCGACCGAAGACGAAAACGATGAACATAGCCAAATTTTGGAGACCTTAAAGGATGACAATGCCAACAACAGTCATTCTGTCTAATCGTGATTTTATTTTCTTGGTCAATTATGTAAAAAACCTAAATACATTAAATATACTGTCAAGAAATGTGAGTCTCAAAAAACAGGCTTTCAGCAGGTCCAAGCGACAGGACGTTGCCCTTTCATATATTAAGAGAGCTTGGATTACATAAGTTGCTTTTTTAGAAAATTAAGTAAGCAGTTCCCATCTCCTCACCTGCTGCCTCCACATTGTAGGTTAGCACAGCAGTTGTAAGAATAACAAAATTCTCAAAAAAGTGTCATAAATTATTAAATATTCACTTTCAATGGGTTCCCAAATTTGTCACCCCTGTAGCATAGGCGGAAGTGCCCCAATTCAAGACCAAACACAAGTCTTTTCTCTTTTGGGGTCTCTGCCTGCCTATTTGGGAAGATGCCATCAATTTCGACCTTTTGGATGCAATTCTTCACTTTTTCACATACTCTGGCTGGAAGATATATCAAGTAGATGTTGTAGAAGAGGCCTGTATACTTTTTTTGATGAAATTCCATGGAGGAGTGGATGTACAGTGGTTCAAACCATATATTTGCACATTTTTCAAAATTTCCAGGCATTTTTGGTCTGTGTTCAATGATTCAAAATGGTAGATACATTTTTTAGGCTCATAGAATACATCTATCCTATATATTAAGAGGCGATGGGGCATCAATTATGTAATCTTAAAAAATCTCACGTCTTATATCTGGCAATGGCTGGGGCCTCTGGAACAAACAAACCAAGTCAGATCAAAAGAGACCATAAAATATAATAAATTCAGAGTTTATTGATTTCTCAAAGATCTTTGGCTCAAAAAATAAAGTGTGTGGTTATTGGTTGATAAAACAAAGATAGTGAGCCATTCTCTTGCATTTCACAACAAATTTCAAATTAAAATAATTTCTAACATATAGTAACAATACACCAAAAAATGCCTTACAATGGAAAAGAGAATAGATGAAGCGGAGCAGTAGACACCCTACGAGGGACAGGGCGAGTGATGAGATAATTTGTAGTTAATTTTTAATTTTTAAATTTATTTTAAATACATTAAAATTTAATCACATTTACATTTGGTTGACCTATATAGTAGGGGTCCAGGGGCTGCACCCCTGGCAAGCTCTTAGATCCATCACAAAGCGATGGGTCTCAAGCTTGTTTATCAGAAAAGTTGTTGATTATATAATGCTGATATTAAGATATCAGATATTTATTGTTTTTTGATAAATATCTGATATCTTAACATCAGCATTATATAATCAACAACTTTTTGGATAGATAAGATTAAAACATATTTTTATTATTTGTTATTATTTTTTTAGACTTTTAGCTCCAGCCAAAGACACTCAAAGCTAGGTTTCTGTTTCCTGATATGTGAAGCAGGACAAATTTTGAAATATCATTCTACTCACCTCAGTGCTTCTGTCTCAACAAGAAAACCTGTGATGAGTGCATCACAACCTCCAAGGAGGCCAATGTTTATTATTGTTTTGAAATCGGCATTGGCAAGAGGGCTTGTGAAGGTGCTGGAAGCTTAAAACCAATGGCAGCAATTTCATTCAGTCACTACTCTAACAAGTTTAATATGTCTTTTCTCTCTAAGGCTGTTGCACATTGTCGCATAGTTTAACTGCAAGCCAGCCCTGGAAAGCTGACCAAACCCAATGTGGCTTCATGCTGCTGCATTTTGAAAAGCAGGATCTGTGTGGCCTTTCAAATGGCAGTTTGTGACTGGACACAGAGAACTCTGAAATTCTGCATTGCATGCTTGAGTCTGTCCCTGGTGAATAGCACAATATGATGTCCACTTGATGTCCACACAGTCAATGCATGATAAGTTGTAACTCTGCCCCTATTAAATCCCTTAGCGCCACCCTTTTACCCTGCTTCTGTTATTGGTGTTAAACACCCATACTAATGTACGTGCCAAGGTACTGCAGGAACAGGTGCTGAAGCACAGGAAAGTGGGACAGAGAGATACCCGGGAGTGTTCTTGGGGTCAGGATATGTGTGGGACAGAGGGCTTGGCTTCAGCCCAGAGGCTACACCCTCATGGATTGCCGATGCCCTAGTTTGGATGGACAAGGCTGGGACGTGTGAGAACAAGACTAAAAGAGAGACAAGATACTGGGTAGAAATACTTGAGGTTACTTGATATTATGGCTGGAGAATCCTATCTATTACAAGGGACTATATATAGTAATGGACAAACAATGACAAGCTACTACAAATTACAATAGGACAGAGATAGGACAAGGGAGACAATGGGGACAATGGTAAACTAAGGAACAATGTGCCAAACCACAATGGGACAGGAGTGCATGCCTTTTGGGCTGAAGCAGACTATGGGAATTTCAGGCCATTGCTCTGAGGCTCAGAGCGGAAGTTGGTGGAAGATGTCGGAAGTGTCAGGAAGACATGTGGAAGTAAGTAGGAGACAGTGGAAGGCAGGGAAGATGGTGGAAGGGGTTAGAAGATATAGAAAAGAATAGGGAGGGGTTGGAAGGCTGTGGAAGAGGCAGGAAGGTGTCAGGGAAGGTGGGGGCCCAGAAACCAAGTTGATATCAAGCTGAGGTATCTTTGATAGCTTCATTATATACTACATAGGGGCTGTGCCAAAGCTAGTTAGTATGATGAATATATGTTAAAGTCAATAAACGTACCATTTTGGGGGATGGGCGGCCATCGCGCCCACCCCTACCCTCATCATTGCTCTCCCCACGTCGTCGTTGTTCCCAGTTAGGAGATTCCCAGTGGGTGATATCTACGTCTGGGTCGCCTATGCCTTGTTGTTGCTCTCCCCACCTTGTTGTTGCTCTCCCCTCCTTATCGTTGCTCCCTCCTCGTTGTGTTGTCGCTGACAAGTGGTCGTGGATGTGGGTGAGGTGTGAGTGTGGTGATGTGTGGCAGTGCGATGTGATGGTATCGAAGTCCACGAAAATCAATATTTATTAGTTAAATTTGAGTTTAAATTGATGAAATGCTTACCAACCTTTGAGGCTGAAAGACCGGTTAAGACTGGTTAAGACCGGTCTTGGTCGGTCTTCAATTTTCCAAAACCATGATGGACCGTAGACTGGACCGCGGTCTTCGGTCTTTGTCGGTCCTTACTATTTGCGGTCTTCATCGGTTACGGTCCGGTCCGGTTACGGTTTTTTTCCGGTTTCGTAACTGGACTTCCAAACACTATCACCCTTGCTCTCAGCCACGCCCTTTGGCCCTGCCTGCCCTCGGACCTATGACGTACGCTCTAGCTCCGCACCTACGTATGCATGATGCCCATGACATCACCTATGACCATGTACTCTGCACGACGCCACCATGCATCACCTACGACTAACAGCATCACCTATGACGTACCCATCACGATGTCGCCTTACAACACCATATCATCACATGCTCCTGACATCATACAACATCACTACGTCAGTCCATGACTCGCTCCATGTCATGACGAATGCCTGACATCACAATGACATCATTGCTCCACTATGATATCATCCTGACCCCACGATGACTTGTCCTCGTCCTCACAGATGCTCCGTAAAGAGCATAAACTAGAACCTCTGAGATGAGGCTAAACTAGTGGGCTCTGTAATGAGTATAAACTAGCTAACAGGTTAGCACCTTTGGAACTCGCACCCGGGACTGCGGATCCTGGCCCCTCCATTGGCCCTGTGGCACCTTCCCCCTTTAGACCCGCTCATGCTGTCATGACCCTTGCCCTGGATCTCTGATCCCCATGACATCATATCATATGCTTTGGACTACTATGCTTACGGACTATTACTCCACGTTATGTCACCCCATTTTGTCATCCTCACATTATACCATACCTCCTTTTATAGTATATAAGATCTGGCAGATACGACCTTCCCTTCGTATATAAGGTTCGTCTTTACAGTAGCTAGTCCTTAGCTTATCATGCCTGTGCTACGGTAGACCATAGTCTTGGTCACTACCTAGCAGGTTCATCTGTATAGACATTACATTGTGTCTTAGCAATCAACGTGCCTTCTTGCCCTCTTGTCTCGTCATCATCTAAGTCTCGCCTTCGCTATCGCTCAGCTTCGACCTTAGCCTTGAGCTCGCATTCAGAACAAGCATCGACACGTGGACTGCGTGGCAGTTCATGAAGGACTTGTCTTATTGATTCACAGTGTCTGGCACTGGATCATGACGTGTGATAGATGTCATTGATTGTGCATGTGACTTGTATCTAACAATAGACACTTGAACGTAACAAGTGTTGCTTTTTCACATGGAGGATCGTTTCGCCGTACTTGTTGCTCCACGTCTTCATTTCTCTATGCGAGGGGTGTTCCGGCAGGGCCCTGTTTCTGAAGGAGATTGTCCTTAGCTTGTTGAGCTTCTTCATTTTTGTCAGGTCACTGTTCCACCATCTTTTGGCATCCGGCCTGGGCTTGCTTCTTGTGATGCAACCTCTTATGTTCACTGTAGGGCATGCATGAGGTGGTCACATGCTGCTGTGATGGGGGAGGTTGTGATGCAGCTCTGTGGGAGGGAGATGTGAGTGGCTATTGGGAGGTGGTCAGTACAGGGCGATGTGCAGGGTCTATGTCGCAGCTGACAATATGTTTCTGGAAGCTAGCTGTGCAAAAGAAGTTGTCAGGACGTGAGAAGCGCTTGGAACACATGTGCTCAAGGGTCGGGATGCCTTTGGGTAGCGCCATTTCCATATCGTGTTCGGCAAGTAGGCCAATCAGGTTTTCTGCAGCTCGCAGCGCCGGGCGTGAGAACAGGTGGGTATCCTCATTCCTGTCCCACAGGGGGTGATGTCGGTTAAAGTCTCCTGCCTAGATCATTGTTGAGTTTTCATCTTCCAGTATCGTTTCAGAGTGGGTTTGGAGGAAGGCTCGTAGCGTAGACTCCATTCTGGAATGCTTGCAGTCGTTGTAGATGTTAAAGATGGTGATCTTGCCATACGAGCCTTTGAGCTGGATTGCCATGATGTTGTTGGTACTTGGTATGTTGATGTTCTCCCAGCTTCGTGTTTCGAGGGCTTTGCTGACCCAGATTATGGACCTGACGAGGGTGTCGTCCCTACCTCGGTTCTCTGGAAAGATGGTGTAGTTGGGGGGAGTTGTGATGGTGTTGAACTTGTTGGTGATGTGTGGTTCCCGTATTAGTACGATATCCCAGTCCTTATCCTTTAAGTAGCCAATCAGGTCGAGGTGTGCTATTCTGGACTTGTTCAGGTTGATCTGGAGGATGCAGAGGAGAGTGGGGGGTTGTGTCAGCTGTGTCGGCTGTTGCGTGCTACATGTTGGTTGTTCAGGCATTGGTGTTTGATGTATGGGTTGTAGGAACTAATGGTGTTGCTTCCAGTGCTTTCTGTGTCGGCAGGGACCAATCATGAAGTTTGTCCAGGTCCTATGTGTGTGTTGGGTACATGTCCTGGTCCCTGCGGAGGTTCGGCTCATTATCCGTCACCCTGAGGCCCTGGGGGTTGTCGTAGTGGTGTTGGCGTAGCTGGTGTGCGTCGGCCTTCTTGTGGCATTGCTGTTCTTCTGGGCAGGCTGTCCAGGTCCAGGGTTCTGCAGTGGGTATGAAGGATAGCAGGTTTTCTGGGTTTCGGTGGTCACATTCGTCAACTTTTCGGAGGAAGACTGGGCACTCCCTGCTCCAGCTGGCATGCCCTTCCACATTGCACGAGACGCAGCACTTTCGCTCGGGCTGGTGGCATTCGCTAGTCCTGTCTTTCTCCACACAGTTGCCGCATGTGTCTTGTGCAGAGATGCATTCGTACGCGAAATGATTCCACCTGTGGCACTTGAGGCATCTGACCAGCTCTTTCTTGACTTTCTCGATGTGGGTCCTGTGGTTGCAGATGGCGAGACCGTTAGCTATGGCCCTGTTGGCAGTGTCAGCATCCGTAAGGGAGAGAATGAGATGAGCGGTCTTCTGGCCAGGTGAACGTCTCTGAACAGGCTTCACCCATCGCATCGCAAGGATCGCGTCTTTGTCGAGGTGGTTGGCTTCGCAGATCTCCTCCCTGTGTCTCTGGTTGTCAGGGTCGAGGATTAGTGCTATGTTGAAGGCTATGAGGTTGTGGGTTCAAGGCTTGAAGGTGATGTTGGGTCCAATTGCGCTGCAGAAAGCAGCAGCGTTATCCTTCTTCTGAGCCAATTGGCAGTGCTGTCATCGTCAGTTTCAAATAGGACTCCCTTGTGCTTTTGAGGAAGGGCTGAGTGTATTCCCTTTTCCTTGCGGCCGAGGCTCCCAAGGATCTATTGAACTTGTTTTCAGTTGCATACTGTTCATCTGACTGACCTTCGAGCCCCTCTCTGGACCCTCCAGCATGAATTGCCTTGCCCGAATTCCTTCCCTGGCTGCTAACTTCGGATTCGCATGTGGTGGGGCGGTGACCAGGGCTTCCGCATATGAGTGAGTTCCGTAGGGGGGTTGAGGTGGGGTTGTTGCTGTGTGAGTGGCGGTGGGAGTTTTTTGAAGATGCTCATCTATTTTTTCCTTGGCGTCCATGATGAGTGACCTCACATCTAATGTTAGCTCATTAAGTTGGGTGATTACCGCGTCTCTAACAGTTGTGTTAATCGCTGTTTCTTCCATTTCTTCAATTAGGAAGCCGACGGCCCATATTGTGTTGGAGGTCTGTCTATTCATCTCTTTCATTTTTGAGATTTGGTGGAGGCTAGTGTTTCCAGGTCCGGTTAGGTCCGGTTATGGGGTATCTAGCAACCCTAACCGGGACCGAGACCAGTTAGCCTGAGTCCCAGAACTCAAAAAAACCGGACCGAACCATGACTAACCGGTCTGGCTCGGTTAGTTGCGGCGGTTATCGGTTACGAACCGGTTTTGTAACCGGTTATATTATAAATAAATAATTTATATTAAATTTAAATAATTTATATTAAATTTAAATAATATACAAAAAATATAATCTACAGTGGAGGAAAGGACAAACGCAGGGGGAGCGAGCTTTATATACTGATGTATGTTTGTATATGTTTGCAAATCAACATTG
>Ga0307509_10011135_pt1 | contig 10941 bp, 8 predicted proteins | sample 10_EM_MG_FD_202245 | JGI IMG/M metagenome (GOLD analysis project Ga0307509, IMG submission 202245) | Populus trichocarpa ectomycorrhiza microbial communities from riparian zone in the Pacific Northwest, United States - 10_EM | ecosystem: Host-associated > Plants > Roots > Unclassified | place... | reverse complement strand
GGCCATGGAGAGGAGGGCAGCGCCACGGGCGCCGCGGAGGAAACGTGGATGAAGGCGAGTGGGGACGGTCATATGGATTCCCGGGGGTTTCGGGTGAGAGCGGACGACGAGCCGGTCGACCGGTCCGGACGGAAGCCAGGTGGAACGCTTGCAGGGTGCGCGTCCCCGCGCGCGCCTGGAATGACCGGTCCTCCGGTGTGTTGACGGTTCTTACGAGGATCTTGACCCACTGTGCGCGTCAGCTACAGCGGGCAAGCTCCGACGCAGCGCGCCGCTGACGACCGCCACCCCATCCTGGTCGCCACCGCGGATCGGACCCAGAAACAGACCTATCGCGGTGGATCGCTGAATCTATTTGCAATAGGCTGATTGTGCCGGAGGAAGTGTACTGTGGCTGAGATTCACCCGTTCTACGAGACGCATCGCGGTGCAATGGAGGCCGCCATGCGGCAACGGCTCGATCTTGCCGAAGCGACATTGCGCGAGCGCGCGGGGCTATCCGACATTGATGGCATCAGGCAGGAGGTGATGGACGAATTCGAAATCGTGCTCACCCAGATGCCTTATGTCGGCGGCGCGGCAAGCCGCATGAGCGATTTCTTCATGCGTCTGATCGGCTTCATGGCCATCGGCCGGGTGCTCCGGCGACACGGCGTGTCGCTGCCGGTGATCGGTGATATCGAGCGAGAAACCTACAAGGCGCAAATGCTCACCGTACCCGAGGCCGAGCGGCTGGCCTCGGGGCGTCAGTTCATGTCGCCGGAGAATCAGACCTGGCTGCGCGAGCAAGCCGTCAAGAGCCACGCGGGAGAATTCCCCGAAGACTTCGTCTACGATTTCGTCGAGCCGGGCCCCGGCGACAACTTTGAATTCGGCATTAACTACAAGGCTTGCGGCTTTTGCAAATTCGCGGCTCGCCACGGAGATACAGAGATCTTGCCGAGCATCTGTGGGCTTGATTTCGACGCCTATGCAACGCGCGGCATCGGCCTGGAACGGACGCAGACGTTGGCTGGTGGTGCGAGCCATTGCAACTTCCGGTTCTCGCGTCTCAAGCCTGAGTGAGATCGGCGGCGCGCCGGCTCGGGGTCATCGCCGGCCCCGGATCCCGTCGAGCAGGCTCCCCGGCGATCAGCGCGCTCCGCGCACTGGCGGGATATGTCCGATCTTCGGCGGGACCGGTCGTCGTGCGCGCCCCGCGGACCGGGCTCAATACCGGTGCCGTCCCGAAAAGGAACTCGATGCGCATCCTGTTTTGCCTCGCCCTGCTCGCCTGCACCACGAACAACACCGGCCCCGCCGACGACACGGCAGACTGCACCAGCCTCGCTGGGCACTGGACGACGTCCGGCACGTGCGGCGGCGACTCCTGCGAGATCGCACAGACCGGCTGCTCGATCACGCAGGTGACGTGCACCTCGGGGGCGCACTCGACGAGCGGCGAGATCGACGGCGACCGCTTCACGTACCGCGGGATCGGCGCGACCGGCGAGCCGGCGACCTGCTCCGGCACGAACAGCGGCAACACGCTCAGCGGGACGTGCAGCGTCACCAGCGGCGGCACGTGCTCGGTCAGCGGGCAGCGTCGGTGATGCGGCTGGGCGCGACGCCGGTCCACCGCTTGAACGCGCGGGCAAACGCGCGCGTGTCGGAGTAGCCGAGCCGGGCGGCGACCTCGTCGACCGTGAGCGCCGGCAGCCATGCGAGCGCGCGCTGCTTCCGCTCCTCCTCGATCAGCGCCGCTGCCGACGTGGCCTCCTGGGCGAGCGCGCGCTCGAGGCTGCGCCGGCTCATCGCCACTGCCCTGGCGAGCGCGTCGACCGACAGCGGCGTGCCGATCCGTTCGCCGATCGCGGCACGCACGCGCGTCGACACCGCCACGCCGCGCTCGATCGCGTCGAGCAACGCGGCGAGCTGGCGCTCGACCGCCGCGGCGAGTGCCGGCTTGGCGGTCGGTACGATGCAGTCGCGGATCGCGCGCGGGTAGACGATCTCGCAGCGGTCGCGGCCGAACTCGGGCACCACGCCCGCGAGCTCGGCGTAGCGCGCGATCACGTCGGCCGGCGGCGCAGCGTGCAGGAACCACAGCCGGCGTGGGCGGGTGCCGGTCACCCGGTGGGTCGAGCGCGCAGAGTCGATCGCCTCGAACTCGAGATAGGCCTGCCAGCCGGCGCGCTGGATCGGCCCGATCGGCGACGCGGTCATGCGAATCTCGTCGCTGCTCTCGGTGACCGTCCAGCAAAACGCATCGGAGATCGTCGGCGCGTAGCGCTGGAACTTGTCGATCGCGTCGGTGAACCGCTGCTGGTTCGCGACCACGAACGAGATCCAGCTCCGCTCGTCGGGGCCATCGTAGGCTGCGGCGAGTCCTGGCAGATCGCGCCGGCGTGTCGTCGCGATCGCGCGCTCCCACGCTTCGATCAAGACGGCGACCGGGATGCGATCGGAGTACACCGAGTCCGCCGGTGGGACCGTACCGGCTGCGCGGGCAAGGTGATGAAGCGTGATCGCGGTGATCGACGGCACCGGTTCGTAGCATAGCGGGATCCTGCAGCCCGGACCGATGTAGCCTCACGAGGTTCGCGTTGGATCGCGCGTAAGGCGGACCTCAGCCTGGCGGCGATCGCAGTGCCGAACACCCCGAAGCCTGAGCAGAAGCGGCGTCGCGGATGAGCGTCAGCCCGGGGCTGGTTTCGGAGCACTCGCGCCAGCCGTCGCGTAGCATCGTCGGCGTGGATCAACAATTCGGACCCGAGCCGCTGTGGATCCTGGGCCACAATACGAATTCGATCGAAGCGGTCAACGCCGCGCTGGACCAAGGCGCCAATGCAGTCGAGGTCGATGTCACCGCGTATGCGCACGATCTGAACGCGCTATGCGTCGACCACGCCGGCATCATGGGCGACGCTCCGGGGCACGCGAGCGCGCCGGCGTTCGAGCCCTTCCTGCGCGAGCTGCGCGAGGTGGTCGATCGCCGGGCGGAGCTGTGCATGGTGGAGCTCGATCTCAAGCCGCCGGCCTCACGTCCGGAGCTTGGCTCCGTGCTGTTGAGCGCGATCCGGGAGATCGTCACGCGCGGGACGGCGCTCAGCATCATCTTGTCGGTCGCTGATGTCACCACCAGTCACGCCGATCGCCCGCGTGGTAGCTCCGTATTCGACCATATCAGCGGGGGGATGCGTGCGCGCGAGGGCTTCATGATCGACTGCGATGGCAACGTCGATGCAGTCGCCGAGTTCTTCACGCGGAAACACAAGGTCACTCGCTTCGGTTACGGCAATGGCACCTCGGTCCCTCTCGTGGACGAGGGCGCGATGGTGTATCGCACGCCCATCGAGAAGGCCTGCTGGATGCGTGCCGTGCGCGGGGCTCCCGGCTTCGTCGAGGCGTGGACCGTCAACAGCCTCGACAATCTCCAGCTCTACCTGCGCCTCGGCGTCAACGGCCTGATCTGCGACCGCGAGGGCATCGAGCGCGTCCGAGACCTCCTCCGGACCAGCGAGCTGGGCCAGCGCTATCGGCTGGCCCAGCGCCTCGACGATCCGATGGCGCCGGAAAACTTCGCGTATGGGCTCACCGTCGTGACGACCCGCAAGGACCTGGCCGGGACGGATGCGAGCATCACGTTCACGCTCGACGGCGACAACGGCTCGGCAGCGACCACGGTGGACACCAGCCTCGACCGTCGCATGGAATCCGGATCGACCAGCTTCGTCGTGTTGTACAGCGCCGATCTCGGCACCCTGAGATCCATCACCGTGCAGAGCGATCTGGGCCACCTCGCGCCCGGCTGGTACCTGGACTCCATCGTGGTCGAGAGCAGTCGCTACGGAGGCAAGAAGACGGCCAGCTTCGACACCTGGATCACATCGGCCGCTCCCGTCACGCGAGCGCTCGGCTGAGGAGCGACCAGCCGTCAACCGGCGGCCCGCGTTGACGAGGTGCGGCGTGGGGCACCGGCGAACGCCGCTATGCCGAACGCTTTCGGCGGCGCACGACCGAGACGATCGACTGAAGCCAGATCACGATCGATCGGTGAGCTGGTCCATCCGGGCTGGCTCGGCAGTGGCCGGCGCGGCCGGTCCTCTCGCGTCGCGCTCAGACTAGAACGGGGCGCCGGACCACCAGCCGACGATCGGCAGGGTCTGGTTCACCTTGTCGAGCGCCATGTCGTAGCGCTGGTATTGCTTGCCCCTGAAGAAATACGCCCAGCCGTTGGGATGCACCATCGCGTAGTCGATCGCGCTGGTGAACAGTCCCGGCCAGTTGCTCGAGATCGGAGCCGGATACCCGGCGTCGACGCGGTCGCTGGCGATGTCGTAGCGCAGGTACTCCGATCCGCGGAAGAAGTACACCTTGCCGTTGTTCCATCTCACCGACGCATCGATCGAGGTCCACGACGCCGGCCAGTTGCCCCAGTTTCCGGCGATCGGCGCCGGGTAGCCGGCGTCGACCTTGTCGGCCGCGATGTCGTATCGAACGTACTGCGAGCCGCGGAAGAAGTACGCCTTGCCGTTGCCCCAGTCGAGGCCGGCGTCGATGCCGTCGGTCCAGCTCGCAGGCCAGTTGTGCCAGAACGTCGAGATCGTGGCCGGAAAGCCGCTGTCGGCCCGGTCGTTGCCAATGTCGTACCGCGTGTACTGGGCGCCGTTGAAGAAGTAGATCTTGCCGTTCGGCCACACGACGCCCGCCTTGCGGTTGCTCGCGAACGTCGGAGACCCATAGTACTGGCGCACGCCGACGATATCCGTCGACGACAGATTGCCATTATTGTTCCAGTTGGGGGCGCAGTAGTCCATGATCGAGTTCAGGTCCCACGCGCCGATCGTGGTGTCGCCGTCGCTGCCCTGCGGTGCATCGAGGCACGACGCCGGCGTGTCTGGCCGGTTTTGCTCGTGCGCGAAGCCGAGCGCGTGGCCGAACTCGTGCGCGGCGATCGCTTCGATGCAGAACTGCGTCTCGGTCTGGCACACTGGGCTCCAGTTGAGGAACGTGAAGTTGAGAACCATGCCACCGGCGACGCCGTCGAGATCCCGGCCGAGTGCGACGGTGTGCGGGCCCTCGTCGTTGATCCGGATATGGATCCCGCTCTGGCCGGACGCGCACGTGCCCCAGCCGGTGAACGTCACGTCCGACACCGCAGACCAGGTTGTCGCGATCTTGCTCTGGACCCAACCGCGCTGGGTGGCACCGCCGGCGCCGGGGTTGTCCCAGCACACCGGGATCGACAGCGTATGCCAGATCCGGCTGCCCTTGACGTAGAGGTCTTGCGTGTCCGATGCAGTCTGCTCCCGGCCCTCGCCGCTCGCGACGCACCCCGCCCCCCACACGATCGCCATCACTGCAGACAGAGCACAATTTCGATTCATACGTTTCCTTTCGTTTCCCCGAACGACCGGCGCTGGCGATCTTCCCCGACCGCGGATTGGAATATTTGCGCATGGGCAGGTTTTGCCGAGACCGCAGGAAGCAGTCGAACCGCCTCGAGGTCTGGCGGAACTACCGACGAGAAGACGACAAGGCAATGGACGAGGCGGCGTGCCGCCCATCGGCCGCTACCTCGGGTTTACGCCGCTGCCGCCGGGCTACTGGCCGCTGTCGATCGCAACGCTCGTCGCGGACCTGGCGGTGACGCAGGGTATGAAGATGTGGCTGCTACGGCGCGGCTGGATCTGAGCGCACCGAGGCTCGGTGCTGCGCCGGCCGCGAGCCGACCCGGATGACGATCCGGGGTTGGCTGGCAGCCTTGGCGCGATCCGCCTGCAGCAGCGTTTTGCAGGTGTAGCGCTCCGTCGATCAACTCCCAGGAGCGTGGCCGTAAGCCAACATACTCAGCGAACGTAAGCATCACGTGGCAACTCCACTCTCCATGCTACCGGCCGCTCGGTGCAGAGTCTGCGACTCCTGCTGCACAACGCGGCAGTGAGGGAGCCATTCAAGGCGGAATCCGCGATGGCAGAAGCACGTTACCGTGGCTGTTTTTGCCGGGGCTGGTAGGATGGCTGGACCTTGGCCAGGAGAGAGGATGATGGGCGTGGCGACGACACGCGGACTGGCGCGATGGCGCCCGCGGCCACACCGACCGTTGTCGTGGCCACGCTGGACCGACAAACCATCGGGCCCGCTGGCACGTCAGCCTCAGGGCGCCGTTCTGTTGTTGCCGAGGATTGTCACCAATTCGCTGGTGACGCGCGACGCTAACCCGGGTCACTTCTCGCAGCTCGCGCGGCCCTTGGATGCGACGACGACGATCTCGTAGGGCAGGTTCCAGTCGAGCGCTTCCGGACGATCCTGCGCGTGATGGGTCCGCCACGAGATCAGCGCGAGATCGATGCGCGGGATGCCGACCACGTGAATGCAGTCGTCCGCCTGGAGCCGCTCGGAGTCGCTGAACGGCGGGGTCCCTTTGACAAACACCATGCGGCGATGTCGCACGATGAGATCGCCGTCGGGGCTCAACGCCGATGCGATGAGGAAGCGGCCATCGCCGACGTCGCGGGGTTCGCTCTCGACTCGCATCACGAACTCGACGAAGTTGTTGCCCGCGGCGCGGGTCTCGATCGTCGTGGTCTCGCCATCGATCGTGATCTTCGACGGCACTCGCTCGTACGACATGAACGCGTTCTCCGCCTCCTTCGGGGTGTAGCCCTGCGTCGGGGTGAAGGTGCGCGCCAGGTCCACGTCGCCGAACCTGGTGACGGGGTGGATCTCGAACACGTGATCGGGGTTCGAGGTCGTGAACGCCTCGAGCTCGCCGCCCTGCAGCTGCGAGCTACCACCGGCATGCTCGCACCAGATCCGCCACGCGCCGGTGATCGCGATCGGCGTGCCCGTGCCGGCGAGCGCGCGCACCTTGGCGATCGTCTTGGTCTCGCCCTTCGCCTGCATGATCTCGGCCACGATCGGGAGCTCGATCTCCGGCGCGCGGCCGGCGATGTGGATCTCCCCATCGTCCTTCGTCGCGTGGACCTTCGACGCTGCATCGATCGTGTACGTGGCGTCGATCGTCGCGCGGTGCTTGTACTGCTCGATGAAGCTGTTGTTCAGCGTGATCGAGATCCCCGCGCCGGCGCCGTCACGGCTGAACCGGTTCGCCCCGCGCGTGAACGTCGCGTCGTCGCTGTCCTGGTCGTCCGGCCTCAGGCTGTGCACCTCGCTCAGCTGACGGCGCGGTTGCCGCCGCGCGACCGGCGCGGATTCCGCGCGGGGCTGCGGTGACGCCGATGCGGTCGGCTCGGCCGACTCGGCCTGCGCGGTGCTGGCCCCGGGTGGCGGCCGTGGCGGCGCGCCGCTGCAGGACAGGCCTGCAACGCCGAAGCTGGCAACAAGCAGGTACCTCGCGCACGCGCAGGACTGTGTCTCCACAACGCACCCCCTCGATGGTCCAAGCGACACAGTACCGAATCACCACCGAATCATCCACAGCAATCCCATGATGTCGGGTGCCGGGTTTTGTTGCGGACGCGGCGGTGCCGGAGCACATGAGGATTGTAGATCTCTGCCGTGCTGAGCTGCTCACTCGTCGCGGCTGCGAATTATTGTGACTTCATCAGGATGTAATTTTGTGCGCCCGGGCCTCTGCGGGTTCGCGACGGCAGCGTGGGTCTCACGAGTCGCGTGTGGGATAGGTAGGGCGTCAGCACACCAGAGGTAAACTGCACTGCCCTTCAGATTCGGCCACCGCGCGACATTCCGTGTCCGGATCGCAAAGGCGGCGGGGCGCAGATGCGCGCAATCATTCGGTAATGACGAACAGGAGGACATCGATGCGATCGAAGAATCACATATGCTCCACGGGGCTCGCAGTCCTGGCGACGCTGGTCGCGGCGCCGAGCGCTGGCCATGCAGCCGAGTGGGACCAGTACAACCTCGCGCCGGCCAGCCGCACGATCGGCCCGGTATCTGTGTTCAAGACCAGCGGCAACGTGATCAATCCCAACAACGTGCTGTCCGGGCAGGCGACGGCCATCGTGGGCAGCGGCTCGTTCATCACACTGGATTTCGGCAAGGAGGTCGGTGGCTATATCACGCTCACGTTCAGCGCCGCCTCCGATGCCAACCAGAGCGTCGGCCTGGCGTTCAGCGAGTCGTCGCTGTACGTCGGGGTCGACAGCGATCGCTCGAATGGCAGTAGCAATCCGGATGGCGCGCTCACGGCCGCGGCGAGGGCGGGGACGACGTTCACGGTCCCGAGGCCGTTCCTGCGGGGCGGGTTTCGCTACCTCACCGTGTTCCTGCGGTCCACCGGGTTCATTCACCTGTCGGGCGTGTCCCTGGCGTTCACCGCCGATCCGAACCGCGCAGTCCCCAATCAGTATCCCAACTACTTCTTCTCGAACGACGTGATGCTGAACCGCGCGTGGTACGCAGGAGCCTACACCGTCCAGACCGACCTGATCCGGAACGACGAAGGACGCGCCTGGCCGCCGATCACCACGCTGTGGAACAACGGCAACATCGTGGGCGAGGCGGGCAACGTCGTGCTCACGGATGGCGCCAAGCGCGATCGCAGTATCTGGCCGGGCGACATGGGGATCGCGGTGCCGACCGGGTTCGTCGCGTTGTTCGAGACCGTGTCGACGAGGAACTCGCTGCAGACCATGTACAATCACCAGTCCGGATCTGGCGAGTTGCCGTATTCGGGCCCCCAGTTCAACTTCAAGGGCTCCGACACCTATCACATGTGGACGCTGTTCGGGACCCACGTCTACTACGTCTACTCGGGCGACAAGGCCTGGCTCGATAGCGTGTGGAATCAATTCAAGCTGGGCACGGCGTTCATCACGAACAAGATCGATGGCAACGGCCTGCTGAACGTCACGGGGACCGCCGACTGGGCGAGAGATGGCCAGGGCGGCGAGAACATCGCGGCCAACGCGCTGCTGTACGGCGTGCTGGTGCGGGCGGCCACGCTCGCCCAGGTCGAGGGCGACGCCGCGCTCGCGACCACGTACGCCACGACCGCGGCCAAGCTGAAGGGCCAGATCAACGCGCTGCTCTGGGACTCGAGCATCGGCGCCTACAAGGACAAGCCGTCGAGCACGCTGTATCCGCAGGACGGCAATGCCCTGGCGGTGTGGTACGGCGTGGTCGACGGCCCCGCGAAGGCCAGGAGCATCAGCTACGTGCTGGGCGAGAACTGGAACGACAAGGGCTCGCGCGCGCCCGAGTTCACGCTGGGGACGGGCGTGCCGAGGATCAGCACGTTCGCGGGATCGATGGAGCTGATGAGTCACTTCGAGGCGGGTTACGACGCCCGCGGCCTGGACATGATCCGCTCGATGTGGGGCTACATGCTGGACGCGCCTCAGGGCACGCACAGCACGTTCTGGGAGGGCCTGAACTCCGACGGCAGCTTCGCGTACCAGGGTCCGTTTCAGAGCCTGTCGCACGGCTGGGGCAGCGGCCCGACCTCGGCGTTGACCTACTATGTCCTCGGCCTGACGCCCGACACCGTCTCTGGACAGAGCTACCACGTCATCCCCCACCCGGGCGGCCTCACGCACGTCGAAGGCAATCTCACGATGGCGCCGGGCAAGGTCGTGTTCGCGAACTACGACGTCGGTGGGGCGTGCCGGACGTTCTCGATGCGCGTCGACGCGCAATCCCACACCGGCTCGACCGGGCGGATGGCCGTCCCGCGGTTCGCGGCCAACCACACCGTGCGGGTGAACGACGTCCCGGCATGGAACGGGACGAGCTTCCTCGGTTCGCCGGGGATCGCCGGGGCCAGCCAGGACGCCGACTACATCTACTTCACCGGCGTCCAACCCGGCGTGCGAACCTTCAGCTACAACGACGGCATCCGCTGCCCACCGGCGCCCGAGCGCTGGACGTTCTGCGCCGACGAGAACGGCGCGTGCTCGTTCACCGGCACCCGGCGCGTCCGGTACGGCAAGCGCGGCAAGTACAACTACGCGCTGGTCTCCGGGGGCGTGTCCTGCACCAACACCACGTTCGGCGATCCGATCGCGGGAGTCGCCAAGTCCTGTCAATTCTCGAGCGAGCTGTTCACGGGATGCGGTAACGAGGGCCAGACGTGCTCGTTCCCGGGCACCAAGGAGGTCCGGTTCGGCGCGAACGGGCAGTGGAGCTCGCAGATGGCAACCGGCAGCATCGCCTGCACCGTGGCGACGTTCGGCGATCCGGTCCCGAACGTGGTCAAGCGCTGCGAGTTTCGGGCTCCGGTTCCCGTGGCCGTCACGGCCACGGCGGTGACCCAGCAGTGACCAGCGCGGCGCGCCACGAATCTCCGAGTTCGCAACAAGAAAGAGAGGACATCATGATGAAATATCGCAATCGGCGACTCACCGGTTACGGCCTGGTCTGCCTGGTCGGTCTGGCGGCGCCGCTGGCCTCGGCGGCGCCGCTGGAGCTCACCCAGTTCGTCGACCCGTTCATCGGCACCGATGACGGCAACTCGCCGCATCCGGTGGGTGGCGGCGCGGGCGGCAGCACCGTGCCCGGCGCGGTCGTGCCGTTCGGCGGGATCCAGATCAGCCCGGACACCAACACCGCGTCACCGTCGGGCTATCGCCACGCTGACAACGTTGTCCAGGACATCAGCATGACGCACTTCAACGGTGCGGGCTGTGCCAACAACGAGGCGATCAACGTCCAGCCCGTGGTCGGCGCGCTCGGCAGCTCGCCCGGCAACAGCTGGGATAGCTACAACCTGACCAAGTCCGCCGAGACGGCGACCACCGGGTACTACAAGGCCACGCTCAGCCGGAACGGCAGCAGCATCGTCACCGAGCTGACCGCCACCGCCCGCACCGGGATGCTGAGGTTCACCTATCCAGCCACCAACCAGGCCACGATCCTGATCAGCGCCAGCCGCAGCGCCACCGGGGATCGCAGCGGGTCGCTCACGATCAACGGCGCGGAGATCACCGGCCAGGCCACGGTCGGCGGGTTCTGCGCGTCGCCCAACGTCTACAC
>Ga0307509_10011134_pt1 | contig 10941 bp, 10 predicted proteins | sample 10_EM_MG_FD_202245 | JGI IMG/M metagenome (GOLD analysis project Ga0307509, IMG submission 202245) | Populus trichocarpa ectomycorrhiza microbial communities from riparian zone in the Pacific Northwest, United States - 10_EM | ecosystem: Host-associated > Plants > Roots > Unclassified | place... | reverse complement strand
TGACGCTCCCATGCTGAAAGGAGAGAAGTCGCCCCGGACCGGGGCGAACAGCGACCATATTTGGACTAGACCAATCGTCTGTCAAGGTTCTTTACAGTGAACTGACCGGTAGGGCGCGGGAAATCATCGCCGGTAGCCTCGCCCGATGCGCATCCTGTTCACATTCATCGGTGGCAGCGGTCACTTCCGCCCGCTCATCCCCGTGGCCCGAGCCGCACGGGACGCGGGACACACGGTCGCCGTCGCCGGAGCCGGTGGCAGGGGTCCCGAGATCGTGGCCGCCGGGTTCACCGCCTTCGCCACGAGCGAGCCACGCATCCGCACGCGGGCCGCGGATCGCGGGACCGTACGGACACCCGATCCGGAAGCGGATGTCCAGCAGCTCGGAGAGGGCTTCGCCCGGCGCGGTGCACGACGGCACGCGGCGGCGGTTCTCGAACTCGCCCGTGCGTGGAAACCCGATGTCCTGGTGCGCGACGAGGTCGACTTCGGCACCGCGATCGCGGCCGAATCGCTCGCGCTGCCCTGCGCGACCGTCCTCGTGCTCGCGGCCGGTGGCTTTCTGCGCAAGGAGGTGGTCGCCGAGCCGCTGAACGAGCTGCGAGCCGCGTACGGCCTGCCGCCGGACCCCGAACTCGCCATGCTGGACCGGCACTTGGTCCTGTCCCCGTTCCCGCCGAGCTTCCGGGACCCGCGCTTTCCTTTACCGGCACTCACCTTCTCGTTCCGGCCGACCACCGCCGGTCCGGCCGAGACCGCGCCCCGCACACCTACCGTGTACTTCACCCTCGGCACCGTGAACAACACCGCCGACCTGTTCTCCCGCGTCCTGACCGGACTCCAGGAGCTCCCCGTGAACGTGGTGGTGACCGTCGGCGAGAGCGTCGACCCCGCTGCGCTCGGTCCACTGCCCGACCGAGTCCGGGTCGAACGGTTCATTCCGCAGGAACAGCTTCTCCCGCGCTGCGACCTTGTGGTCTCACACGCGGGCTCCGGCACCGTCATGGGCGCACTCGCTCACGGTCTCCCGTCGGTCCTGATCCCCCTCGGCGCGGACCAGCCGTACAACGCGAGGCGGTGCGTGGACCTTGGGACTGCCCGGGTTCTCGACCCGGTCACCGTCACCTCGGACGAGGCGCGCACGACGACGTCGGCCGTACTCTCCGACGGCACCTACCGCCGCGCCGCCGAGCGGGTCGCGGAGGAGATCGACGCGCTGCCGGGACCTGAGCGGACGGTTCCGCTGCTCGAAGGGCTCTGTTGATCGACCGCGCAGCGATGGTGGGGAGGATCTGTGGGCGCGTCCCGCGGTGGCGTGAGTCACGAGGCATGCTCGGCGTCGGTCATCAGGGCGAGCATGCTGTGGGGTGCGTCGTCGTCGAGCATGATCGCGTACATGTTGTCGTCCGCTGCCTCTACGGCGGCTGCGCGGGCGAACATCCCCTGCTCGTACTCGGCGAGCGCGGCCTCCACGTCGTCCGGGTGCGTGGCGAGGGCCTGGCCGAGTTCGGCGCCGTCCTGCATGGCGAGGTTGGCGCCCTCACCGTTCGGTGCCCTGAGATGGGCAGCGTCGCCGAGCAGGGTCACCCCCGGCACCCGGTCCCAGCTGTGCCCGGCCGGAAGTGTGACGATGCGGCGCAGGACCGGCGGCGTGTCGCTGTCGGTGATCAGTGCCGTGAGCTCGGGGGCCCAGCCGTCGAACTCGGCGGCGACAAGTGCGGTCAGGGCCGCGGCATCGGTGGTGTCGATGTCGGTGAGCCAATCCTGAGGCTTCCTCAACTGCGCGTAGGTGTGCAGGGTCCCGTCGCCCTCCCGGTGGGCCAACAGCCCCCTGCCCGGGGCGAGCGCGAACAGTGATCCGGCGCCGACCGCTTCGGCGGAGGCGGGACGACGGGTGTCGCTCTCGTGGAGGTACGTCTCCACGCTGCAGACCCCGACGTACTCGGGAGCGGCCTCGGAGAGCAGCGCGCGCACTCGCGACCACGCGCCGTCGGCGCCGACGAGCAGGCTCGCGATGACGGTGGTGCCGTCGGCGAAGCGGATCTCATGCCGGCTGTCGTCGATGGGCCGTACTTCGGTGACCTTGTGCCCCCAGCGGACCGTGCCGGCGGGAAGCGCGTCGAGCAGCAGGTGCCGCAGTGCGCCTCGCGGGACCTCGGGGCGCTCGCCGGTGCCGTCGTCAGGGAGGTCGAGCAGTACGGCCCCCGTCCGGTCCAGAACCCGGTAGGCCTCACGGCCGGGCAGCACCAGCTCGCGGAACCCCTCGGTCAGCCCGGCCGCCTCCAGTGCCCGCTGCCCGTTCCAGGGGTGGATGTCGAGCAGCCCGCCCTGGCGGCGCGCGGCCGGTGCGGGATCTGCCTCGTAGACGGTGGCCGGGATGCCGTGCACGTGGAGGACACGGGCAAGTATCAGGCCGCCCAGACCTGCTCGCGGCGGCCACCGATGACGTCATCGAGCGGGTGCTGGCCGGCGTGGCCATGGACACGGAACCGCGAGAAGCCCTGCGCCGCACGGCAGTCGGCCTGTTCGACGCGATCGACGCCCACCCCTGGGTCGGCGCAGAACTGTCCCGGCAACCGTGGCGGCCCGCGATGCTGGAGTTCTACGAGAGCATCGGCAGGCTGCTGGACGCCCTCGCCGTCCCCGACCGGGCCCGTTTCGACGCGGCCGGCGCACTCGTCAACTACGTGATGGGCGTCGCCGGACAGAACGCCGCGAACGCCCGCCGCCGGGCGGGCGGCGACACGGATCGGGCGGCCTTCCTGGACGAGGTCGCCGGACAGTGGGCCCAACTGGACCCCGGCCGTTACCCGTTCGTCCACGCGGCGACGACACGACTGCGAGAGCACGACGACCGCGATCAGTTCATCGCCGGCGTCGACATCTTCTTGGCCGGCATCGCGATCCTGCGCTGAGAACTGATCCGGTCATTGTCCCCGGGCCGGGCCGGGATCGGCCGGGCAGTTCCTAGTGATCGTGATCGTGCTCGTGCGTGTGCTCCTGCTCCGGCTCGCCGTGGTCCGGTGAACCGCCCATCATCCGCAGCATCGCCGGGCCGCCGCTGCGCAGGAACCGTACGAGCAGACTCGCGGCCAGCAGCAGGAAGGCGATGTTCAGCCAGGTCGTGTAGTTCCAGGTGATCCCGTCGTCAGGGATCTTCGCGTCGGCCTGGTCGGGGATCAATCCCAGCCCGCCGAAGGCGAATTCCACGACATAGCCGGCGAAGGCCATCGCCGCGAAGAACGTGACCAGCAGGAAGCCGGCCATCCGGGCGCCGTAGTACTTCCGGTAGATGTTCAGGATCGGGAGGATCAGCAGGTCGGCGTAGATGAAGGCGATCACCCCGCCGAAGCTGATGCCGCCCTTCCAGAGGACCACCGCGAGGGGAACGTTGCCGATCGAGCAGACGAAGGTCGCGATGGCCACCAGTGGGCCGACGAGCGGTCCGACCAGCTTCGCGGCGAGCGGATGGTCCGCGAGGAAGAACGTGTGCCAGAAGCTGTCCGGCACCCACGCGGCGATCGCCCCCGCGATCAACAGCCCGGCCACCAGGTCGCGCAGGATCGCTGCCCACTCCATCACGAAGATGTGCGCGACGGACGTGAACCCCTCCCGCGAGAGCAGCCGCCGGACGAAGCCGCCCTCGCCGCCGATCGACATGTCCATCGCCGCGTGCCCCTCCATGGAGCCGGCGATCCCGCGCTCGGCCTGCTCCTGTGCCTGGTGCAGCAGACGCTGACGCAGGAAGAGCCGGAACAGCACGGCGAGTACGACGATCATGATCGGTCCGCCGACGAACTCGGCGGCGGTGAACTGCCAGCCCATCAACAGGGCCAGGATCACGCCGAGTTCGACGACCAGATTGGTGGAGGCGATCTCGAAGGCCATGGCCGCGGTGAAGTTCGCGCCCTTGCGGAACAGGGAACGCGCGAGCGCGACAGCGGCGTACGAGCAGGAGGACGAGGCCGCGCCGAGCCCGGCCGACAGGGCCAGCGTGCGCGGCCGGTCGTCACCGAGCAGCCGTACGACCGTCGACCGGCGCACCACCGCCTGCACGACGGCGGAGAGCGTGAAGCCGAGGATCAGCGCCCAGGTGACCTCCCAGGTCATCGAACCGGCAATGGACAACGCGTGCCCGATCGCTCCCATGAATCCGCCCCTCTCCGGTGTGCGTTCGGCAGGACTATACCCCTAGGGGGTATTTGGCGCACGCGCGCATGCACGCACGTATCGCGGCCGAGTGAGGGGGGAGAGGAAGAGGGGTGGTGCCGGTCGAGGCTGGACCTATCCGGTACGGCGCCCGTGATGATGGCGCGCGAGACGGCCCAGAAGGGCTACCTTCACCACGACGACCGTCGCCAGAAACCCCACGACCCAGCCCGTCCACGGCATCTGGGCCAGGACGGTCCCGCCGAGCGCGAGGTGCAGGGCCACAGCGACGGTTGCCACGCCGATGACCACGAACTTGGTCCGGCCGCCGTGTCGTTGGCGTGCCGGAGTTGCCTCGCCGGGTTGGCCGACGGTCGCCTCGGACGGGTTCCAGTCCACCGTCAACGGATCGCGCCTGCTGAACCTGCCGATGTGCGTCGCGACGAGATCCTGGAGTCGCCCCAGGTTCTCCTGATCCTCGGCCTCGACGCGTACCCGCAGCATGCCGGGGGTGGCCCGGAGTGTGCACTGCCCCCATGGCAGGCGGAGCGTCCCGTCGCTGTCCGTCCACTCGACCTGGATCTGGTCGGGGCGAATGTCCGGAGCATTCGGGGGCGTGTGTGTCCGCGGGCGATGGGTCAGGTGGCGGCCCTTGTTGTCGAAGTGCTTGCAGAGTTGTACGAGGTACCGGGTGGGGCGTTCGGTGGCTATGCGCGCTTCGGCGGTGAGCATGGGGTCCTCGGTTCGGTCGGGTGTGGGGGCTCCGGTGAGTCGGCCTGGACAGCTTTATCGATACACTGTGTCGCTGTCAATGCATCATGTATCGATGGCGGCGCGACGTATGCTGAGACCGTGCCGAAGCTTTGGAACGAGACCATCGAGGAGCACCGCCGCGCCGTACGCGACACGGTGCTGGAGACCACGGCGGTACTGGTGACCGAGCGCGGGCTGCGCTCGGTGACGATGTCGAAGATCGCCGAGGAGAGCGGGATCGGCCGCGCCACGCTCTACAAGTACTTCCCGGACGTCGAGTCGATCATGACGACGTGGCACGAGGAGCAGGTCGCCGGACATCTCCGCGAACTCGCCGCACTCCGGGACGGCACCGGCAGCGCGGGCGAGCGGCTGCGAGCGGTACTGGAGGCCTTCGCGCTCATCCAGCAACGGCGCCACGGCCACGGCCCCGAACTCGGCGCACTGCTGCACCGGGACGACCATGTCGCCGGCGCCGAGCAGCACCTCCACCGCTTCCTGAGCGAACTCCTGGCGGAGGGCGTGCGCGCCGGCGACATCCGTGACGACGTCTCCCCGGACGAACTGGCGACCTACTGCCTGCACGCCCTCGCCGCGGCGGGTGTCCTGCCGTCCAAGGCGGCGGCCCGCCGACTCGTCTCGGTCACCCTCGGGGGGCTGCGCCCGACGGCCGCGGAATGACGGGGCTTCCGGGCTTCGACGTGCTGCTGCCGCGGTTGGCGAGTCACCGGCAGCTGAGCATCGCCGACCTGTCGAGATCGGCGGCGATCCCGGAACCCGAGCTCCGCGCCGTGTGCGAGGGGACGGTGCCGAGTCCTGCGCTCCTTCGGGGGCTCGCGCCGGTGTTGCGGCTGCACGCCGCCGACTTGTTCGTGATCGCGGACGTGGCGGTACCGGACGAACTCGCTCCGCTGGATGCGCGTGCGCGAGGGCTGGTCGCCGGCCTCGTGTCGGAAGTTGTCGGCCTGCCACTGGAGCGCAGACGCCTGTTGCGTCGACTGGCCCGATCGTTGCCCCAGGAGAACCGCACGGAACCGGTTCGGACACCGCGCGTGTACGAACGGTTCGAGCGCGGTCCCGGTGGCGTACTCATCCGCATGGTCGGCAATCGCAACCTGAGCTGGATCGGGATCGCCCAGACCATTCTGTGCCTGACGGGCCGGTACTGGGCCGCGTCCACGTACGGAGGCGTGGGCAGCGGCCGTAAGGAGCTCACGCCCGACCTGCTGACCGACTTCGCGACCGTCCTTGGAATCCCCGCCGACACCCTGTCCGTCCTCACCGGCATCGACCTGCCCGACGGCACCCCGCCCCCCGATCCCGCGGCGGCCGACGCGGCCCAACTGCTCTGGGACGTACGGCGCCTGACTGTCGATCAGGTACAACAAGTCGACGACATGGCGAGGACGAAGCCGCACGCATGACGGAAAGCGACCGTTCACCCGATCGGTTGAACGCGACTTCAACCTCTTGCGCACCCCTCGCTCCATCCGGACGACGCGAACGACCCCTGGGCAGCTGAAGAATCACGAATGACCATGGCGCCGGGTTCCCGCCCACGCAGCCCATGGCTTCGAGCCCCCATCAGAGAGGTCCCACAGCGTGTCCAGCTTCCTCAGCAGACGACGTGTACTTGCCGGCGGAGCCGGCGCCGCCCTCGGAATGAGCGTGCTCGGTGCCACGGCCACGACCGCTTCCGCTGCCCCGTCCCTCCGGTCCTCGCGGGAGGAGACCAGGTCGCTCGACGAGCTGTACCGGGCCGCTCTCGCGGAGGGTGGCAAGCTCGTGATCTACGCCGGTGGTGACACGCCGACCCAGCAGGACGCCACCAAGGCCGCCTTCCGGAAGCGTTTCCCCGAGATCGATCTGACGCTGATAGTCGACTACAGCAAGTACCACGACGTACGCGTGGACAACCAGTTCGCGACCGACACCCTCGTACCCGACGTCGTACAGCTCCAGACGCTGCAGGACTTCACGCGCTGGAAGGAGCAGGGCCGGCTGCTGCCGTACAGGCCGGCCGGGTTCTCGAAGGTCCACGACGGCTTCAAGGACCCGCAGGGCGCCTGGGTGGCCATCGCCGCGGTGGCCTTCAGCTTCCTGTACGACGTCGCCGCGGTCGGCGTGGACGCCCCGAAGTCCCCGCTCGAACTGATCGACCCCAAGTGGAAGGGGAAGATCGCCTCGTCGTACCCGCACGACGACGACGCGGCCCTCTACCTCTACACGCTGTACGCGCAGCGCTACGGCTGGGAGTGGGTTGCCGCGCTCGCCGGACAGGACGTGCGGTTCGCCCGGGGCAGCAACTCCCCGGGCGACGCGGTCCGCGCCGGGCAGAAGGCGATCGGCGTCGCCTCGTCGGGCACGCTCGTCTCCACGTCTCCTGTGAAGTGGGTCGTCCCCGACGGCCATCCCTTCATGGCCTGGGGCCAGCGCGCGGCGATCCTGAAGCAGGCCGGGAACCCGACGGCCGCCAAGCTCTACCTCAACTGGCAGCTGTCCGCCGCCCAGCAGCAGGCGTCCTTCAACGGCTGGTCGGTACGGACCGACATCACGCTCCCGGCAGGACTGAAGCCGATCTGGGAGTACCCGAACGCGAACATCGACGGTTTCCCCCGCTTCATGGCCGACCGCGCGGCGGTCGAGCGCTGGAAGCAGACCTTCGCCCTCTACTTCGGCGAGGTGAAGGGCGATCCCTCGCCGGGCTGGCTGGGGTTGCACCCGGGGGCGTGACGGACCCCGCTGTTCACACCGGTCATACAGGTGGTCGATAGACTCGGGAGCCCTGTCCGGATCTTTCGTCCCAAGGGGATCTGCCGTGTCCGCTCGCGCTCCGCTGACCGCTCGCGGCAGTCGGCCCACCCTGGACCACGTCTCCCATCTCGCGTTGTTCCTCGTCGTCGGGGCGGGCTTCGTCCGGCTCGCCCTCCTCGACATCCCGTTGTGCTGGTACATCGTCAGCGTCAGCGGATCGCTCGCGCTGGTGTACGCGGCGGGGCTGACGTGGTGGGACCGGCTCGGGCCGGTCGGCCGGCGCGCCTGGATCCCCGCACTGCTCCTGCTGTGGACCGTGCTGACCTTCCTCACCCCGGCGACGCTGACAACCGCCTACGTCTGGTGCGCCGTTCCGCTCGCCTGCGCCGCCCTGCGCGTGCTCGGCCGGCGGGCCGCCGTGGTGACGGTGGCCGTGATCACCGTCGTACTGGTCGGGTCGCTCGTCCGGTCCACGGGCCGGTTCGATCCCGAGGTCGCGCTGGTTCCCGTCGCCGCGGTGTGGGCGACCGTCGCCCTCTACCGGAATCAGCAGCGGGACGCCGCCGTCCGCCAGCGGCTCGTGGAGGAGTTGCGGGACACGCGGGACACCCTCGCCGAGCAACAGCGTGAGGCGGGCGTGCTGGCCGAGCGGACCCGCATCGCCCGCGACCTGCACGACACGCTGGCCCAGGAACTCGCCGGCAGCGTCATGCTGCTCCAGGCGGCCCAGCGCGACTGGGACGAGCGGCCGGACCAGGCACGCACCAGGGTCCGTGCCGTGGCCGACGGCCTGGGCAGCAATCTGGCGGAGACCCGGCGGATCATCCGCGATCTCACTCCCGCAGCCGTCGCCGAGGCGGGCCTGGAGGGCGCCCTGCGTCTGCTGTGCGCCCGATCGCGGGCCGAAGGTGTCGGAGCCGGTGTCCAGTTCCGTACGGTGGGCGCGCATCGGCCGGTGCTCGACGACCACACGGCCACTGCCCTCTTCCGCGTCGCCCAGAGCACCCTGGCGAACGTACGCGAACACGCCCACGCGGGAAGCGTGTTGGTCACCTTCCGGCGCCACCGGGACCGGGTGGAACTCGAAGTGGCCGACGACGGGCGGGGATTCGACCCGGCTGCGGCCTTCGCGGCCGGTGCCCGCGCGGACCGCGGGTTCGGGCTGCCCGCGGCCAGGGCACGACTGCGTGAGTGCGGGGGAGACCTCGACGTAAGCAGCGTGCCGGGCCGGGGGACCAGGGTCCGCGCCACGGTGTCGGCCCCGTCCAGGATTCAGCCGGTGATGCCTCTTGCCGCAGCGACCGCCTCATGACCGCCGGACCGCTCCGCGTTCTGATCGCGGACGACCACGCTGTCGTACGGGCCGGGCTGCGCGCCCTGCTCGACGGCGAACCGGACCTCGACGTGGTCGCCGAGGCCGGCAGCGGTGAGGAAGCGGTACGCCTGGCAGCCCTGTTGACGCCCGACGTCGCGCTGATGGATCTGCGGTTCGCCGGTCCGGAGAGCGGGATCGACGGCGTCGAGGCCGTCCGTCTGATCGCCGAGCGGGCGCCGGGTGTGGCGGTGGTGATGCTGACCAGCTATGCCGGACGGGCCGATGTCGTACGGGCGTTGGAGGCCGGCGCCCGCGGCTATGTGCTGAAGGCGGGGCCGCCGGAGGAACTGTTCCAGGCGGTTCGTACGGCCGCGGCTGGCTCGGTCGGGCTGGCCGCGGAGATCGTCGGCGAACTTGTCGGCCAAGTGGTCGATCCCGCGCAGGAGTTGACCCGGCGCGAGGTCGAGGTCGTCCGGCTGATGGCCGAGGGGCGCAGCAACCGGGCCATCGCCGAGGCCTTGTTCCTCAGCGAGGCCACGATCAAGACCCATCTCGTGCGGATCTACCGCAAGTTCAGGGTCGACAACCGGGCGGCGGCCGTGTCGGAAGCCGTCCGCCGGGGGCTGCTCGAACTCACCTGACGGGCCGCCGTACTACGGCGACCTCCCTGGGGGAGAGCACGGGGAAACCGTCCTCGCCCGCGGTGCCGACCAGGAGTTCCCCGGACAGGCCGGTCAACGGCACTGTCCTGTCGGTGCGGTTGACCAGGAACAGGTAGCGGCTGTCGGTGTTCCGGCGCACGGTCAGTTCGACGTCTCCCCTTGCACTGTCCGGGAGTTCGCTGTCGACACCGGCGGGTGCGAGCAGCTGAGGGAGGAGGCCGGTGAGCCCGGCGCGGCCCAGGCGGGTGGAGACGTATGCGGCCGAACCTCCGCCCACCGTACGGCGGGTGACCGCGGGACGGCCGGTGTACGCGCCGCTGCGGTAGTGGGCCAGCACCTCCACCTCCGGGTCGGTCACCGTGATCCGGTCGGTCCACAGGGAGCCGGTGGCGTTGCCGTCGAGGTCCAGCTCGACCGTGTCGCCGTCGAGCAGCGGGCCGAACTCCTCGATGCGGATGCCCAACAGGTCGCGCAGGGCGCCCGGGTAGCCGCCGAGCCAGATGTGGTCGTTCTCGTCGACGACACCGGAGAAGTAGGTGGAGATCAGGTGGCCGCCCTGCTCGACGTAGCGGGTGAGTTCCTTGGAGAGGGCCGCCGGGATCATGTGCAGGACCGGCGTGATCACCACGTCGTAGCGGTCGAGGGCGGTCCGGGCCGTGACGATGTCCGCCCGTACGCCGAGGTCGAGGAGGGCGGAGTACCAGTCCAGCGCCTCCTGGCGGTAGTCGAGCCGGTCGGTGGGGTGCGAGTCCTGCTCGCCGGCCCACCAGGACTCCCAGTCGAAGACGATGCCGACCCGGGCCGTCTCGCGGTCCGTGCCCGCGATCGGCGCCAACGTCCGCAGGGTGCGGCCGAGTTCGGCCACCGAGCGGAAGACCTCGCTGTCGGCACCGGCGTGCGGGACCATCGCGGAGTGGTACTTCTCGGCGCCCGCGGCCGACTGGCGCCACTGGAAGTAGCAGACGGCGTCGGCGCCGTGCGCGACGTGCAGCAGGGAGTCGCGCGCCAGGTCGCCGGGGCGTTTGGCCACGTTGACGGGCTGCCAGTTGACGGCGCTGGTGGAGTGCTCCATCAGGAACCACGGCTTGCCGGCGGAGATGCCGCTGACAAGGTTCGCGGAGAAGGACAGCTCGTCGCGATCCTGCGAACCCGGCGTGACGTAGTGGTCGTTGGAGACGAAGTCGATCTCGGCGGCCCAGTCGGCGTAGTTCATGCCCTTGGTGTTGCCCATCACCATGAAGTTGGTGGTGACCGGCACATCGGGGGTGATCTCGCGCAACAGGTCGCGTTCCGCGCGCAGATGGTCCT
>Ga0307509_10011133_pt1 | contig 10941 bp, 5 predicted proteins | sample 10_EM_MG_FD_202245 | JGI IMG/M metagenome (GOLD analysis project Ga0307509, IMG submission 202245) | Populus trichocarpa ectomycorrhiza microbial communities from riparian zone in the Pacific Northwest, United States - 10_EM | ecosystem: Host-associated > Plants > Roots > Unclassified | place... | reverse complement strand
GCCCCAACACAGAGTTCTTCACCATCCCAATCTTTCCATTATCCTGGTTGTTTAAATCTTTCCATTGTTCAGCATAATTGTCTCGGTAGCAGTAATGTTCTTCAAACTCTTTTTAGCTTTTTTACCTCGGTAGAAAGTTCTCCTCATATCGTGGCTCTTCAGGACATCCCTCTTTGGAGGAATTGTTCTCCTGTTTTTCGCAACTATAAATGTTTTTTTCCTCCTGCAACTGACAACTATAAGCCTCGAGTTGCTACTTATGTTCACGAAAGGCAATTAAGTGTTATTTGTGTTCTTCCGTTGTTTTTTGAAAGAGGCGACTTCATGGCAGTGAATTTTCATTCCCCTGAGGGACTTTTTGATACCTCTCATAATTTATTTCGTTTGTACAATGTTTATTCTATTCCTGATGGTCACATTAGGTCAGTTTCTCCTGTTGATTTGTTTCCTCAGCATGATTTTCCTACACTTGTTCTTGGGGATCTCAACATTCATCATTTCATTTCCGACCCGACTCGTTTGCATTCCGGCTACGATCAGTTTATAAGTTCCCCTTATTTCGACAGGGCGTCAGCTCTGTTGTTTTCTCTCCTCAATACTCCCGGACTCTACACCAGGTTCCCTTTCACCTCTAATCACCGCCCTGCAGTACTTGATTTGTCTTTTGCCAACAGTGCTTTGCTCCCTTATTTCTCCTCCTGGAACCCCTCCCTCCCGCCAACCGGCTCGGACCACACCGCCCTCTCAATTGTTCTCTCCACTCCGCTCCTAAAGCCTCCGCCCAGGGGCCTTAACTGGAAACTCACGGACTGGGACCACATTTCCCCTTTGCTCACCGATCTTACACTAGCACCCCCCCCTACTCTCCCCACTCCAATCTCACTCGACCTATGGTTTGACGACTCCCTCGCCAAAATCACACACCTCATCACCTCCAACACACCAACCAAACGCCCATCCTCCTACTCTAAGCGGTGGTGGACTCCAGAACTTACACAGCTACGACGCATCCATCACCATACGACCCGCCTCATGAGGAAGAATCAATCCTCGCCCGCCCTGGCCCGTGCAGCTCGGAACACTTATTTCAAAGCGATCCAGACCGCCAAGAGAGTCCACTGGTCCCAGTTTCTGGCCAACGTCAACTCCCAATCGGTCTGGGATGCTCGCAAGATTGCAGCCGGCAGGGCGCCGGATCGTTTCCCCACGCTTGAGAACGCCTCTTCTCCCACCCAAATTAACAATACACTTCTACAACATTTCTTCCCTCCTAGGCCCTCCCCTCCCCCTCCTCTCATCCTTCCTGCGTTCAAGGACGTCCCCCCGGTTTCACTAGCAGAAGTGTCCTCCGTACTTCGAAAATCATCCAACACGTCAGCCCCTGGCCCAAGTGGTATTCCTTACTCTATCTGGAAGCAGGTTCATAAGGCCAATGAGCTGCTTCTTCCAGCTCTTTTCACTCCCCTCCTTACCCACGGATACCACCCCCTAGCCATGAAGAAGGCCAACGGCATTGTCCTGGACAAACCAGGCAAACCTGATTACCGTATACCTGTTTCCTTCCGCATCATTGTCCTGCTCGAAACTGTTTCCAAGATCCTCGAAAGACTTTCTGCTCTTCATCTCGCCTCTGCCGCCCGCTCCCTTGGTCTCTTGCACCCCAATCAGTGTGGATCCCTAGCCAGTCTGGGCTGTTTCGACGCTGTCGCTACTCTTACCCATGAGGTTGGCCTACTTCAGGCGGCTTCCTTCAAAGTATCAACTCTTTTCCTGGACGTCAAAGGAGGTTTTGACAATGTCTGCGCTAACAAGCTGGCCAATGCCCTCTCCAAAGGAGGAGTCTCCGCCTATCTGGTTGCCTGGATCAAGTCTTTCCTCTCCAAACGCCAGTGCCGACTTATCTTCCAAGGTGCGCCTAGGGTTTTCTGCCTGGTCGAGGTTGGCACCCCTCAAGGCTCGCCTATTTCTCCTCTTCTTTTTGTGCTTTATATAGCCAGCCTCCATCCTACTATCCCCCAAGGTCTGGCGATTTCCTATGTCGACGACCTCACCATAACGGTTGGCTCGGACTCTGTTCGTTCGAATATCCGCGCTCTTCAATACTTTTTCGGCATCATTCAGAGGCGGGGTGCCGACCTGGGGGTGGCTTTTTCTGTCTCCAAAACCGAACTCATTCACTGGAGGACTCCAAAAGACCGCTCGGATGTTTCCTTCCCCCCCATAGTGATCAACGACATGTTTTTTCCTCCCTCTCAAGCTGTGAGGTGGCTCGGCTACTGGCTCACCCCTACGATTCACTCCTCTGTTCACTTCCTGAGACGACTGGCACTTGCCAGAGCCTCTTTCACTTCAATCCGTCAGCTCAGTGTAGCTGGCAAAGGCCTCTCCTCCTGGTGCAACAGGAAGCTAGTCTTCGGCGCCATCCTTCCGATTCTCACCCATGGCTGCGACCTATTTGTTCCGGATGCGGTCACTCTCAAGAAACTCAACTCTTTCTGGCATGTGGTACCCCGGTGGACTACTAACTGTTTTTACACCACTGCCCTTGGCGCTCTGTACCGGGAAGCTTCGCTACCCCCGATTTCCTCCATCTGCAAACATTGCCATCGGTCAGCTGCCCTCCGTTTGGTCTGCGCCCCCTCGGAATTCAACCCTGCTACTGCCCGGATACCCGAGTCTGTGCCCACCTGGGACCAGGGTCGTTCAGCGGACGACCATCGTTTCCTCCTCCGAGGCTCCTCCAAAGCCGTTCACCTTACTTCATGGTTGGGCCCGGCAGTGAATTCTGCCAAACACCTACCGCTAGACTCGCTATGTCACGAGGTCTCAGACCTTATTGAGGAAATCCCTATCCTCCCGCTCGCCTGAACTGATCTCGTGGCGCTCCCGCTATCGGGGGTACCCTCCGTCACCTACCAAGCCCTCAGAACTCCTCTGATACAATCACTCCTCGCTGACTGGCTGGACATAAGTCCACCGGTGCCCTCTTATTACCCTTATGGTGCCTGCCTCACTCCCCATGCCTTTACAGGCCTTCCTCGATTTATATGTGGCCGCATACACCAGATGCGTTCAGGTGCCAGCTACCTTGCCGCGCATATATCCTGGAGGAACAGGGACTCCAGCACCCTCTGCCCTTTCTGTGAGGAAGACAATGAGTCGTTCCAACACGCGATTCTCCATTGCCCCACTAAGGCTTGCCCTCGCCTCACCCACCTCTCAGGTGTGGACGACATTGGCCCTGACGGTCCCCTCTGGCTCTCGGTTCCCCTCCTCAGAGGGCTAGCTGAGTATCTCTACGCTACTCGCACGGGCTTTCCTCCAGCCATGTTGCGCATTCGAGCCAGTACTGTAACTCCTGAGCCGGGTTCCGGCTCAGAAAGTGCTTAACACTTATCTCCCTAGCTTGGCTCCGGCCTTCTAGGTTTTGCTACTTTCAAACTCCCCTGCTTGAGACTCTCTTCTGGGTATGTTCTATATGTTTTATGGGTTTCCTTTGTTCCTGTTTGTTTGCGGCAGTGGGCAGATTGGGGCGGGGAGATTTTTAGTACTGATGTGTGTTTTTCTTATGAATTATAAGGAGGGCTTTACGTTACTTTTCTTTTGTTAGTCATCAATGGCGATGCAACAGGGTTCTGATGATCCCGCTTGGAGAGTTTATGCATTCATTGTTTGAATTTTGTTATTTCTTTTTGTTAGTTTTTGGAATTAAGGTTTTTTATATGCCATAGCGCGAGCTGCATGCAGGATTTTGTACCTAAATCAATAATCACATGATTCAAAAAAAAAAAAAAAAGGTACAGGAACTACCATCCTCCGTCTCCTCTACACACCCGGCGATTGAAATCTCAACACCACGAGATTATTACCACTTTTCTTTTCTCCACCCCCCGCCATGAGCTCGCTCTAGGGGGTGGAGTCATACCTCCTCTACACTTCCCTCCCCTTAGGCTTATCCCTTTGGGCTTTCTTCACTCTGGGTGATGGATTTCGTCTCCTTTGATGATGTTTCCTCTCTCTACCCCGCACTTGCTCTGCCTCGCTTAGAGCATTTGCACGGTCGGCAACCCCCTTACCTCGTCAAGGGGTCGGTCGCAGTCTCGGGCTATCGGTGAAGTAGTGGCCCCGGTGGCTCGGCTCTCTGGTATTGCACTAGCTCCTGAGAGTCCTGTCCGGTACGGTCGGCATCGTCAAAAGGTTGTGATCTCGCTTCGGTCGCCTTCCCTCACACTTCTCGGTTTGGGTCTACCCCTCCTTCTCCCCTTCTCCTCACAGTCAAATCGGCTGGCACCCTACTGCTTCGCTCTCTGGCTGGCACCCTACTGCTTCTACACCCTGGGCCTCCGTTCCCTTCTGATCTCTGGGCTTGGGTAATTGTCATGGCTGCGTGCGTGGCTTTTGCCTGTGTTTGGGGTAGGGGTTTCATGCTTGCCGCCTCTGTTGCCTCCGGGTGACATGCACTCCCTTCCGGTCTCATTTCCGGTGGGCCTACGGTCGCTACTTCGCCCTACCACACACTTCCGTTTGTGTTGGTTTCGGTTACCGATCTTTCTCTTGGTGGTCTTGTCTGCCCTTAGGTCTGGGACCTAAGAGCCCCAGGTACATATATAGGTACCTCTTAGTGTGTGATCATTGGCCTACGGCATTGTCCTGCTGGCTCCTTGGCCCCTCCCCTGCTGCGGCAGAATGGGGTCAGTCGTGGGCTATGGGTGGGTTGCTTATGGGTTCGGCTGGAATTTTTCTTCCTTGAGATTTGTGAGGTTTCTGTACTTTCCTTGGTTGTTCACTGTTGGGGTGGGGGTTTTTCTTATGGGCTGCATGTCTGTGGAGGTTTTTTGGTTCGTTGTATTCAGGCCTGTATGCTCTTCTGTAGTTTCTACCCATGGTACCAGACGCTTTGGTGTCAGGCAGGGTCAGAGGGCTTTAGCACAAGGGATGCGGGATGGACTGTAGGTGGAGGTTTTTCCTGTCTTAGAGCGATCTGCATACGGGACTCTGTACCTTAAACAATACTAAAATGATACTAAAAAAAAGAACAAAAGAAAAGAAAGGTACAAAGACAGCCATCCTCCGTCTCCTCTACACACCTGGCGATTGAAATCTCAACACCATGAGATTATTACCACTTTTCTTTTCTCTACCCCCCGCCATGAGCTTGCTCTAGGGGGTGGAGTCATACCTCCTCTACACTCCCCTCCCCTTAGGTTCACCCCTTTGGGCTTTCTTCACTCTGGGTTGATGGATTTTGTCTTCTTTTGATGATGTTTCCTCTCCCTACCCGGCTTTTGCTCTGCCTCGCTTAGAGCATTTGCACGGTCGGCAACACTCTTCACAACGCCGATGTTACAGACAGCCGGGTACACGGTTTGCAGTAAGAGAAAACACTTCAACAGGCCACGGTCGATTTCTCTACTCTCTTCTCTTTAAGAGGCTGCCTAATCAACACAGGAACGCTTTTTCCGATAGTTTCTACGGCACAGAGTTGGGTCTACCCCTCTTTCTCCTCCTACTCACATGGTCGGATCGGCTGGCACCCTACAGCTTCTCCACCTTTTTGGCTGGTACCCACAACTACCTGGCTGGTATCCACAACTACTTCTTCACCTTCTGGACTAGAAAGACCACGGTCCATCAGGGCTTGCCTCTGGGAAGATGGTATTGCACTATCTCCTTCTTCTTTTTGGGGTTTGCCAAAACAGCGGGCCCGTTCCTCCTTGGCTGCACCCCCCCAGGTCTATCTTTAGGCGAGCCTGGCCACCTTCGCGCTTATTGTGCGGGAGCTTTCTCTAGTGGTCGCTGCGTTATTTGATTTTTGTTTTTCCTTTGTTCGAATGATCGTGCTATGGGTTTTCCTGACTCTTCCTGCTTGTTCTTTGATTTGATTCCTTTCGTCTATCTTCTTAGCTAGTCAAGCGTTTTTTGTTGGGGGCGAGATGTGCGGTTGGTCCCATACCAGAGGGACTTGGCGGGTTGGCTTTTTCCCAGGGGTAGTTGGGGGTTTTTTCTATGCCATAGCGTAAGCTGCATGTAGGATTTTGTACCCTAAAACAATAATCATATGATTCAAAAAAAAGAAAAAAAAGGTACAAAGACAGCCATTCTCCGTCTCCTCTACACACCCGGCCATTGAAATCTCAACATCATGAGATTATCACCACTTTTCTTTGCTCCACCCCCCGCCATGAGCTCGCTCTTGGGGGTGGAGTCATACCTCCTCTACACTCCCCTTCCCTTAGGTTTATCCCTTTGGGCTTTCTTCACTTTGGGTTGATGGTTTTTGTCTTCTTTTGATGATGTTTCCTCTCCCTACCCCACTTTTGCTCTGCCTTGCTTAGAGCATCTGCACGGTCGGCAACACTCTCCTCAACCCCCATGTTACAGACTGCCGGGAATACGGTTTGCAGTAAGAGAAAACATTCAACAGGCCACGGTCGATTTCTCTGTTCTCTCTTCTCTTTGACAGGCTGCCTAGTCAGACACGAACACGGTTACCGATAGTTTCCACGGCATAGAGTTGGGTCTACCCCTCCTTCTCCTCTTCTCCTCACGGTCTGATCGGCTGGCACCCTACTGCTTCGCTTTCTGGCTGGCACTCTACTGCTTCTACACCCTGGGCCTCGGTTCCCTTCTGATCTCTGGGCTTGGGTGAATGTCATGGCTGCGTGTGTGGCTTTTGCCTCTGTTTGGGGTAGGGGTTGCATGCCTGTTGCCTCTGTTGCCTCTGGGTGACATGAACTCCCTCCCGGTTTCGTTTCTGGTGGGCCTACGGTCACTACTTCGCCCTGCCACACACTTCCGTTTGTGTTGGTTTGGGTTACCGATCTTTCTCTTGGTAGTCTTGTCTGCCCTTGGGTCCGGGACGTAAGAGCCCCAGGTAAATTTACCTCTTTGTGTGTGATCATTGGCCTACGGCATTGTCCTGCTGGGTCCTTGGCCCCTCCCCTGCTGCGGCCGAATGGGGTCAGTCGTTGGGCTATGCGTGGGTTGCTTATGGGTTCGGCTGGGATTTTTCTTCCTTGAGTTTGTTGAGGTTTCTGTACTTTCCTTGGTTGTTCACTGTTGGGGTGGGGAGTTTTATTATGGGCTGCACATCTGTGGAGGTTTTGGTTCGTTGTATTCAGGCCTGTACGCTCTTCTGTAGTTTCTACCCATAGTACCGGACGCTTTGGTGTCGGGAAGGGTCAGAGGCTTTTAGCACAGGGGATGTGGGATGGACTGTAGGTGGAGGTTTTTCCTGTCTTAGAGCGATCTGCATACGGGAGTTTGTACCTTAAACAATACTAAAATGATACTAAAAATAAATAAAAATAAAAATAAAAGGAAAAAAAAAGGTACAAAGACAGCCGCTCCGCGCCCTCTATTTTCCTCCCACTTAAAATACTTTCCGCATTCGGCCAACATAAACCGCAGGGTTTGGTCTTTATTTCGTCACGATACATCTATTTTGGCCTTTCACTTGGGCTTCATTTTCAAGTGAAATATATATTTCACCTTTGCTGAGAGGCATTTGAAAGTCAAACTGGTAGTTTGTCTTTGCTTTCTCTCTCCCCCTCCTCCCTGTTCTCTTGGCTGGCCCAGTGGCCTAGTCCTGATGTCGTCTACCCCTCTCGCTTCCACGGGTGCTGGACCTGACTTGGCTGTTGGCCCTGCTCGCTCTACCTCCTCCCGTCAGGACCGTAGAGCTGATCCCATCTCTCACTCAACGTCGTCCCAATCCACCCATGCCTCTCTCTCTGGGGAGGCTGACAATGTTGCTAACATTCTTGGGAATGCTGCCAGGCTTGCACGCATTGACCCGGCTTCTTTCCCCACTGTCTACAACGCCTCCGCCGCTACTTTCCCTGATAGTCAGCTTGCCATCGCCCCTCCTCTTGCCCAACTTGTCGCCATGGTTAATGCCCTCAGTGCCTCCGTTACTTTCCTGACGTCCCAGGTTGAGAACCTGACCTCCGTCCAGGCGGAGCCCTCAGCCACCCCCTCACCGCCAGCCACATCCAACCTTGAGGCATCCCTCAAGGATTTGTCCTCTCGCGTTGCTGCCCTCTCCTCCCACCGCGCCACACAGGTGGCTCCCCCACCTCCTCAAGCCCCCCCTCCACCCGCCCCTGCTGTCCAGACCAAACTAGCTCAGCAGAAGAAAAAACTCTCGACATGCCTTTCATCTCGTACTGTCACAGCCGCAGACTTTCCTGTCCTCATCGAGGGAAAATGGTATGGTAACCCGGATACGTACGCCAAACACCACTCAGACTCACCCCAAGCTGCCATTCTCTTTGCCTCTCGTCACCCTCAGTCAGACGATGCCAAGCTCTCCTCCGAACGATACCCCGCCACTTCACTTTTTCATACTGGCCCCTCTCCCGGCTATACAGTCTCCGATCCCCCGCAGCCCCAAGAACAAACCTGGGCACAGGTTGCCAGGAAGGGCGGAAAGGGCAAGACAAACGCCACTGCAGCACAAGTCGCTATGTCAAGCAAGAGTAGTGTCCCAAAAGGACCCCCACTGCTCCCGGCTGCTCAACATCGTTTCTTTGGCCCACGCACTTCCCCTGCCCCCCCTAATGATTCGTTCATCATGACTGCCACCCTTCCAGACATCATGGCCGCTGTGCTTAAGGAGGCCAACTGCTCCCTACCCTTATCTCTTACTGCCTCTGTTAATCGCAATGGCGCTGTCACTCTTACTACCAACCCCTACACCCCGTCTTCTGCTTACTCCCCGTTTTTTGATGCTATGACCAAGAAGCTCAATCAGAGTTTCCCGGTTGGAGATAATCCATTCCTGGTCTTTAGGGAGGCACCTACAAGTGTCGAACTCCTCATTCATAATCTTCCACTTTCTATTCTTCCAGACGAGCCTGCTAACTTGTTACCTTGACTCCTTAAATCAATCAGCAACGCTATTGACGTCCCCATCTTTGGGGCTAGGTTCCTGCAGTCTGATCCGGCAAAGAGGACTGCGATCCGCACAACTTCGGTTCTTGTTGCGGTTGACCCACTCCATGTTTCCCGTTTCGGCGAGTCCATTCGTCTTTTCTCCCATGCACGCACGGTCGCTCCCTCCTACTCCGCCTCCAAGTCTACGCAGTGCAGGAAGTCCTGGCGTTTTGGCCACTCTGCTCCACTGTGCAAAGAAGAGGCACAAGCCTGCCCGATCTATACTCTCCTCCACCACCGTTCCGCCCACAGATGTGCTAACCAGAGCTCCCCGAAAGGAGGCTTCGAGAAGTCTGTGGTAGGTTGTTGCAATGCCTCCCCCCCTCTCTGCGTCAATTGTGGCAGTCAACATGCCTCTTTCAATGGCACAAGTCCTGTCCGTCGCGAAATTCGCTTCTCTCTCCATCCGCCCAGGGACCAGGACATACCCAATGCCCCCGCCCTCGATGCGGGCCTTCTTCAAACAACCCCTCAAGGTCCAACTGCTCCCCCAACAGTACCGGCCACTCCGGCTAGACATGGGCCCCGTTTCCCTCCCTCTAGTGAATCTACCCAGCCTGAGACAGTTAAACTTGTTCGCAGTGCATCTGCCCAGCCTACTCTCGCCGCTCCCCTTCCACGCAGGAATCTATTTGGTGCTGGCAGCACTCTCTTCCGTGCTAGCACCGGTACCGACTGGAGCGAGCCCGCTCTGACCGACGACAACATGGAACTTTAGATGTCGACAAGCTCAACCCCAACACAGAGTTCTTCACCATCCCAATCCTTCCACTACCCTGAGTGTTTAAATCTTGCCATTGTTCAGGATAATTGTCTCGGTAGCAGTAATGATTTCCAAACTCTTTTTAGTTTTGTTACTTCTGTAGAAAGTTCTCCTCATATTGTGGCTCTTCAGGATATTCCTCTCTGGAAGAATTGTCCTCCTGTTTTTCGTAACTATAAGTGTTTTTTTCCCTCTGCAACTGACAGTTATAAACCTCGAGAGGCAACATATGTCCACTAGATGTTACTAAGTGTGATTTCTGTTCTTCCAATGTTTGTTGAAAGGGGCGACCTCATGGCAGTGAATTTTCATTACCCTGAGGGACTTTTTGATACTTCTCATAATTTGTTTCGTTTGTACAATGTTTACTCTATCCCTAGTGGCTACACTAGGTCTGTTTCTCCTGTTGATGTATTTCCCCAGCATGGTTTCCCTACTCTTGTCCTTGGGGACCTCAACATTTATCACTCCGCCTCAGACCCGACTCTTTTGCTCTCCAATCATGATCAGTTTATAAGTTCTCTTTTCTTCGTGTAACGACCCTACGATTCATAGCTACAATCTCTACCACCTTAGCCCAAATGGTATACCAAGTGGTAACCAGAGGTGGTATGGTCTCGTATACTTAGAATATATATTGCTGGTAAACCTAGGATAAGGCCTAGGGAATAGTGGAGTAGCCTTGAGGTACTCTATTAGGCAGGGTAACCTTTCAGGAAAACATTCGCATAAAATCATGAGAATTATGGGGATGTTACACGGATCTCCCAGACGACTTCTGTGGTCGACTGGAGAACTTCCTGAGCGGTTAAAGGCATAAGAGGGGAAATTTACCCTACCTTGGGAATTTAGCTATTATGCCCATGGGTCCCAGTTACCCTACTGAGGAATCCAAGTTACCCTACCTTCACCGGCAAAGTCATCCAAGAACTTAGAGGTCGATTGCCTCACATTCTATAGGCTCTTAGATGTTCTTGGGCGCACACGCATCTGCGCGGGGAGACCCCACGCCTATGTAAGGGTAGCCCGAACATACATTTGAACTTGGGCGGGTTTTGCTAACACCCCCCTCTGGCCCTAGCGTTGGGACGGCGCGTCATAGGCAGACGGCTGGGTAGTTGCTCGTTTGCTAGTTAAAAGAGGTCATTGGAGCAGCTGCCGTAACACTGTATAGGTCGTCGCCGTCCGTCCGACTGAATGTCGTTCGCAGGATATATAAGGGGAGTATGGGTAACCGCCAA
>Ga0307509_10011132_pt1 | contig 10941 bp, 11 predicted proteins | sample 10_EM_MG_FD_202245 | JGI IMG/M metagenome (GOLD analysis project Ga0307509, IMG submission 202245) | Populus trichocarpa ectomycorrhiza microbial communities from riparian zone in the Pacific Northwest, United States - 10_EM | ecosystem: Host-associated > Plants > Roots > Unclassified | place... | reverse complement strand
GTGAGATCGAGCCCAGCATGTGGAGCTGCGGGAGGCGAGAGTGGAAGTGCGTCGCAAATCATAGATAGACTGGCAGGAGGTGTGTCCTCGGCGCCATAGTGTCCTTGATGCCTCACAGATACAGCTCCTGGGTTTGCCAGCCAATCAAGCATCCACGGGTGCTCCTTCGCCATTTCGCGAAGCCCTCAAAGTTTCTCCAGCTCAGAAGGCCCTGAAGGGCCTGAAGAGTGCAACCCCGACGCCGTCGCAATTGGATTAGACCTTGCCGGTACTTCGTTTTGGGATGGAATATTCCGCCGGCGTGTTGAGGGGCCCGGATCTCCAAGTGCCTGGAGATCCTTCTGTAATTAGCTATTCCATTTTAATGTGAAGGATAAAGATACATGAATGATGCTGTGGATTAGATACTTGCATCGCCGTCGTCCGTATAGATCACCCCAGCGCCATGAGGCGCCCGAGTTTCCACCTCTGACTCTGCCTCTAGCCATTCCTCGTCGTCAACAGACTCTTAATCCCGCATTTCCCTCACAGAGTCTTCTCCTCCAGCCGACTCATCCCAGACATCGCGGTCATAAAATGGATACCTCCCATTGGGAGGCTTGGGGCTTTCGTCCAGGTCCTCTCCATGTTCGCGACGTGACTCGAGAACCATTATGTCCAGGGGATCATGGCCTTTGTTAGCGAGGAACCATGCACGAATGTCCTCATTTCAATTAAGAAATATGAGCTGGCGTAGGGGGAGTGGATCATCCGGCTTCTGACGTAGCATGGCGGCACCTTCTCCTGTCGCAACAATTAGATAGCGGGGGCATCGAATTTCCTCTTCCACGTCTTGCGCTCTTACTACCCGGAGCAAATCCATGATGCTCGGGGTAGTCAGAACCCCCCAGGCGATTCCCCTGTCGGAGTCTTTTACAAACCATGGGTCGCCGAGGAAAGGATGCACGGTAGGCAGCGCACCATTCCTTCGAATAATATGCATTCTCAAAGATTGCGGGGAAAATAGGGAGTGCCAATCCGCGTAAGGCCCTGGGATCTGCTGTCAGTCAAGGGCATACGGAATAAATATTGGTAATACTTACCTGGAGGTTCCGCAACGTCAACACGAAGATTCCGCCCAGCTTGTTAGCGCTCATTTGACGTCTGCAGTTTCTTGGCCGAATCTTTGACCAGATTTTTCAGATGAAGGATGAACTCTCTAACATCATCCGGGTGGTGCTGGCTTTTGATGAGCTCAATACACTCCTTGACTGGCGAACGGCTGGGAGCAAAGGAAACAATTGAGTCAACTTGCGATTCAGTTAGGCGACCGGGGTCAAGAAGGCGAGCTATTATATACGCCTTGATTTGCTCGCGCCATGTAGCATAGACGGAAGATGCGCTACGCGGATGCTTGAATTCACACCACGATTTGGCATACGCAATGTCGCCATATACAGTCCTGGTTTGAGTTAGACAGTCAATATAACCAATTCAGACTACTCAATACTTTGGATCTAAATACCCCCAATTCCCGACGGCTGGCTGGAAGTGTGCGCGCTCAACAGGCTCCGGTTCTCTGTTCATTTCAAAAAATGAAAGATTCGTCAGTTCGCTATTCTATTCATGCACAGCAGGGGGGACAATGATTGCTCACAATGCGTCTTCCGCGGGGCGACAGCCTACCCAACGTGGGAGAGTTCTTCTTCGTATTCCGCTCAGAACTTCTGGCGTGCATGGCACATCCGCGGGCCGTCTGAGAAGCAGAGAGTTAACGTTGATCTCTAAAGTTAGGTGTGGATGTTTGCTTACTTTGCCTTGCATAATTGAAGTCTCACTCTGCCTGGGGGCGCCATTTGTGCGTAGATGAATGAATTCGATCAAGCCGCCAGGGCAAACAAAATGGTTGGCCGACTCAGGCTATTCATACGACGTCAAGTCTGGCTTAGAGGGTATGGATTGTCGTTGACGTAAATATCTCTCTCAACGAAGGCCGTCGGGGCGCTTTCAAAAAGCGCAATGGTAACTGTGGTGTGTCTGGATGTAACAGGAAGATGTGGATGGGGCGCATGAGAGGACCTCTTATAGGCGTCAAGAGCAAGAGCGTTGGGTCTGCTCTTGCTCTTCCTTGTTTGTCGCCCTTAGGGTCCGGCGTGTACTGTAGGTGCCTGGAGTAGGGTTGGGTGTAGAAGACACTTTCGTGGTAAAGTATCACGGGCGTGACTAACAATGATCGTCGATAGAAGAACGAATTGCAAAGGGAGCATATACCAAACGTAGCGAATAGATCGATGGCTTAGCCTCCTATCGCCTGTCGTCAAAGACCTTTTTAAGCCTCATGTGAGTTTGACGCCACAAGACATCGCGTACTGCGATGCATCTTGGCGTCCCTTGGCGTCCACAAAGGGCTAAGGCTGGGAATAAGACGTCAACCTAACCCTGCTGCGCATCACACACAGAACACAACCCCAGGGCATCATGACTTTCGGCTGACCAAGATGAGCACCTCCGACTTGATTGACCTGCTATGAGAAATTGAATCTATTCTAGGTCTAATTATGATACTCTATTAAAACTATCAATATCAAATGCTAATACACTTGTTGTCTCTGTAGATGCAGCCTCAATCTACGCCCAATAATATAGATTACACTCTCGGGGGCAAACATAGTCCCTTAACCTGAAGCTCGTCCTTACTGTCATCTTCGAAAACCATTGGGCGCTTCTGAAGATGGTCCTCTTTCAAAAATTCTTTAGGAGAATCAGCAAGACACTGCATTTTGGACCTGCGCTCATCCCAATTATCGACGTCAAACTGCGCCTTATGCTTCCGTGCCTTATCGTCATGCGTGGGACTCCATAGCTGTTTCATGATGCGATCTGTGTTCAGCATTCCCTGTAGTTTAATTGAGAGAGGTATCCGACGTCCTGTGGAATCGCCGCCCTGGTCAACAGGAGATGTCATACTGACAACCCTACTATGGTGCGAATCAAAGTCGTCTGAAACTTCTGATGATGAGCTGGACCATCCCGGAAGAAAAGGGGGAGAATCCTGTGGGCTTTGTGATCCACGGGACTTAGTACTGTTCATGGGAATAGCCCTTCCCTTCGGTTGAGCTGCCGGGTTGACATTACGTCCGGCTAAGGCGTTTGCCCAATTAGAGACAGCATTAGGTGTCAGATATCTGTGTCTCGGCTCCGGTGGTGTAGCTGGTCTAGCTGGCGTTGATGGGCGATGACAATAAACGAGCACGTCAAGCGGGTCATCATTAGGTTGATTCGACAAGAGCCAGGTACGTACGTCCTCATCACTCTGGATGAAAATATAATTTGAACAATGTAATGCGTGTGTAGGGTCTTCACGAAGCTCGCGCCGGCCTTCGCCTGTGGCGCCGAATAGGTAGCGAATGCTGTCCGAGGGTACACATCTTAAAATTGCTGATGACAAGGCCCCAATGTCATATGAATTTAACTCTGCAAAATCCACAACATTGATATGAGGATAGCGCCAATAGAGGATGCGATAATTGGGTCGCGGTAAGTCGCTATCAAGCGGATGTCATTGCCAAAGAATGCCCAGGGCCCGTGGGTGACAAAGTAGAGCCCTCCAGTCTGTATCTCATTTGTTAGTAAGTCACCACACAAATCATTGGGGAAATTTTGAAAAACACGGACTTATTTGGCTTACATCAGATACATCTTGCGCGTTTTGCCTTACATTAGGCTGATCTAGCGCATGGCGAATTATCTGAGCCTCATAATTGGCCGGCGCCGGCGTACCAAGGATAGTTAAGGGGGTAGCTGGTTGGATTTGCGGAGGGTTATTCCCGAGGGGAGCACCCATTTTGTGCATTCTGACTCCCAACGAGCGCAATCTTAATATCGCAGGGGCAATCACGGGGAGAGGATTATTCTGCGTCGCCCTTCCTGACGGGCCAGGACCGGCAGACACCCTAGAGGGAGGTTGGTGTGCCCGTTGGGGATTTGCCGGGAGAGGCTGGATTTGGTTTGCTGACGGACCAGCATTTGCAGACGCTGTCGAGGGAGGTTGGTTTGGCCCTTGGGGATTCAGCGGGGGAGCCTGGATTTGGTTTCCTGACGGACCAGCATTTGCAGACGCTGTCGAGGGAGGTTGGTTTGGCAGTTGGGGATTCGGCGGGAGAGGCTGGATTTGGTTTCCTGATGGACCAGCATTTGCAGACGCTGTCGAGGGAGGTTGGTTTGGCCCTTGGGGATTCGGCGGGGAAGCCTGGATTTGGTTTGCACCACCAGCTGTCTGAGGAGGATTGTTTAGTGGCTGGTTATTCACCACGACTTGAGGAAACATTTGTTGTGGGTTATTCGCCGATGCACCACCTGATATTTTGAGTGTGCTAGCAGACGAGCGCAACCGCAATTTGAGAGGGCGCATCGCCTGGGGAGGCATATTCTGTCCCGTGCTTCCTGACGGACCAGGATTTCCAGACGCTGGCAAAGGAAGTTGTATTTGCCCTTGGGGATTCAGCGGGGGAGGAGGGATTTGGTATGGACCAGCAGCCTGGGCAGGTTTGAATTGAGCTGGCCTGGGTGCATTGGCTGTGGGAGCATTTGGGGCGCCAGCGCCTGCATTCTGTACAGCTGGTGCAAGACCCCACTGGCTCCCAGGGGTGGCATTCGCAGGGAGTAATATGTTCGGGACGATCACCTGCGCCGGAGGAACTCCCGGCACCTGCGGAAACTGGCTTATTTTTCAAGTTGATTGTATTAGTCAACTTCTTCCCACAGTCCTTAACCAGTTGGACCACTGCCTCGTCCACCTTCTGCATACCAGGTATGTCGTTCGCTGCAGATGCACTGGCGAGTTCATCGCAGGCGGGTCTCAATTGCCGGAAGCCGGCGACAATTTGCAGGAATTCTGCGTCAAGGAAGTGGTGAAGATCCGTCTGATAACCCCTGGCTAACATTTGATGCTTAACAGCGTCCCGCCATGCACCGTATATGGCGTCAGCTTTGAGACCAACCGCGATGCCCATTGGCCTCTTATGCACAGTCATTTTTCTTTTATCCGAGCGTCGAGATGAGATATCTCCAATGAGAGAATTAGCAGGAAGCTGATATGTCTGACCTGCTGGTGCCAGCTGCGGCCTGCCGGGTGGCATCAGTGCGTATTGAATGATGTTGATATTCTGCGCCATATCGAATATTTTTTCGAGTATATTGATTTCATAAACATGAGAGGCTAGAGATGTGCGTCTTGTGGATCTTGTAGAAGTTCTGAATGGCAGATGATTCTTGGTATGAGGTCCTCCTGTGTTGATCTGTTCCCATTATATATAAACCACTATGATCCTTTAGGCCGGTTGAAAGACTCGAGTATTTTTAACAATTTGTTAGGGAACCGGGATCTGACGCTCTACCACAGGGTACCCCCATAATCTGATTCAACTTGAACAAATAAAACAGAATAAAGACTCTTCCGTTCGAACAGGAAATATTCTCGGTCAGCTATCAAGATCCTGAAACAAACAATCCAAGGCTGCACCACGTGACCTTTAGGCTAAGCAATTCAAAATACTTGATCCAGTTTAGATCATTCGGGCCTCTTGACTCTACGTGCGATCCACACGCGTTGTTGACATCACCCCGATAGTCTTAGACTCAAAACTACACAAGGCCGAGATAATCTGAGAAATCTCGCCCCATGCCTAACAAATGTCCATTCTGCCGACGGAAATACAGCCGGTCTGGTGCATATGAGAAGCACCTGCGAAATGCGCACGCAAATCTGGATATCATCTTAGCGTCTACAATAAAATATGCATCCTCACCGACTACTAACGATAACAAAGGAAGCAACATATTGCCCCACGGGGGCATCTCCGCCTGAATTCCGACTATCAATCAGATCCAGATTCCACCGGACATGCGTAAGGCGCATTCGATGACATCAGTCACGAGTCTGATACAGAGATACTCAATGAAACTGCGACTCTATTACCCAGTAAACCGATGCTTTATGAAGGGGCCGGCGAATCTATAGGAGATGTCAAGGGTTATGAGCAAGAACAAAGCAATCTCTGTCAGCACCCATGGGCCCCATTTAGTAGCGCGCATGGTTTCAAGCTAGTGTCTTGGTTCCTTGAGGGTAATGTACCTAAGTCACGAATCAATGAATACTTCTCGAGTGGTCTCGGTAATGCTTCATCGGCCGGGTATAGTTCCATGCATACGCTTGAGAACCTCCTCCAGGCATTGGATCCTCACAGTGCATATCTTCAATGGAACGAAGAACAGGTTGATCATGGCAAGTGAACATTACCATTCTTCTATCGCAACGTTCTAGATTGCGTCAGATATCTCCTGCGCCAGATCGCCTACAGAGATGACTTAGTCTACGCGCCGCACTGTGAATATGACACCAATGGACAACGGATATACGCAGAAATGCACACAGTGAACTGGTGGTGGGATCTTCAAGTACAGCCTCATAACCCTTTGTTAAGTAAACAATCGCTTACTGAAACCAGGAGACACTTCCGCCAGGTGCGACGCTTGTTCCGATCATAGGCATGTCTGATCAGAGGCATCTCACAATGTTCTCCGGCGACAAGAAAGCATGGCCTGTCTATATCACGCTTGGAAATATTCCGTCCGGCCGGCGCAACAGCCCCACATCAATGGCAGTTCTGCTTCTTGCATTATTGTCCATTCCCCCAAAACTATCAAAGTCCTCCAAAGCAGATCAACACCAGAGACAAATCAACGCTGACACCCTACGGAACGTATTCGAACTCATCTTTGCGGCTCTACAAGATCCGGCGCATGACGGCGTACCAATTGACTGCGCCGATGGGAAGGTTCGGAGGTGCTTCCCATTCTTGGCCGTGTGGATTGCGGACCACATGGAAAACGTTGCGCTGCATGGAATAAAATCCAACATCTGTCCTAGATGGAAGGTCCCTGCGGTCGAATTAGGCACCAACATGAAAGTCTATCCAGTTAGAGATTACGCAATATATCACCATTACGACTATGAAAATTGGATTGGAGAATCCGACCGCGCCGACATCATGCGTGAGAGTCTTGGTATTAGATTAGGTCAAAATGTTTTTTCCTGGCTCAACCTGGTTTCGCCGTCAGATTTACACAAACCAGAGATGCTCCATACAGTTTAGCTTGGGTTATTCAAGCACATGATGGACTGGATCCAGGGCTTTCTGAAAAAGCACAGAAGACTTGAGGCATTTGACGAAGTTTGGAAGGCATTACCGCCTTACCCAGGATTACTTGTACCCAGAAAAGCCTATCCCGAGGTTACACAGTGGCAAGGGAAAGAGATGCAGAACCTTGGGCGGTGTGTTCTAGGCGTTCTGGGTGTGGCACTGCGTCTGCCTGGGAGTGCCCAACTCATACCGTTCAAGCGTGCTCTCGGATGCGTCAGGGCGCTGGTCAATTTCAATATGATGGCGCAATACCGAAGCCACACAGTGGAAACAATCACCTATATGGAAGACTATCTGGACACATTTCACAAGATGAAGGATATCGTTTTAGAGTCTCGAGTAACTAAACGAATACGCGCGAAGATGGATGACCAACGATGGGAGCTGCGACATGATAGGGCTAAGACAAGTGAGCGCATCGCACCCTCGAAACGGCGCCGGATGCGCGACGCAGAAAGGGAAGAAGAAACCGAGCGACGTATGAACTTGATCTTTTGTGAATCGCATTTCAACTTCATCAAGATAAATTTGTTCAGTCACTTTTGTGATCATATACGCCAATTTGGAAATATTCCGATGTATTCAACCGATTACGGCGAGCTAGCGCATAAGACCCAAATCAAGGCTGGATGGTGGCAATCGAATAAAAAGGATGCCTCACGGCAAAGTGTGCAGAGCTATACTCGACAGCATGGCATCCGAATGAGACTATCGAATCTGGAATCTCTGCGACGTTGCGGTGCAGATCTGTTTCCCGACGTGGTGGAATAGTTGGACACAACTAGCACCAGAACAGCGCCCGGCATTCGTAGGAGGATGCTGAAGCGACGCCGGGACGATGTTTCCCACATTCCGGACTTTAGTCAGGTTTTGGGGGTTTCCATTCAAATTATATGTCGTGGATTGATCCGATACAGCCGGCACATTCTGCCGCCAGAGCACCGTCTTCCAGAGGACCCTGAGATACTCGAATCACTTCCAGTGGAGCTAGTGATACAACTAGAAATTCCAGTTCTCGCGTTCAAAGAAACGGAAATAACGACATCCACCGTGCGCGATGCAGGGGGGCTCTCAACTTTAGGAACTACGGGAGTTTACTGTAGTTGACATAGGGACAATTCTCGGCCTGGTGCACCTTATCCCAGAGGGGGATCAGCGCTGGATTCTCAATACCCGTATCGATTTCAGAACATTTAACAAGGAATATTAAGGGATCCGGATATCAGAAGGCATCTGTGATGCTATTTTGCGTCCGGGATTCATTGAGGGAGGAACCTAGTGCTAGTATAGGAGTATAAAATCTACCGATGAATAAACAAGCTATAGAGTAGAATCACCAGATCCATAAACTACAAGGGTGGATGATCAGTAGTATATGACTCGCGCGCGGAAGACATGATTTAAAAAAAAAAGTTCTACTACTCCCGATGCCAGCCGACGCAACGTAGACGCGATAATAGGCTGCATCCATTAGCAGATCCAAGTAACTTGAATGGGCGGGCGCCTGGAGGTATTCAGGACCCTGCTATGAGGCAACCTCCCATCCTGACACGAACAAGCTCGCAGCGCGGCCCCTGTGGCATGGGATGTGAGCCGGCGTTGCGAGGAAACTCAGGACGCATGGAATTTGAGCGGGCATTTCCAGGCAACTCAGGACGCACAGGACGCAGGGGACGGAACTCAGGACGCATAGTGCACAGGGGACGCAGGGGACGCAACTCAGGACGCACAGGACGCAGGGGACGCAGATTCAATGTCGCGTGCGTCAGCACGCAATGGCGCCATATCTGACGCTGGGTATTTTTTTGCTGATGGTCTTGGATGCAATATTTGCGCATTACTTGGACTAGACAGTTAATAGATCGTGCTCGATTGCCTCAAACTCACGACAAACAAGAAGTTGATTTTGTCCACAAGGAAGTATTGACTCAATCTCAAGTACCTTGAACCTCTTTTTCTTCTTTCCATTTTGAATTCCGGATCTGGAAAGGCCTTATCTACCTCCTCAGCGTTGGCCTTATATCCTTGATGAAAGCCAGGTTGTTGTGGTCGGGGAATGGAGAATGTGCGATCTTTGATGACAGGTACCTTTTTCCCCTATAATCCTGTGTACAGGTCTTGCATGATGTTAAATGTAGGGTATTATTGAACGCTGACTGATCGAAGAAGTGTGATTTGTCATAGTAGAGAAAACAACCACACAGTTGAATTGGTGGTGGCAGGGGTGTTTATCTATCAATGATGCGGGGCAGCTCTTTAACTGCCGAAATAACAAAATTGCTACAAGAGGGTAATGAAATTTACCCGGCCGTCAAGCCATGGCAGTGGTCGCTAATCCGTGTACTAAGGCATGAATAAATCAAAATGTCGGTTACATCAGCAAAAAAATGATTTATGTCCGGACGGAGTGCGTCCGCCCTCTGCATCCCATGCGCCCTGACCGTCCGCCAGACGTTTTTTCTCATCCCATCCGCCTGTTGACTCCCAACGCCCTTATCCCCCCTCCCATTCACCCAGCACGCTTGTTGAGGCCGCCCTCCGTCCCGACACCCCCCTCATCCTTCCCCTCTTCTACTGCTCTCGTCTGACGGCATCCGGCATACCCATCCCCAATTCCCAGCACCCAGACCACCTGCCCCCTACCTTCTCCCTCTGGCGACCTAAATCCGCCCCGTGGCATCTGACATCGTCCGGCTCCTTTCGACGCGGATGCCCTCGAGCCACTTTTCTCTTTTCCTACCGCCGCACCACTTATAGAGGAATCACGATTGTCATTCTATTTCTTTTCACTACCGTAGTATTATCTACTAGTACAAATTGCATATAGAACAGTTCAATATATTTGATTAAATGTCCGCAAATTCACTCTATAGAGCAATTCACTACACTACTACTCGCGCAGCCGAAGTGAAGCCAGACCATTAAGGTGGTATCACCGAAATGAAGGCTCAGAAGGTTGGGAAGGTGTCAGGCGGAGGAAGGTAGACGTCCGGAGGAAGGGTAGAACGTCCGGTAGACGAAATGGGTATGGAGGAGAAACAGAAGGGAGAATGTCCCCCGTATAAGGGAGGATACATAAAGGGGGTCCGGCGGACGTATATGGATGCGGAGGGTCTGGCTTTACTTCCGCTGCGGACCAATCCTCAAATGTCCCCCGATTAACCAAGTTATAATCATGCGGGCGAATACACAATCCTGTAGAATAACTTAATATATCTCATTAAACGTCCCCAGTTCTATCCGGTGATTCACTATCCATTGCCTCTCCAGGCTGATAATTACATACGCCTGCCCAATCACTACCCCTATACCGACTCTTCGCATATCTCGACCATTGGGCCGCTTGCTGACTCGTCTATGTCCGCTTCAGCTGTGAAATCAACCAGCGCCGACAGGATCGAGTATGCGTACCAATGCCAGGCGATGGACATCTCCAGCCCCGCTCAGGACGTTTCTTATCTTAAAAAGTGCTAACAATCATGCTACTACCCGCCCTCGCAGATCCCCATAACTTTCCTCACCGCCAGCCTGGACCCATATCCAATCGTTTCTAGGATCCCCGTTGCGGAAGGCCTTTGTTCCGGTGCAGCGGGTGCGGTGGATCTGGAAAACGTCAGCTTCCTAAAAGTCTGAGACCGGAATTTCAAGGTGTGTAAATTGCTCTACGGGAAGTGATCCCAATTCCGTGCGGTCAGAAGGCAGCCGCTGGTCGTCCGCTATTGTCTGCCTGATAAAACGTAGCATCTCCTCAATCATGTCG
>Ga0307509_10011131_pt1 | contig 10942 bp, 5 predicted proteins | sample 10_EM_MG_FD_202245 | JGI IMG/M metagenome (GOLD analysis project Ga0307509, IMG submission 202245) | Populus trichocarpa ectomycorrhiza microbial communities from riparian zone in the Pacific Northwest, United States - 10_EM | ecosystem: Host-associated > Plants > Roots > Unclassified | place... | reverse complement strand
CAGCGACGCGTTGGTCATCGTGTCGCACAGGTCACGCAGCAGCGTCAGGTTCTGGGACCGCTGCTTACCTTCGCGCAGCTTGTCGATGACCTCGACGCCGCGCACCGACCCGATCCGGCACGGCGTGCACTTGCCGCACGACTCGATCGCGCAGAACTCCATCGCGTAGCGCGCCATCCGTGCCATGTCGACGGTGTCGTCGAACACGACCACGCCGCCGTGGCCGACCATGCCGCCGGCCGCTGCGAACGCCTCGTAGTCGAGCGGCGTGTCGAACTTCGACGCCGGCAGGTACTGGCCGAGCGGACCGCCGACCTGCACGGCGCGGACCGGCCGGCCGGACGCAGCGCCGCCGCCGAAGTCGTACAGCAGCTCGCGCAGGGTCAGGCCGAACGCCTTCTCGACCAGCCCGCCGTGCTTGACGTTGCCGGCGAGCTGGAACGGCAGCGTGCCGCGCGACCGGCCCATGCCGTAGTCGGCGTAGAACCGGGCGCCGCGGTCGAGGATGATCGGGACCGACGCGAGCGTGATCACGTTGTTGATCACGGTCGGCGCGCCGAACAGGCCGGCGATCGCGGGCAGCGGCGGCTTGGGCCGCACCATGCCGCGCTTGCCCTCGAGGCTGTCGAGCATCGCGGTCTCCTCGCCGCAGATGTACGCGCCGGCGCCGCGCCGGACGTCGATATCGAACGCCCGGCCGCTGCCCAGGATATCGCGGCCCAGGAAGCCGGCGCCGCGCGCCGCGGCGAGCGCCGCGTACAGCGTGCGCTCGGCGTCGGGGTACTCCGAGCGCAGGTAGATATAGCCGAGCGTGGCGCCGACCGCGAGCGCGGCGATCGCCATGCCCTCGATCAGCACGAATGGATCGCCCTCCATGATCATGCGATCGGAGAACGTGCCGGAGTCGCCCTCGTCGGCGTTGCACACCACGTACTTCTGATCCGCGGCGGTCGCGAGCACGGTGCGCCACTTGATGCCGGCGGGGAACGCCGCGCCGCCCCGGCCGCGCAGCCCCGACGCGGTGACCTGCTCGACGATCTCGGCGCGCTGCATCGCGAGCGCGGCGCGCAGCCCGCGCCAGCCGCCGTGCTGCTCGTAGTCGGCCAGGCTCACCGGATCGGTGATCCCGACCCGCGCGAAGGTCAGTCGCTCCTGGTTCTTGAGGTACGGGATGTCCTCGGTCGGGCCGAGCCGCAGCGGGTGGACGCCGGCCTCGAGGAAGCCGGCGTCGAACAGCCCGGCGACGTCGCTCGCCGCGACCGGGCCGTACGCGATCCGCCCGGCCGGGGTGGCGACCTCGACCAGCGGCTCGAGCCAGAACATCCCGCGCGAGCCGTTGCGCACGATCCGGACCTGGCTGCCGCGCTGCGCCGCGCCGTGCGCGATCGCGTCGGCCACCTCGCCGGCGCCGACCGAGACCGCCGCCGAGTCGCACGGCACGAACACGGTCGCGGTCACGGCCGGTCCTGGGGTGCCGGGTCGCGCCGGCACGCGTCGATCACCGCGTCGAGCGCCTCGGCGGTGATCCGGCCGCGCAGCGCGCCGTCGATCATCAGCGCGGGGGACAGCGCGCAGTTGCCCAGGCAGTACACCGGCTCGATCGTCACCGCGCCGTCGCGCGAGGTCTCCCGCCAGTCGATGCCGAGCCGGCGGGTCAGCTGCGCCGCGAGCGCGTCGCTGCCCATCGCCTGGCAGGCCTCGGCGCGGCACAGCTTGAGCACGTGGCGTCCGGGCGGAGCCGATCGGAAGTCGTGATAGAACGTGATCACGCCGTGGACCTCGGCCTGCGACAGGTTGAGGGCGTGGGCGATCCGCGGCACGGCGTCGGGCGGGACGAAGCCCAGCGCGTCCTGGATCGCGTGCAGCACCGGGAGCAGGGCACCCGGGAGCGCGCGCTTGGCGGCGATCGCCGCGTCGATGATCTGGTCGCGCGCGTCCATGGCGTGGACCCGGAGGCTAGCACCCGCGGGCGATCGCTCGCCATCCGCCGCGCCCGGCTTGTCGTGGCCCGATGCGTCATGCATGGGAACCCATGGTTCTCCGATCCATCATCCGAACAGCACCAGCGCCTTGGCGATCGTGACGTAGACGCCCCAGGCCAGCGGGATGCCGACCGCGAGCCAGGCCAGCGCGACCCTCGGTGTCAGCGCGCCCAGGCCGATGCCGTGCGCGCCGGTCGCCACCGCGGCGCCCCTGGTCTTGCGCTGCAGCTCGCCGACCTCGGCGTCGGACATGAACCACTTCGCGGCCAGCGGCTTGATCAGGAGATTGGCGATCAGGCCGACCACGAGGAACCCGGCCAGGATGTACATCGTGCGGTCGTAGACCCGGTCGCGTGCGATGCCGGCCTCGATCTGCGCGTCGCGGATGTAGTTGACCAGCAGCGGCCCGAAGATCCCGGCCGCCGACCACGCGGTGAGGATCCGGCCGTGGATCGCGCTGACGAACTGGGTGCCGAAGATGTCGGCCAGGTAGGCCGGGACGGTGGCGAACCCGCCGCCGTACATCGACAGGATGATGCACACCATCGCGACGAACAGCGCGACGCTGCCCGCGCGCGCGGCGGCCGGCGCCAGCGCGTACAGCGCGACGCCGAGCGTGAAGAACGTGGTGTAGGTCAACTTGCGGCCGAGCTTGTCGGAGAACGACGCCCAGAAGAACCGGCCGGCGATGTTGAACAGCGACAACAGGCCGGTGAACCCGGCGGCGATCGTCGCGATCGCCTTCTTCTGGCTGTCGTCGAGCTGGGTGAACCCGACCGTCGCCGCGCCGATCAGCTTGCCGCCGAAGATCTCCTGCAGCATCGGCGACGCCATGCCGATCACGCCGATCCCGGCGCTGACGTTGAGGCACAGCACGGCCCAGATCAGCCAGAACTGCGGGGTCTTGTGCGCGTTGTTCAGGTGGACGTGGCCGGTCGTGATCATCGCCTTGCTCGCCGGTGGGGTCCAGCCCTCGGGCACCCAGCCGCTCGGCGGCACGCGGTAGCCGAACGCGCCGGCGAGCATGAACACGAAGTGGATCGACGCCAGCACCGTGAACGTCTGCCACACGCCGACCTCGGTCGCGCTGCGGAACGCGTTCATCAGCTTGTCGGCAAGCGGCGCGCCGATCATCGCGCCGCCGCCGAACCCCATGATCGCCATCCCGGTCGCCATGCCGCGGCGATCGGGAAACCACTTGATCAGCGTCGAGACCGGCGAGATGTAGCCCAGCCCGAGCCCGATCCCGCCGATCGCGCCCGAGCCGAGCCACATCAGCCACAGCTGGTGGGTGATGACGCCGGTGGCGGAGATCAAGAGGCCGATGCACCAGCACATCGCGGCGGCGACGCCGGCCTTGCGCGGGCCGGAGCGCTCGAGCCAGCCGCCGAACACCGCGGCCGACGAGCCGAGGAACACGAAGAACAGGGTGTACATCCAGGTCACGTCGCTGACCCGCCAGTCGCACGTCGTCGTGGTCAGCGCGCCGAGCAGCGACAGGTCCTTGCACACCACCGACCTGGTGACGCCGAGCGCGCGCGACAGCGGGAGCCAGAACACGCTGAACCCGTACGCCATGCCGATGCACAGGTGGATCGCCAGCGCGGCCGGTGGCACGAGCCAGCGGTTGAACCCCGGCCGGGCGACGATGCGTTCACGATCGAGCAGGCTGACGGGAGACGGATCGAAAGCGTCCATGCGAGACCCTCCTGGTGGACCGGGGCGAGCTCGAACCGACGCGCCGACCGCCGAGGACGGCTAGCCGGCGAGCGATCGCATGATCGACCGTGCGGTCCCGCGCCAGACCGCCCACCGGGCGGCCGTCGAGACTCGTCACGTGTCACGTCCCAGCGCGGTGCCGGGCAGGCAGAGGTCGATCATTGCTGCAAGCTCGTGAACGCATCCTAACAAGCGCTCCCTGGGACACAAGGCGCAATCCAGGACAGTCTATTCAGACTGACCTGCCGACTACCGATCTACTGCGGGATGTCGGAGTTCCGACAATCCATGGGATCCCATGGGCCCAGAAATCCATGGGGTCCCATGGTTCGCCGATCCTGCCGGGGCAGGACGCCCCGCACAATCCGGACCGCGAGGCCCAGGCTGCTCTGGTACCACCGCGGCCGGGCGCGGCGACAGCGCCTCGGACCGGATCGCGTTACATCCGGCGTACGCCGCGGCGCGGTTGTGCTGCGCGGCTTACCGAAATCGGCTACTCGGTGTAGCGCATGCCGAGCTCGTGCATCACGAACGCGTAGCTGTCGGCGGCCTCCTCGATCACCGCGGTGAGCGGGCTGCCCATGCCGTGGCCGACGTCGTCGCTCGCGCGCAGCAGGATCGGGTTGGGCGATCCGGTCGCCGCCTGGAGCCGGGCGACCATCTTGCGCGAGTTGAACGGGTCGACCCGCGGGTCGTTGGCGCCGGTGGTCATCAGGATCGCCGGGTACGCCGCGCGGTCGGTGACGTGGTGGTACGGCGAGTACGCGTACAGCGCGCGGAACAGCGCCGGGTCCTTGACCGTGCCGAACTCGGTGACGTTGAACTGGCCGTTGGAGGTCAGCTCGTTGCGCAGCATGTCGTAGATCCCGACGCCGGACACCACGGCGCGGTACATCTCGGGGTGCTGGACCACCACGGCGCCCATCAGCAGGCCGCCGTTGGACCGGCCCTCGATCGCCAGCCGCTCGGACCGGGTGTAGCCCTTGGCGACCAGCGCGCGCGCGCAGGCGTAGAAGTCGTCGAACACGTTCTGCTTGCGGGCGAGCCGGCCGGCCTCGTGCCAGGCCTCGCCGAACTCGTTGCCGCCGCGCAGGTTGGCCTCGGCGTACACCCCGCCCTGGTCGATCCACATCCGGCTCAGCGGGTGCAGCGCCGGGGTCATGCCGAGGTTGTAGCCGCCGTAGCCGTGGAGCAGCGCCGGGTGCGAGCCGTCGAGCGCGATCCCGCGCTTGTGCAGGATGTTGAGCGGCACCGCGGTGCCGTCGGCCGAGGTGCAGGTCTCGCGCGCGACGTCGACGTCGTCCATCGCGAACTCCATCGCCTGGATCATCGCGGTCGGCGCGCTGCGCCCGGTGCGCGGCGAGTAGCGGTACCAGCCCGGTGTGGCGGTGTAGCTCTCGGCGGCGTACAGCACGTCGTCGCCGAGCGCGACCAGCGACGCGATCGACGGCACCGGGAACGGCGTCGCGATCAGCTCGGGCGCGGCCGGTTTGCCGCCGGCGAGCCGGACGCTGCGCAGCCGCGACGGTCCGCCGAGCAGCTCGGTGACGTACAGCCGCGACCGGGTCACCGCGAGGTCGTCGATCACGCCCTCGCCCTGGGCGACCACGAGCTCGGGCGCGCCGGGCGCGTACGGCCGGCGCAGCCGCACGATCTGGCCGCGCGGCGCGCCGCGGCGCGACAGGAAGTACAGCGTGCCGTCGGGGCCGAACAGCCCGCCGATGATCTTGTCCTCGAACCGGAACAGCTGCGCGATCCGGTCGGCGGGGCCGCCGCGGCCCTCGATGGTGTAGAACGCGAACTCGCCGCCATCGCCGTTGGCGACCGTGGCGAGCACGGTGCGCCCGTCCGCGCTGGCGCGCAGGAAGATCTCGGCGATCCGCGGGAAGTCCTTGCCCAGCACGTAGGGGTCGGCGGCGATCGGCGTGCCGAGCTTGTGGAAGTAGATCTGCTGGAAGAACGCGAGATCGGGGGCCGGCCGCTCGCCCTCGCCGGGATACCGCGTGTACCAGAACCCGGTGGCGTCGGCGTTCCACGCCAGGCTGCCGCCCGCGGTGCCGCCGTTGACCCGCGGCACGACGTCGGGCCGCGCCGCGCCGGTCGCGACGTCGTAGATGTGGACGTCGCCGGACTCCGAGCCGCCCGACGACAGCGACACCGCGACCAGCGCGCCGTCGCGCGACGGCACGAAGAAGTCGATCGCGGTCTTGCCGGTCGGATCGATCAGGTTGGGATCGAGCACCGTGCGCTCGGTCTTGGGGTCGGCCGGATCGCGGAACGCGACCAGCAGCGACTGCTGCCGGGGTGGGCGGTGGGCGAGCGCGAGCACGCCGCCGGCGCTGCCGATCACCGCGACCGAGCGGTAGCTCGGCGCCCGGCTCGACAGCAGCTCGGCGACCCGCGCGCGGATCTTGGGCCGATCGGGCAGCGCGTCGATCCGGCCGCGGGTCAGCTGGTTCTGCGCCGCGGTCCACGCGAGCACCGCCGGTGACCGCGCGTCCTCGAGCCAGCGGTAGTCGTCGGTGACCTCGACGTCGCCGTAGCGATCGGTCACCGGCACGCGCGCGGCGGCGGGGTATGGGCTGGCCGGCGGCGGCGCCGGCGGCTCGGCTGCGCGGGTCGCCACCGGCGGCGCAGCGGGGCGCGCGGGTGCGGTCGGCGCCGGCGCCGATCCACAGGCGGTGACGACCAGGGTGATGGCCGAGGCGGCAGGTCCGAGCCACGCGGTGCGCATGGCCCGTTCATACCCCAGTCGCGCGGCGCGGTGCGCGGCGCGGTGAGACAGGATCACCGCCTGGGCTTGGGCTCGACCTTGTCGCGCGCCTCGGGCTTGGCCCGGAGGCCCGACAGCGTCCACGACTGGGTGCACAGCGGCTTGCCCGCGGCCTGGTACTCGCCGATCAGCGACAGCGCGAGCATGCCGTCGCCGGTGACGCGGCCCGCCACGGTGAACACGCCGTCCATGCCCTCGATCGGCGTGTGGCCGGGCCGCGACTTCGCGTTGATCTTGCCGTCCTTGCGCGGCGTGCCCAGCATCAGCGGCGTGCGGTCGATATCGACCTGGAGATCGCCGCCCTTGATCTCGATCTTGACCGAGCCACGCGCCGGGTACGCGATCGGGTGCTCGCAGTTGTTGGCGACCTGCTCGAACCTGGCCTCGTAGGCTCCCGCGATCGGCTCGTCGGCGCGAGCGGTCGCGGTCGCGAGCAGCATGACGCCGGCGGTGCCGAGGAGCGCGCTGCGGGATCCAGAGTTGCGCATGTCACGGGATGAGACGCGGTGGGGGGCGTCGCGATTCAGCGGCTATTCTGCCAGACGTTGCGCCAGGTTGGGTGGCACGCCCCGGCAATCGCGTGCGGTCACGGCGCCCGCGCCGTGCGCGGCGGCTCGCGGTAGACGAACATCGTCTTCACCGAGCGGACCTCCGAGCTCGCGCGGGCCACGACGGTGACCATGTTGGAGCCCGGCCACAGCGGCAGATCGGTCGCGAACTCGAGCTGCTTGCCGTCCTTGCCGCCGCGGTTGCTGCGATAGAACACCTTGCGGCTCTCGATCTTCGCGCTCTGGTTCGACACGAAGATGTAGACGTCCTCGACGTGCTGCTCGGCCGACACGTTGCCCGACAGCTTGTAGGTGTCGGAGTTGGTCTCGAGGCCCTTGAGGTTGAGCGCGATCATCGGCGGCGTCGAGTTCCAGGTCTGGGTGAACTGGAGCTGGCCGGTGCCGCCCGACGAGGTCGCCGCCGCCGGCAGGAAGCCGACCTTGGTCCCCGCGGCGTTGAGCTTGACCTTGGTCCACGCGCCGAACCCGCCGATCACCGGGAAGCTCGCACCCTTGGTCGTGTACCCGACGATGCTGGAGTCGTCCGCCGCGCCGGACCGGATCGCGGTCGCGGCCCGCGCCGTGACCTCGCCGGACCGCGGCGTCGCGGCCACCACCGGCGACAGCTTGAAGTGCAGCTTGTCGCTGGCCTGGACGTCGAGCGCCGAGTCGTACGCCATCAGCTCGACCACCAGCTCGTCGCCCTTGAGCGTCGCGTCGGTCGCGAGCGGGAACTCGATCTCCTTGACGTCGCCGGGCGCCAGCGGATCCTTGAGCTCGGCGCGCGACTTGTCGAGCACCACGCCGTCGCCGGTCGCGTTGCGCAGCAGCACGGTGGCCTCCTGGGTCGCGCCGGCGCCGGTGTTCTTGATCTGGACCTGCAGCCGGTAGTGCTCGCCGCGCTGGACCAGGCCGTCGCCGTTGCCGTCGTCGATCAGCTGCCAGGCGTACGCGAACACCGGGCGCGGCGCGGCCGAGATCCGGAGCTCGGCGGGGGTGACGTGGGCGAGCGCGTTGCGGGCCTCGCGGACCTCGACGCCGAGCCGGTCGACCCGGTCGAGCGCGTCCTTGGGGACCTGGAGCCGGGTCGAGTAGGTCTTGGTCTCGCCCGGCGCGATCTTGCCGACCGGCAGCTCGGCGTCCTCGAACACCGGGTCGTCGCCCTGGATCCGCGACAGCACACGATACGCCGCGTCGCTGCCGGTGTTCTTGACCGTGGTGGTCAGCGTGACGGTGTCGCCGGCCTTGACCTGGCCCGACGGCGCCGCGACGACCGAGACCTCGAGGTTGGGCTTGCCGGCCGACGCGGTCGGCGCGGCGGCCCAGTCGACGCCGATGGTCTGCAGCGCGGCGACCAGCTTCTTCTCCTCGTCGCCGCGCACGCTCTGGACGATCTTGCCGGCGCCGGCGACCAGCTTCGGCCGGGTCGAGGCCGACACGCTGCCGACCAGCTGCTTGGCGAACCGCATCTCGAAGTCCTCGACGATCTCGTCGTCGTCGGTCGCGTCGTCGTCGTCGGGCGGCTTGACCTCGGGCGCCGCGCCGGCCGCCGGCTTCTTCTTCTCGACCAGGTACGGCAGCTCGAACGCCGGCTTGTCGACGTCGCGCGCGTAGGTCGAGACCAGGTGGGCGTCGAGGTCCTTCTCGCCGTACGTCCGGGTCGGCGGCAGCATGCGCACGAAGTCCTGCGGCGAGTCGTTCTTGTCCGGGATGTACATCCGCTGGAGCAGGATGTCGGGGACGATGCCGAGGTTCTGGATCGAGCGGTCGCCCGGGGTCAGGTACTGCGCGATCGTCAGCTTGAGCTTGCTGTGGTCGTCGTTGTCGTAGAGCTCCTGGACCGAGCCCTTGCCGAACGTCCGGGTGCCGATGATCGCGGCGCGGTCGAGGTTCTTGAGCGCGCCGGCGACGATCTCGGACGCCGAGGCCGAGCCGCCGCTGACCAGCACCGCGAGCGACGACGTGGTGTCGCCGAACCCGTGCTCGGCGCGCCGCGCCTCGCGATCGCGGCCCGACACCGTGGTGACGATCGTGCCGTTGTCGACGAACAGGTCGGCGAGCTGGACCGCCTCCTCGAGCAGGCCGCCCGGGTTGCCGCGCAGATCGAGGATCCACGACGACGCGCCCTTGGCGCTGAGCTCGCGCATCGCGTCGGCGACGTCGGACGCGATGCCCTTGGAGAACTGCTTGACCCGGACGTAGCCCACCGCCTTGTCGAGCAGCTTGTGCTCGACCTGCGAGACCCGGATCACGTCGCGGACCAGGTCGAACCGCAGCAGGCTTTCGACCCCCTTGCGCTCGACGTACAGGGTCACACCGGTCCGCGGATCGCCGCGCATCCGGTCGACCGCCTCGTTCGAGGTCAGGTTCTCGGTCGGCTCCTGGTTGATCCGCACGATGTGGTCGCCGGCCTTGATGCCCTTGCGCGACGCCGGGGTGTCCTTCATCGGCTTCACCACGGTCAGCTTCTTCTCGATGATCCGGATCACGATGCCGAGGCCGCCGAACTTGCCGCTGGTCGACACGTCCATGTCGCGGGCCTGCTCGGGGTCCATCAGGATCGAGTGCGGATCGAGGGTCGACAGCATGCCGTTGACCGCCGCGTACTCGACCTTCGCCAGGTCGGCGCCGGCGTTCATGTTGGTCTCGATGAACCGGAACACCTTCTTGAGCTTGCTGGCGAGCCGCCACGGCGAGTCGACGTCGTCGGTATCGAACGTCTCGGGCTTGTCGTTGACCGTGACCCGGACCCGGTTGTGCAGCGGATCGGGCTCGACCAGGACCTCGGGGATGTTGAACTGGACGCTGTCGAGCGCCGCGTACAGCATCTTGCGCGGCTCGACGCGCGCGGGATCGACGTAGCGATCCTTGATCCGCAACAGCGTCATGTTGAAGATCTTGAGCGCCGAGAGATCGTGGCGAGCGATCTGGGTCTCGCCGGGCGCAGCGCGGACCTCCTGGGTGTTGAGCTCGATCGAGACGACGCCCTCGGGCGACTGTCGGATCACCGTGAGGACGAGGGCGAGTGCACCTGCGGCCACCACCAGGGCCAGGTTCAACCGGCTGCGCATCAACCGAGTATAGGGTGCAAAGCTCGACGCGCCAGGCACGATCTACGCGCGCGCCGACCTCCGTCGAGTGGTGGCGTGTAGTATGGTGCTCGGGCAGCGATGGCCGAGCGAAAGTCACGAGGCTCCGGGGCCGGAACCGAGGGCGCTGCCTCGGGTTCCACCGGCGGAGCGAAGCGCCGGCGCAAGCCTGCATCGAAGGTGATCGATGTCGCCGATCCGGCCGACGACCGCGCGCGCCGCGAGCCGAACGCCGAGCGCGAATCCGACGGCGAGGCCGACGGCGAGGCCGAGACCGACGACGCGCCCGACGGCGCCGACGTCGACATGGCGGCCGGCGGCGCGATCGAGCCGGCCGAGGTCGCCGACGGTGTGCTCGACGACGCCGACGAGGCGGTGCCGGTCGAGCGCGGCAGCTCGCTCGCGCGGCGCGATCCGATGGGGGTCTACCTGCGGGAGACCCGGCGCTATCCGCTGCTCACGCCCGACGAGGAGCGCGCGCTCGCGACCCGGCTGGTCGAGCAGGGCGACAGCCAGGCGGCGCGCCGGCTGATCGAGGCCAACCTCCGGCTGGTGGTCAAGATCGCCTACGAGTATCGCCGAGCCCACAAGAACCTGCTCGACCTGGTGCAGGAGGGCAACATCGGCCTGATCCAGGCGGTGTCGAAGTTCGATCCGTACCGCGGCGTCAAGCTGTCGAGCTACGCGGCGTTCTGGATCCGCGCTTACATCCTCAAGTTCATCCTCAACAACTGGCGGCTGGTCAAGATCGGCACCACGCAGGCCCAGCGCAAGCTGTTCTTCAACCTGCGCAAGGAGCGCGAGAAGCTCGAGCAGCTCGGGTTCCAGCCC
>Ga0307509_10011128_pt1 | contig 10944 bp, 9 predicted proteins | sample 10_EM_MG_FD_202245 | JGI IMG/M metagenome (GOLD analysis project Ga0307509, IMG submission 202245) | Populus trichocarpa ectomycorrhiza microbial communities from riparian zone in the Pacific Northwest, United States - 10_EM | ecosystem: Host-associated > Plants > Roots > Unclassified | place... | reverse complement strand
TTTGTCAAACCCCCGGGGGGGTCCGGACACCCGTTTTTTTTCTTTTACAAATTACCCCCCCCCCCCCCCCCCCCCCCGTCACACCCACCCTGCCCCCTTCCGCCCTCCTTTTTTCCTAGTTTGTATTTTATCTAACCTACCTCATACATCCGTAGTCTATTAGTATCTGCCTCTCCCTTCCCTGTATGCACACGCCCTTTTGGTTTATCTTTTATTTCTCGCGCCTGTTGGGTCAAATTATTCCATGAATCTCCTGATTAACTTTGCATATACATATCTTACAGCGCAGCTCAGACAACAACCATATTGTATTATAGCGGGGGGGTGGATGGAAGCTTCATAGAATCGGACAAAAGTTACATATAGACACACCATATACCCATCAAAGTAGGCGCACTGCGGGAACCGCCGGAGGAGAGTTTTTTGTGAATGATTTACAAAGTTTGGCCTATATCTCCTCTTTTGCCTCTCTCTTTTCTCTTTTTCCTTTCTCCACCGAACACTCTTTGCACTTCACTCATTTACCAAATTGTGAGGTAAACCGTTTTCCTTATTAATACCTAACTTATTGCATATAGTTTTTTCTCTCCCACTACCCTTTCTTGAACCGTACTCTCGCCGCTCAATATATACCCTGACCCTCCCCCGCCAGTTCTGTGCAGGACAGGGCTGGTGCCAAAAATGATGAGCAGTGTAGTTCAATACTTCGTTCGTTATTAATTGGAGCAACCGCCGATTCAGGCGTGCCTGCGGCATAATATTACAGTTCCGAGCGATCCCACCCCCCAACCCTTGAGAATTCTGTAACTAGGCTGGCTGAGGAATTGTCAAGAGAGCTACTGTTGACATTGTATAGGGAGGGGGGAAGGAGGTGGCAAGGCTTGGCGCTGTTTTTGACTTCAATTTCACAATATCGAATGCCAAAATAGTTCAAAATTTCTTAATAAAAGCACGTGGGAAGACATTTGAGGGGGCTTCGGACCCTAACATTAATTTATGAATTGCTTATTTTTACTACCGGTAGTGCAGCTTCGGAATATGTTGAATGGAGAGCGTGGAGTAGCATATTTTGGGTTCTTCCGTGCCATTCTGCCTGCAACCCTATCACCAGCCTCGCAGACTCCCGCCGCTCGAAATATGTTTCAGGGATTTTTCGATTATGTATGTACCGGAAGCGCACGAGAGGGGGCACTTTGAGAGTGGGAAACTGGACCAAGAACTCTCCCCAAATGTGATCCCTGTATCATGCGTAGAATTTCCGTCGCGGGGGGGGGGGGGATAAGAGTGTAGTCGACTGTTGCAAATGACGCTGCTCGCCATAAATCTCCCGGATACCTCCTTTGCTGTTTAGATAGCTTCCGGGGGCGTGTTTGTTTGTAGCTTCGGAAATGCGCTTAGGAATTGGGTACCGTAGAAACTTGAATAATTGAACCGTGTGCTATGTCGTTGGACTTTCCTCTCTCAGTAAGGTCAAGAAATTTTTGTTTTTTTTTCTGTCTCGGAAGGGGGAAAGGGGCTGTGTTTTTGCTGTGTTTTTTCCCCCGTTCCAGAGAAGGAAATTCTGGACTTCATAGCACACGGTTCAATTATTCAAGTTTTTACGGTATGTGTTTATGGCTTCGGGCATGGGTTTGTGGAAAGCATTTCGAATGCAGGAATGCACGGGGGTTTTGGAACTGTGCAGCCGGCGGGAGAGAAGCAGGAACGAACGCTGTAGGGCCGGCGTGAAAGAGCTGGAAAGGCCCGAGGCAGAAGAGTGTTTGTTTTCCTTTTGTTAGCATCGGGGTAAGGGAAAGGAAAGGGGGGCACACCTGGAAGAGACTGGCTCATGGGAGAACAGGAGGACTTCGTGACGACACATACTCCTGTCTTTATCTTAGTTAGTTGTTGAAGTAGTCGTTGAGCGTGAGCCTGAGGTTGTTGTTAGTGAAAGGAGCTTCCCCGCCCCTGAGTGTGTGATCGTTTTCGTTGAGTTGCTTGGCGTTTCGTTTCGTTTCACCGCTCGTCACTCGCCATGTATCGTTTCTCCCTCGAAGTCTAAAACCGATGCCGGATTTTGTTATGACGCTGTCGATTACATGATGTGCATTCAGAGCTCAAGTCCTAACTCCTCGCAGGTGCGAATAGTACGGTGCGTCGCCGCATTGTAAATTACGCTTACAAGTTAAGACCCCCGCAAAACAGCATTTCACACCAAAACCCCCGACGCCCAGCGACCTCTCTCTCTCTCTCTCTCTCTCTCTCTCTCTCTCTCTCTCTCTCTCTCTCTCTCTCTCTTTTTGTTCCGGAGACCTAGCGCCGAACTCTCTGAGCCTTTCTCGGTTAAATTTGAGAAATAGGCAGCACAGTTGTGGACCGCAGAATGGGGGGGGTTCGCTTCGAGCTAGGGCACCATCTAGGAAGGGTAAGATATATAACCTCCACAGGGTTTTCCCAAAGAATCCGGGTCCACTACCGCTGTGACGAACATGTTTACTGGTAACCAGGGCAGGATCAGAAAAAATGGGATTTCTCAATAGTCTAATTATGAAAAGTTGAGCTAAAGGTTTTGTCAGCGAGTGAGGTTTATTAGAGTCTTGGCATATATGATATATCGTTGCCACCACAAGTGCTCTTGGCACTTGTTTACCTCCTCAGAAAAAGTTTGCCGTAGATAAAATAGAATTTTTATCTTCAGCTATCGCTTAGATGGGACATGAGCCCTAACCTGTGACCTGTTGCTGTGGTGACATCCTGAAAGATCCTGAGTTCATGATCGCGGAGTCCCCTTATTCGCCTACCGTACTACTTCGTGTTCGTCTACTCATCCGATGGTATCCCCTTGTGTGATGAACCTCCTGGTTAATACGACCTAATACCGTAGCCTCACCTAGAGTGCGGACTTGACAAATCGAGAAACTAGGGCTTGGCGTCGGTGCGCGAGTAACTTATCTGACCACAACTGCGCTCTGCTACGGTAGTACTGTAAAGTGTCGTCCGTCCCTTTGCAAAAGTACTCGAATAACCGGGGGTTCTCGCATTTCTTTGTCAGCGCCCGACTCCTAGGATGGCCTTCGGAACCACAACCAAAAAATATTTAAAAATGGAGTAGCCATGTGATCCTAATTAACACCTTGTTAGTGTCACTGGGATTGTGTGGCTGTGGTAGGGTATTGTGTTTTTAGGAGTGAGGGGGGTTGGGATACTATACGGTGGAACATTGTAGCATCAAATGTTCGCTTACTTTTATTAAGGAACAATATATAACAGAAGGAAGGACGCTAACTTTGGTAGGGTGCCTGTCAGCTATGCCCAGATAATAGGGTGGGCATGCTGCGGCGCCAGTGTTGTACTGTACGCGAGCACTGTAAAGAGGCACCTTGCAGTGCTCTGCATCACCGAAGATTAACAGTGTCAAAGACGGTCCAAGTAAATGGTCCATTTTTTTTTTGCTGAGATCCAAGGCTAATCTGCAGATGAAATCTAGTGGTGCGCTGGTTTCCTTTAAGAGCATCAACTGTCGCCAATGTTGCAGCCAAGGGGGAAGTTGGATCAGAAATGATTGAAACACTAGGAACGCTCTTTTTCAAACCGGAGAGTTATAAGATAGAATTCCTTAGAAAAAAATGGTAAACAATGACATTTGAAAGTAGTTGGGGGCAAAGAAACAGATAAAGTGATAGGGAAAGGAGGAAGCAAGGTTTAGGAGAAGCAAATAAACCGTCACTAGCGCTCCTGTTCCCCACCTTATTAGCAATAAATGCTCACGCAGCCGGGTTGAAGGTAGAAATTCCCATCGAAGTTCCTACTATTTTGCTTACTAAGGCATTAAAGAGCTCCCCTTCAATCCCTATTTTCAGAAGCCCCGATTCCATCCCCCCCTCCTTCGAACCTCCGGGTTCTATTACCTGGGGCTTTCTTTGCACCGACGGTCGGCAACAATAACAATTTTACAGGGCATTACCGGTACTTGTGCAACCCCAGACCCTGATAAGGTACCCCCTCCGATCTTTTTTTAAGTCCTAGAGATTCCCTCAACTCCGAGAGAAGCAAAATTCTCATCACACACAATCGCTACCTATCTCTCACGAAAAAAAAAGGTTAGATAATTAACTCTAACGCAGATGTCGTCAGGGCGCCGGCAGGTCTCCGGCAATATCAACTTTTTCAACTCGTTCAGGTCCCAATATATTGTCAACATTGTAACAGAACCAGACACTAAGAGGCATCGAATGTTGCAGTGGCTATCGCCACTTGAACCGGAACAGCGGCACCAAGGTATCCGAGCCGGCCGGCTCGATGGCGTGGGAAACTGGGTACTAGAAACCGGAAAGTTTAGAAAATGGCGTGATGGGGAGGATGATTGCGTTTCGCCAGTGTTGTTCTGTTATGGGAATCCTGGGGTGGGGAAAACGTATATTAGGTAGGAAGCCCTCCTGTCCAGGAAGGGCAACGCGGGTGTCACTGAAAAGTGGAAATAATAGCTCCCTGGTGATTGATAGGCTGTCCGATCGTTCTAAGGGGAAAAATACAGCCGTGGTGGGACTCTACTGCGATTTCCTTGCGCAGCAGGAACAATCCACCATAAATATGCTGGGCGCCATCCTCAAGCAACTTGTCGGCAGAGAAGAGATCCCAGAGCATCAACGGGAGGTTCTCCAGAATGCCGGAGGGGAGCGTGGTAGTCGGGTTCTCCGGCTACCCGATATGGTAAAAATTTTGAACGAGACCATCACATCACTACAGCGGATATATGTATGCATCGACGCTATAGACGAGTTAGCTCCGAAATACAGACAGGAGCTCCTTAGGTCGCTGCAGGCAATCGTTCGGGTATCACCAAACATGCGAATATTGCTCACCGGGAGGTCACATGTCGACGACGAAATTATGGGATTTTTTACCAAGGCGGTTAAGATACCTATTAGACCTTCCCAGGATGATATTAAGAGATTCCTAAAGATGAAGCTGAAGGGTGACACTACTCCCAAAGCAATGGATGCCCAATTGCGGGCGAATATTATGAGAGTCATTCCGGTGATCTCAGAAACGTAAGTCAGAATACCAAGTACATTTCCAATACAAGTCCAAGACATTATCCTCTAACAGTGATGCCTAGTTTCCTTGTCATTTCTCTAAACATGGATGCAATCCTGGCAGAGATTACCACCCTCCAAAGATGGAAACGAATTGACCGGATAACCCAAGAGGGGGGTCTTGGTGATGCTTATGCGGCAACTATTTTACGAATGAAGGCACAGCACGGAAGCAGGTCAAGACTCGGCATGGAAGTCCTAATGTGGGTATCGCATTCCGAGCGGCCATTACATGTCGACGAGTTATGTCATGTGCTAGGGGTAGAAGGAGGCTCAGTGAGCTTGAACCTTCGGAATATTCCTACGGTCAAATCACTAACTGCATGCACTCTGGGACTTGTCATGGTCGAGAAATCCTCGTCTATAGTCCGGCTTGTTCACTACACTCTACATGAATACCTCTCACATAATCCCAACTTGTTCATTAAGCCCCACTCAACGATTGCCGAGCTCTGTTTGACTTACCTCAACTTCCGCCAGGTCAGGAGCATTTCGCCTAGTGTCCATTTCGTCCCACTACCCTTTCCTTTTGTGGAGTATGCTTCCTGTTACTGGGGCACACACGCAAAGCTGGAAACGACTGAAAATGTGAAAAAGCTTGCATTAAAACTACTCGATGGATACGATAGGCACATATCTTCGATGATGCTGCTATTACACGAGATTCCTGTTCGGGACCTGCCTTTTGATTGGATGGACCCCCCTACGGGGTTTACAGGCCTTCATGGTGCTTCATATTTCGGATGTGTGGAGATGGCGGTTGCCCTACTGGAAACGAAGCAATGGCAATGGCATGTGGTAGCAACTGACCTGAATGGTGGCACAGCACTCGCTTGGGCTGCCAGGAGAGGCCAGGAAGCGGTGGTGAGGATACTGCTGGAGCGGGTGGATGTTAATCCAAACGCCGCTGACGAATTTGGCCTAACGCCGCTATCGTGGGCTGTGCGGAATGGGCGTAAGGTGGTCGTGAGGATGCTGCTAGAACGTGACGACATCAACCCCAACACAACTGACAAGGATGGCCTAACGCCCCTATCGTGGGCTGCGCGGAATGGGCATGAGGCGGTCCTGAGGATGATGCTAGAACGGAACGACGCCAATCCCAACGCAACTGATAAATTTGAACGAACACCTCTCTTGTGGGCTACGCAGAATGGGCATGAGGGGGTCCTGAGGATACTACTGGAACGGAACGGGGTAAATCCCGATGCTGCTGACAAAGATGGCCGAACACCACTCTCGTGGGCTGCGGGGGATGGGCATGAGGGGATTGTAAGGATACTGCTAGAACGGAACGACGTTAACCCCAGCGCGCCTGACAAATATCGCCTAACGCCGTTATCACGGGCTGCCGAAATTGGGCACGTGGTGATTATGGGGATACTGATGGAACAGGAAGGGGTCGATCCCGACATGGCTGACAGCTCTGGTCGAACACTCCTCTCGTGGGCTGCACGGAGTGGGTGTGAGAGGGTGGTTCGGATACTTCTGGAACGGAAAAACGTCAATCCCAATACAACTGACAAATATGGACGAACACCGCTCTCGTTTGCTGCCGAGAATGGGCTTCAGGGGGTTGCGAGGATACTACTAGAACGGGACGACGTCAATCCCAACACTGCTGACAACTATGGCCAAACACCGCTTATGTGGGCTGCGCGGAATGGACATGAGGGAGTTGCGAAGATACTGCTAGAACGGAACGAGGTCAATCCCGACTCTACTGATGTTGACGGCCGAACACCACTCTCGTTTGCTGCCGGGGGTGGGTATGGGGGGGCCGTGAGGTTACTTCTAGAGCGGAATGACCTTAATCTCAACACAACTGACACCATATTTGGCCAAACACCGCTATCGTGGGCTTCGGAGAATGGGCATGGGGAAGTTGTGAGGATACTGCTAGAGCGGAACGACATCAATCTCGATACAGCTGACGAAGGTGGTCGAACACCGCTCTCGTTTGCTGCGGAGAATGGACACGAGGCGGTCGTGAGAATACTGCTGGAACAGGGAGGGGTCAATCCCAACACCGCTGACGGGATGGTCGAACACCGCTCTCGTTTGCTGCCGGGGGTGGGCGTGGTGGGGTCCTGATGATACTGCTAGAAAAAGCCGAGGTTAATGCCGACACTGCTGATAAACATGGCCTAACGCCGCTATCGTGGGCCGCACGGGGTGGGCTTGGGGTGACTTTGAGGATGCTGTTGGGGAGGAACGACGTCAATCCCGATACGGCTGACGAAGACGGCCGAACACCGCTATCCCTTGCTGCCGAGAATGGGGATGAGTTTGTCGTAAGGAAGCTGCTAGAGCGGAACGACGTTAATCCCGACACGCCTGACAAATCTGGCCTACCGCCGCTATCGTGGGCTGCGCGGAGTGGGAGTGAAGGGGTTGTGGGGATGCTGCTGGAACGGGGCAACGTCAATCCCGACACGGCTGATGAAAATGGCCGAACACCGCTCTCGTTTGCTGCCGAGAACGGGCATGAGGGGGTGGTCCGGATACTTCTCGAACGGAATGATGTCAACCCCGACACATCTGACAAATCTGGCCTGAACCCGCTATCGTGGGCTGCCGGAATTGGACACGAGGGGGTTGTGCGGATACTCCGGGGCAGGCCGAGGTCTATCCCTGCGGAGCCCACCAGATTTCATCCCCCGGCATGCACCAAGTCTTCCTCCAACAGAGCCCTTCTCCCCCGAGCAGCCCGAGTCATCTGAACCTCTACAAAAAGGAACCCCGAGCCGCAGATCCCAACCTCCGGATTGGGCACTTCATCTGGAATTTTCCGTTACCTCATTGCCCCCCCGTCCCCTTCTATGTTTTTTATTTCATCGTTTGGGTTCTGCCTAACTCACCTTTTATACATCCATAGTTCATTAGCACTTGTCTCTCCTCCCTTCCCTCTTTTTATGCACCCTTTTAGCTTCTCCTTTGTTCCTCATGCATAATGGGTTCAGTCATTCCATGTATCTCCTTTATTAGCTTTGTCTATACTTGGATCACTACGTACTTAGACAGCAATCGTATTGCATTACATAGGGGGTGGATGGAAGCATCATAGAGATGGACAAAGGTTATATATGGACACATCCTATTCACATGAGAGTGGGCGTACTGAGGGAACCAACGGAGAAGACTTTTTGTGAACGATTTACGGTGTTTGGCCTATTTCTCCTCCTTCCCCCCCCCCACCTCTACCGCCCGCCCCTTGCCACTCACCAATTTCCCAAGTTCTGAGATAAACCATTTTCTTTACCGGTACCGGTGACATCTGGTTTTTTTGCTCCCACTACCCCTTCTTGAACCGTAACCTCACCCCTCAAATATATCCCCTCCCCAGCCGGCTCTGTACAGTACACGGTGCTGTAATTCAATACTAATTTCAATACTTCCTTCGTTATTAACGGGAGCAACCGCCAATGCAAGCATACATGCTATAAATCTTGACAATTCTCTAAGTGAGAACTACCCAGAAACATCACAATCCGAAGGTATTTTGTTTTCCAACCCTTGAGAACTCTATATCTAGACTAGTTGAGGAATCTTTATGAGAGCAATGGTTGGTATGTTGCTGTTGGCGCTGTTTCTGATGAGCTTGTATGGGGGGTGACAAGGCCTCCCCCTGTTTTCAACGCCAACTTTTCAACATTGCGTACAAAAAGTGTGTGAGAATTCTCAAGCACTTGGAGGGGGCATTTTGGAGGAACGTTAGGCCATAACATTAATTTTTGAACCCTTTTTTTACACCTTCAGAATGTGTCGAATGGAAAGCGGGGAGTAGCACAGTTTAATTTGTTCCACGGCAGTCTGCTCACCGTTTTCGTCGCCAGCCTTGGATACCCCCGCCACTCGAAATATGTTGCAGGAGTTTTTTCGATAGGTTCCGGAGGCTCATGGGAGGGGGCACTTTGAGAGTGGGAGACTGGACCAACTTCCCCCAAAAGTGATACTGGATTGTCTGCGGCCGGGGAAGGAGAGAGCGTAGTGAACAAGAAAATCGATCAAGTCTTTAAACTGAAGGTTTATATACCAATATTTTATGTTAAGACGCTGCAGATTGCATAATGTCCATTTAGAGCTCAAGTCTCAACTCCCCGCAGTGTGCGGATAGACCAGCAGCCCACCGGCGCTTTTCTCACCTCCCTCCTTGGCCCACATACGGGGATTGCGAGATAAACATTTCTCCTTATTAATGGCAAACAGACATATTTCCTTTCTTCCGGTACCCTTTTTTGAACACCATAGCCTACAGTATACCATCCCAATACTAGCCGGTTAACTTCACCCATCCTTGGCCAATTGAGCAGTCCCCCACCGCCAGGAGAGTGTCGCAGGGGCTTTTCGCTATGTATAGGAACCTCAACGGGGGGGGACACCTTAAGTGGGGGAAACTCGGTTAGGAAGTCTCTCTAAAAATTAGCTTAGTATTATATATACGATACCTACTGCAGGGGTAGTGTATAGTGAATAGGAACATTAAGTCTTAAAACTGAAGGTCGATGTCCTAATATTCTGTTATGATGCTATAGATTATAATATTATTACGAGCCAAGAGTGAAAATAAGAAATATCCAATGTGAGGTCAGTTCAGTAGCGAGAGCAAATATATTCCTTTACGGAAGCCCATGAAAAGAGCTCGCCGAGAGGCAAATAGAGAAATAGACACGGAATTCAGAGGGCAAACAGGCTTAACTATACGGTAACAATAAAATGGAAATATCAATGTATATACAGTATCATTTACAGGAGAAGGGAAAAGAACAAATTTGAAAATTTGAAAGGTAAGCCTGAACAAATCAGAAAAAGGTGATCAAACAGGGAAAGAGGGGGTCGATAATTGGAAGCCGAGACAAGGGTCAATGAAACGTAGTAAAACATTACAAACGAAATTAGAAAACACCTGCCTACTTCTTTATTCCACCTATGGTAAAGCGGAAACTCCAAGTTCCCCGTCAAATAGCAACATTAAATAACAGAGGTCTCGGATAATTATACATATTACCAGCATCGCTGGGAGATGAATTGCAAACATACGGAATTTGTAAGCTCAGGTATAAGTTAACAATCAATGTAGAAGGAAAAGAAAGAGCGCGTCAAGGGAAATATATTAAGGGCGCGTCGTGGCCCCCGGGGGCCCGAGGAAGAAGGAAAGAGGGGGACAAGGGGAGGCTGGGGGGGCAAAGATAGTCACGGTTAAAGAATTGAAGAGGGTGAAGAAGCCCAAAGCTAGTCGCCCACAAACGGAGCTGGGGTTGGAGGTTTCCACTCTCGCAGTATATCCGCCACTGTTTCATGGCCCTTGCTAGACGCATAGTAGAGCGGGATGTGACCATTTGCATCTGGCTTGCCGGGGTTGACCTCTCGCCGTTCCAAAAGTTGCTTCACCACTGACTCGTGTCCTTGCATTGCAGCCCACGAAAGTGGTGTCTTGCCTCCGATGTCTGGCAGGTCGGGGCTGACGTCTTGCCGGTCTAAAAGGTGCTTCACCACTGACTCGTGCCCTTTCATCGCAGCCCACGAAAGTGGTGTCTTGCCTTCGTCGTCTGGCTTATCGGGGTTGACGTCTTGCCGGTCTAAAAGCTGCTTCACCACTGACTCGTGCCCTTTCATCGCAGTCCACAAAAGTGGTGTCCTGCCCTTGTTGTCTGGCTTATCGGGATTGACGTCTTGCCGGTCTAAAAGTTGCTTCACCACTGACTCGTGCCCTTTCATTGCAGACCACAAAAGTGGTGTCCTGCCCTTGTTGTCTGGCTTATCGGGGCTGACGCCTTGCCGGTCTAAAAGTTGCTTCACCACTGACTCGTGCCCTGACATTGCAGACCACAAAAGTGGTGTTTTGCCCTCGTTGTCTGGCTTATCGGGG
>Ga0307509_10011127_pt1 | contig 10945 bp, 11 predicted proteins | sample 10_EM_MG_FD_202245 | JGI IMG/M metagenome (GOLD analysis project Ga0307509, IMG submission 202245) | Populus trichocarpa ectomycorrhiza microbial communities from riparian zone in the Pacific Northwest, United States - 10_EM | ecosystem: Host-associated > Plants > Roots > Unclassified | place... | reverse complement strand
AGATAATTTTTTTTTTTTTTGATTTACGTGGGGTGTCCGGGCCAGCTTACGCGCACCACGACTATTCCTCACGATCCACTGGACACCCTGCAAGCCCAGGAGCAGGTAAGGCACCGCGGGGGTGACATACATGCACATAGAGGGTCGAACCCAGGACGGAGACGGAACAAATCACACGATTGACCACAGCAGCTAGACCCTAAAGGCTGCAGATAATTTTTTTAACTCATATGTTACAGATAATAACTGTAACTTACGTGTCGCAAATAAAAACTATAACTCCACGTGTCGCAGGTAGCATTGTAATTTTTAAAACTGTGCTTTATTTACTTTTAACTTTTTTGTTTTTACCGTGCTAAAAACTAAAAAAAAACTCAATGATAAATATGGTTTTAATTTAAGTTTTAACCAGTCAACACCAACTGGACCCACCGTCCTGATTACCTTGATGTCCTTTGCGTTTTGAAACAAACCAGAAAGATCCAAGTTACGTACAGCTTCAAGCATTCTATATAGTCAAATATTGAGACCGTCCATCTTCTTCAATAATAGAGTACCAACCCAGTTCCCTTTTCTTGAAGACGAAACGACTGTAACGTTTTCATTTTCAAGGGAAATTGGCTTCCCAAAAAGGATACGAAAAATGGAGTACTGGGCACAGAAGCCAGTGGAAGTGAGGGCAATAGAGGCTTTAGGAAAAGGGTTCGATCTGAGTAGTGATTTCAGATTGAAATATGCTAAGGGAATGAGTAGTAATAATGAAAGATTGGTGCTTTTGGATGAAACTAACAAAAGGGATGTTGTGTTTCCTGGTGGCCTTACTATCTCTAACGTTTCTGAGGATATTAGATGTGATAAAGGTGACAGGACTCGATACAAATCTGATGTTCTTGAGTTCAATCAGGTCAGATTTTGTATTTTTTTTCTTTTTTTTTTCAGTTGGTAAATTATTGTATGGTGATTTATATAATTTTTCTTCTCTTTTTTGGGCTAACCAGCCTGCTGTTGTTTTTGTTGCATGAGTGGCAGTGGCTGATCTGTTTTTCTATGTGATAATTGTTTGAACTGTGTTTGCTATGTGTTTTAGGCATTTAGTATGAAGCTTGCCTTTTGCTATTCTGGGTTTGTTTTGTTGAGGGGGATTTGGAGTCTTGGACTAAAGCTGTCATCTTTTGCTAGTATTGGAATTCAATTTATTAAGTTCGATGAGCAATCGAGGGTTATGTTGGAGGTCTAACTTCTTTATCACTTGATGCTAGACTAGATTTAACTTCTGCTAGAGGTCCTTTTCTTCCCCACTAAAGCGACAGGGTGGTATTGTTTGGAGGGCCTAGTGGCTTTAGTAATTTAAAAAGCACTCAAATTTTGGTGGGGTTGGTGGTCGCATGCGATGTGCGAACATAATAAGATTCAATTTATGAATAACTGAAGTGGAGTGGGCAACAGAGATTGAAGAAAGTAAACACTACTTAGTTAATCTACTGAAGTGAAAGGAGAAGTAAGTTTGGAATTTGGAACCTCTGATATTTTGATGGAATATAGATTATGGGTGATGATGAAGCTTCTCCACGAGTTTGTTAAATCACTTCACATTACAATGAAAAGATGTACTGGGAAACTAGCTAGTGTGGAGTGCCATTATGAAGTCATGGAGTGGCATCATCGCCACCCATACTCTATGGACAGATGATCTCTTGGAATGATTTGGTATTTTAAAATGAAGAATCTATGAACTAGGTTTGGAGTCTTAATGCTCGTATAAACAGTTAAAATGGGAGATTTAGAGATGCTAGTAGGTATAAGCATAATTTCTTGTCATAAAGGTTCGGTTTGGATAGAGTTTCCTTGAGATGATTAGATGAGAGGCCTTATTCGATTTACAAAATAATGGTCTCAAGAAAAGTATTTGGTGGTTATTTTGCTGTTAGAGCAGAAGGTCAGTGGTTATATGCCATACTAGCTCTTTGGGGTTTCCTTTGACTGATGGACATTTTGCAACTGAATTTGTCGATGTCAGAAAAGTAGTAGTTAAGAAAATGATGTCCTGGAAAAGCTTATGTTATGAGTTTGTAGTGAAATGAAATTTGAGAGCTTCAGCAAAGCAGTCCGACACAATGAGGTGTCGGTGAGCCTAGCTCAGCAACTTTTCATATGGAAAAGTTCTTTCCAAAAGGAAAATCCAGATTTCACAGAGCAGAGTATTATAAAGGATTAAGCCTAATATCAGATTATAGTGCTCCATAGAAGAATTATTCTGGAATAGTGTTGATAAAAGCTACATGAATCATGCAAAGGTGGTCAATCGAGGGTAATATAACAAACAGATTAGCAGTGTGGCTAGTAAAACTTCTTCTTTATTTATTTGTTTATTTTTAATTCTGATAAGCACCTTCTTTTTGTAAGTTCTATGGATAAGCAGTACCCTTAATGCCTACATGTCTGCATCGACAAGTCCTGTGAACCATATTTCTCACTAAATCGCATCTCTGGAACTATGTACTCTTACGTATTACTTAAGTGACAGGCAACATGAGGTTATTGATTTGATCATGCTTGATTCTTGTCCTCACTTAAGCAATTGATTCTGGATTCTGCATGCAATTTGAAAAGTATATTTTCATACTAAATGTCATTGAAATGTTTTTGTTGTTCTGTTTACATCTGTACCCAAGTCTAAATGAAGTAATTCATAATAAGCATCATGTCCTGGATCAGTAACACAATCTGTTTCAAGTTTTCTTTCTCTTTGTCTTCATCTTCCCTTGCAGATGTCAGAGCTACTTAATCATAAATCTTCAATACAAGGAAAAGTTCCTTCTGGCTATCATAATGCTATTTTTGATTTAAGTGGAGACTGGCTTCATGATACTACAGACTCCAAGTTTCTTGCTTTTGATGGCTACTTCATCTCATTGTACTATTTGCACCTGACAGCATCTCGATTAACACTGAAAGATGAAGTAAAGAAGTCTGTCCCTCCTCGTTGGGATCCTGCATTGTTGTCCAGGTAGCTTTTCAGTATTTATGAAAATAAACCATTTTTTTGACATTAACCAAGGTCGTTCAGAATATATGCTAGACAACATTTTGGATTCCTTGTGTTATAGAAGAACAAGAAAAACATACAATTAAGGGAGAATAAAGAAGATTGAAAGTAGGGGATTAAGAAGAGAAAGGAAAAAACAATACTAAACCCATGGTGCATAGCCTGCAACAGAACTTAAAGATCAGAACTCTAATTAGAAATAGAATGTTATAGCCCTTAGTGAGACTCCAATTTTAAAAATCATCAACATTAAACCTAGGCCTAGAAAACATCAAATCATACATTAATCTAGAAATTACAGGGGTGAAAATCACCTTGAGTCCTCTTACTATTAGTTATTGCTTGTTCTAACCCCTCTACGGGATTCTGTCCAAACTAAACCCTATATCTAAACAATTCGGTTCATGTTAGTCCTTCCATCCAACTCCATCACACATTCCTTTGAGATTGACTTAACGATGTTTGTTGACTAATGTAAAGCCAATTATTTGATGACACATCACCTGTTGGCTTAAAATGTAATTTCCAGCGGAGAATAATGGGAAAAAAATAAAAAAAAGGTGAAAAATCAATATAATTAATGAGACCTGATATTATATTGATTTTTCAGATTTTTTTCCTTACTCTTGGATGGAAATTTCATTTTAAGCTAATATGTGACGTGTCATCAAAATTAGTTGTGCGGTAGTCAAATGATGTTGTTAGGTCAATCTCAATGGAATGAGTGATGTAGTTAGATGGAAGGACTAATGTGGATCAAAGGGGCACAAGGTGATTTTCACCAGAAATTGCAGGTGTCAAAAAGACAAGACTAGCTGAATTTGTTCATTGCTGTGGCACATTACCTTAAATTTATTTGACTTGGTGATGCAGAAACTGTTTGCATGCATATATCTTTGTGATTTTCTTAGATACAGGAAACCTAATTCTACAACAAGCATGCCTTTTTGGCTAGACTCCTAGTTGGAACTAGCCTAAATAGGATTATTTTGCTGGCTAGTATTGTAGGATTTTAGGGATTTCAACTGCCAGGGACAGTTCTTTTATTTTTGTTTTTAGGGAGGTAAAATTGTCATTTTGTAAAGTTGACCAGTCAACTACTTCACCTTTAAGAAATTGACTGGCCAGCTAGCTCGACCTATGGGGCACCTCCTTATTAGGTCACCTACTTGCTTTCCCTAAATATAGGTTTGTAACCCCACTTTAAAAAGGAATGCACAAATAAAATTAAGATTTTCAGCTAACATTGGTGAGATGTGTGATGGATAAAATTTTGTCAGGAGTGATTTTCATCATTATTGCCATCATCCACGGAGAGTTCAAATTGTCTACTTCATCACTTGGATGCATATAACTTCCTCAATAAGTTGAAAACTCAACTAAACTATTTTAAAGCAACCACGGGCACTTACATTTAGAACTAAAGATTTATGCTTCATGCTAGGGTCCTTAACTTTGGCCTTAGATTCTCATAAAGCGCAATGCTTTCCCTAACCATGACGTTGTCACTGCATCACCACCACTATTCAGTTATTGCTTGTTTGGTAGTGCGATCGAGGCTGCTTTTGGCCTCAACCTCACTATTAGAAGTGTTTGGTAAATACAACAGATTTTCCCACCATGTTTTCTAATGTGAGTAACACCGTCAGCTAGAGAAGTCTCACATAGCAGTCAAATTTGATCATTACAAATATTATACAATACCAAATTTCTTATCTGTACAAACTCTTTATATAGAAATCCCTATACAATCAGCCACATGTTGAAGATTTTGTTGAATACATAAGACAGATAAATATAAACATATGATTTTTTCATCCATTTTGACTTGATTCATGATTGTCTACTTTTATCATTCTAATAGTTTTTTTTACCAAAAACATTAAAAAATTTTCACAGCTGCAACCACATCAAAAGCAAAAGCTAATGGATACCAAAATAAGACTTAATCATCCATGGACAATGTAATGCATGATAGTTCTAATTTAAGTTTACCTCTTCTGCTCTTGGAATCTTGTGTTCTTCAAATTTCCAGCTTTGTCTTCTACTGATGCTTTTATAGTTATATCTGATCTTTGGCATCATTCTAGACTCTAGAATGGCCATTCCTTAGCATGTAACTGTGTTGAATCTCTAGTTTTATTGGATAAATCGAGGATAAGATTTTTCCCTAGCCATAAATTTGGATGGATACTTTAGGATCCGAAGACTTTTAGTTAAGCATTTTAGGCTGATTTTTGATTTAGCATTGTTAAGATAAAATGAACAAAGCTGATAGCTAAAAAATTGTTCAATAAAAGGAATTTATTAAGAGGAAGAATATACAAATGATATTTGGAGAATAAGACATCCTTCAAGAAGTGAAAGAAAATGAAAAGGAACATAAGAAAAAAAAAAGCACTCCAATCCCACTGAGTTTCATAGTTTGTAATTTTTTAATACCCTAATCTTCTCATCTCTCCACCAGCTTTGAAGTTTGAACCCTTGACTGATGGTTTATGGTCAAACACAAACCAGCAAGCCACAAGAAATGCTGATTAATCCACTACACCACAAAGAAGCAAGAATACTATCCTTGAATATCTTGTCATTTTTCTTCATGATAAAAAATAATTGCTTAAATAGCATGTGTTTCCTAGGTTGGCAATCCTTCCAAACCCAAAAAAAGATCATTAATTCTCCATCCCACTGGTAATCATCCATGATTCACTATTGAAAACAAACACTTGTTCTCCACAAATTCTAGGCTACTAAGCAAATATGATTTTGTGTCCCTTTCTTGTGAGTGTGTGCGATAGTCAAAACTAATGCTCTTTCATGCAAGTAATTAAAGAAGAAATTCAGAAAGTATTTTATGATGTCTATCATACCGTTCCTTCATATACTCACCATGTCCCATTGTTTTAGTCCTCTTTTACTTTTCACACAAATTAAGATAGAGCAATTAATTGCTTTTTTTTTCCCCTTATGATGTGCACCACAATATTTTTTTATATCACACACTAATTTTTTTTTTAATAACTCACAATATTCATATATAAAGATCATAGTGAAGCCTTAAAATTTTAATTAAAAAATTGAGACACTTACTCTTTATGTCACCACAATTATGTTTCAAGAATACAACCATTGAAGATTTGTTTTTAAATTTAAGTTAATGAGGGAGAAAGTAGTTGGATTTAAAGAACTAAAGTGAATTTTAATTGGGATGTAACTGGAAAATCAAACAGTTTTGAACTTTTTTATCGCAGACAACAATTTTTGGACATCACAAAATGGAAAGGTGGACAAACTCTTTGGGGCAGAGGGAGTATCCTTTTCTTGTTAGGCTTATTGAAATACCTTATTCCTTGGTTCTTGTTTTTTAGCCATAATATGGCCTGTGAAAATATTTTTTGTTGATCTGATGCAATTTAGACTCCTACTTGATTTGTGTTATTCTGGCACATGGATGCTTATTAATTTTATTAGGCAGGTTCATCCATACATATGGCACACACATAGTAATAGGGATGGCTGTCGGGGGTCAAGACTTAATTTGTGTTAAACAAAAACCTTCCTCAACAATTCCCCCTGCTGAGGTGAGAAAGCACTTGGAAGATCTTGGAGATTATCTGTTTTCAGACAGAAGAAGTCCGTCCCTTCTACAGGGGAATGCAAGAGATGAAAAACAAGTAACTGTTGTTCTTCTACATACTAGAATTTCATTTCTTGATGTTTTATATATAAATTTCTGAATGTCATGGTTTGATATAGGTTCCCGAGGTCTTCAATCGTATTTTGCAGTCAAACACCATGCAGCTGACTAGCATTACAGAAACCTCAAGCAAGGATGTAAGTCGAACAAGATGTACAATGAATCTCCTGAGTAACAAACATATTTCTTTTCCTGAAATCTCATTTTTAAGTTGGACAGGGCCTCACCATCATTTGTTCAAAAAGAGGAGGAGATGTGTTCTCAAACAGTCACTCCAATTGGCTCCAGACAGTACCAGCTAAACCTGAAGCAATTCTATTCAAATTTGTACCTATAACATCTCTTCTTACTGGGATTCCTGGAAGTGGTTATCTTAGTCATGCAATCAACTTGTATCTACGTTGTAAGTGCTCCTAAGACCAAACAGGGGGAAGAGCAATTATAATATATGCGGGGTTACTAGCCTATGTATGAGAGCTTTGGCAGTCACACAAATATCATTCAAAATGAAACTACTATGAAGTCCATTGATGGTTATGCAAAAGTACAAGGCTAGGATTGCAGAGATTATAACAAGATTGTGATACCTTGATTGGATTTTCATAATAAAGAGGATGCCTTAACTAATTAGTGTCAACTGCATTGTGATCATGAATTCCTGCTTCTTTTCGGTTTTCAATGTGCTGTGAAGCATCCAACATTCAGCAAATGCCTTGTGGGTGAAATGGTGAAACTACATAAAACCTTAAATACCCAAATCTCAATCCTTAAGAGGAATTGCTGGTTATATAGGTCATGATCTTTTGAGTTGTTTTCATGGTAATTAGAGCAGGGTTAGAATTTAGAAGCTGAAGCTCTCTCTATGTGGTCCCTTGTTTTGTTTTATTATTTTCCAAGGTCAGTGGGTACAGACCAGACCATGCATGTTTCTTTTCTTTTCTTTTAGGTCCAATAGGATTGAGCTGCATAGCAGGCGATCACCCTCCCCTTTCCATAAGCCTCCATCTTTGGTTTGAGCAGGTCTTGAACCAAGGTCACTTTGTGCAACACGTGACACAAGTGACTTACATGTTAAACTAGCTAGAATCCTTTAATATGTTTTGTATGTACAGCTATTGTGTTGTATCTCCCTCACCCCTTCTATTTTTTCTTCATCCTCTTTTTATTATTCTGTATCATACAATCCTAGCTCTACGGGTTTTAACTTCTTGATTTATTTGCCATTTCCTTGCACTTATTGGATCACACGTGTTCATAAACTGAAAATGATCTCTCATGGATTCGTTATCTGTGTGTTCAGACAAGCCTGCTCCAGATGATTTACAATGCTTCTTGGAATTTCAAGTTCCAAAGCAATGGGCACCTATGTTTTGCGAGCTGCCTTTAAGGCATCAAAGGAAGAGAACTTCTTACCCTTCCTTGCAGTTCAGCTTTTTGGGACATAAGATCTATGTCAGCCCTAGCCAGGTACTATAAAAGTGGAAAAAAAGATTATTCTCTATATAGTAGTCGGTTGTGTTACCTCTGATTTTACTTCACTATATATATTTAGCATGATATCTTCGTATTGTGTCAAGTAATTTAATGTTCACTAATGCTTACGTTTCCATGTGACCTTAATATGGTGTTTGGCCTCTCCATCTAGCAACTTAAGTTCTTGGACTGGATGCTGGTATACTGTTGCATTTTGTTTTGTTGTTGTTGTTGTTGTCGTCGTCGTCTTGTATGCAAGATCAATTGTTCTGGTGTGCAGGTCAGATGCGGTATTGAGTGATCCTACATAAGTTGTGAGAAATATGGTCTGTTCTTCTATAATATTTTGATCTCTCGTCCAAGTTTTGGGTTTTTTATATTTTTTAATGCTAATAAAGGAAGTGATCAAAAGGCATAATTACTTTTTTTGAATAAAGTTTTCATTAATGTTTAGTGTGGAAAGTTTTGCTTTTAAGCAAAAGAATTGCATGCTCATTTTGCAAATGTTAGGACTTGAGCTGCTCCAGCAGTGCTGCTTATTAATATCTAATGAGGATTCATATCATTTGGATATTTCAAATCTAATCCAAATATTTTCCATAATTATTGCAGATGAATTTTGTTTGTATCAGTTTAGCATATAAATTGGAGAAATCAATCATCACATTTCAGATTTCAAATTTAGCAAAATAAATGGAAATAGCAATTACCATCCTAAATTTCTCTATTTTACACATCATTTCAGGTTTCAAGTGATAAAAAACCTGTGGTTGGCCTACGTTTGTACTTGGAAGGGAAGAAATGCAATCGATTAGCACTGCATCTACAACATCTCTCAAGCCTTCCAAATATCATGACCTTCCCATCAGCCAACCCCATCACATGCATGCCATGTCAATGGCGAGGCTCTGATGATTATAGATCTAACGACCAGTTTTTGGAACCAATTAGATGGAGGAGATACTCAAAGGTGTGCACGTCTGTTGTTAAGCATGATCCCAGCTGGTTGCAGGGAGATACAAGTGGCGTGTTTATTGTAACCGGTGTGCAGCTCCTTTGCAAAGGGCGGTGGCCTAAGACAGTACTTCACCTCCGTCTTCTTTTTACGCATTTACCCAACTGTACCATTCGGAAGACAGCGTGGGCTGCTGCTCCAGAAGCATCTCAAAAATCAAGTTTTCTGACAAATCTCAGCACAACATTCACATTTACTCAGCGAACAACCACTGCTCCTGAAAAGCAAGGTCCTGCCGCAATTAACTCTGGTGTGTATCCAGATGGTCCTCCTGTTCCAATTCGCTCTAAAAAGCTGCTTAAATATGTGGATGTGGCTGAGGTTGTGAAGGGTCCACATGATGCTCCAGGACACTGGCTGGTTACTGCTGCTAAGCTAGTCACAGATGGTGGTAAGATTGGTTTGCATGTGAAGTTTGCTTTGTTGGACTATGGATTTCACTGTGCATAGAGTGGATTTTGTTTTAATGATTGATTTAGTTATCTCCTGTCTAAAAATCCTTTCCTAGCAAATTGGTTTTATGTGCCGAAGAGTTTTGCCATGGTTTGTACAGAGAGAGACAGAATAAATTTACTTGCTAGAATTCGTGCTGTACATTTGGTTGTCTGTGTTAATGGAGCCTTCTGTTTTCTTCGTGGTTTAAGAAGATTTCAACTAGGGTAATGAGTGTCTATAATGTAAATAAATTAAAAAAAAAAGATTAATGAATCGTTTAATAGAGGGACTGCATATGCATGTTGGTGTCACGTCTTACCTGTTAGGGTTTATAAATGAAAAGTGTGCATGAAGAAGAGTGGAAGCATGAAACTGGAGGGAATGCCCAAATGAATCATAAGCATTTACGACTCGAGTAAATCTAACTTGAGAAAAGTTAACATGAGAAAAGTTATTTATTTATGGAGAAAAAATCTTACTTGAGGCACAAACTACGTTTTCTACGAGAAAAATAAGCCCTCGTAAAGACTTGTAGTGGTAAATTTGTACTCTTTGAAACAGTAATTGAGTACAGGAATTCACAGCTCTTCTTGGTTTTTTTTTTTTTTAATTTGATATTTTAATATTAAGTTTATTGATTATTAATTTTTATTAATTTTATATTTTAAAATATTTGATTGATAGTAAATTAAGTTTTATGATTTATTTCAGTTTGTTTTTTATTAGGTTATATTAGTCTCATGACTTGAGTCATATATTTGAAGGGTTAACTTAGGTCATTTGTTTTTAGATTTTTCAAGTCGATCAGATTAACATTCACATGCAATTTTTTTTTTCTACTATAAAACATGTTAGTAATTTCTAAATATTTTTTTTTATATTAAAAAAAATTAAGCTGTCTCACAATATAGCGTGCATCAATGATCCACATCTCTAAAACTGAAATCTAAATCTTTTTTCAAGAATGAAGCTAATTGGCTGGAAAATGATTTTCCCTTTAATTTTAGATCAAAATAACTCAAAGAATAACTTTTGTAATCTTTCAATTATAGTTTTAAAATTCAACCTAAAACGAGGCTCGGGTCACGGATTAAAAGAATCAACCTGAGTTAATTAAATCGTGGGTTAACTTATATTTTTAATCAGGTCAAGTCAAATTATTATTTTTTTATATTTTTAAACTTATAGGTCCAAACCTTAAATTCTAGATTGACTCGATGATTTTGTTTGAATTTTATAACTAGATTCTAATTTCTTGTTGATAACAAAAAAAAAATAT
>Ga0307509_10011126_pt1 | contig 10947 bp, 6 predicted proteins | sample 10_EM_MG_FD_202245 | JGI IMG/M metagenome (GOLD analysis project Ga0307509, IMG submission 202245) | Populus trichocarpa ectomycorrhiza microbial communities from riparian zone in the Pacific Northwest, United States - 10_EM | ecosystem: Host-associated > Plants > Roots > Unclassified | place... | reverse complement strand
GAGAGCTAGGCAGCTAGCCCTGTGAAACCTTCATGTACATTAACAGCTAGTTTATTTGTTTATCTTCTTTCCATATCAGCTTTGATAAAGAGGCAACATTTTCTAATTTTTTCTTCTGATTTTTTTTTTTTATTATTTTTCATAGCAACTTTAATAAAGTGTGATCAATAGGTTATTATTATATACAAAGCAGTCAATCACATATGTAGTTCAGTTGCACTCAAGGCTGCTTCATCATCATCCCAGCTTGGGACAACATATGGAAAAGAGATGGCTAACATGTACGGAAGTGGAACACAGATCACAGAAGCTTATGGCATATAATTCTGAGAGCTGGATTAATGATATAAACTCAACAATTATTTGCCCACTTCAACATTTTCTACTACATTTTTGTTCAATTAATTGTCAAGACCATTGCAAAAATTAATTTTTTGGAAAATTTATTTTTGTTTTAAATACATCAAGTGAATGTTGATGTATTTTTTCAATGTCCAAGGTCAGAAGACCAAATCTTTATTCCCAGCCCAAAAAACATGATATTTGGTCAAATAGTTTTGCAATCATCTATGTTTTTTTTTTAAATTTTAAATTATTTATTATATTTTAAAATTATTTTAATATATTGATATAAAATAATTTTTTTAAAAAAATATTATTTTAAAAAATAATTATTACCGCGTAAAACCCCAATATAAAAATAATATTATAGAGTGCGCAACCCATAATTTTTATTTTATTTTATTTTTTAATTTTTTTTCTTAAAATGGCAATGGTTTGGACAATTAAAAAAAGAGAGGAAGTTTCATCATTTTAAGGAAAAAAAATTATCCTGTTTCATCTAAGTTTTGTTTGGATCATGAGTTGTGGAATGAAATATTCTCATTGTGAGCGGGGCAAATATTTTTACAAGAAATCTCTGTCCAACCTTCCTACAAAGATAGTTTCTTAGCATAAAAGATGTTGGTATAAGTTAACTACGTACCTAGTTTTGAAAGAAACTGTCCAAGTTCCGAGTTAGTGGGTCAATGGGTCGACTCACCAGTCAATTAGAGTACTGATTTGGGCAGTTAACTGTTATCTCAAGTTGTACAGATAGAAGTCAGTAGTGACTAGAGGTAGATAGAAAGTAAAGTTGGTGTTTTTTGAAAAAAAACCCAGAACACCTCATTTTCCCTCTTAAACGGGTCTCTCTGGTCAGCTTCTAACATACATGGGAGTGAAGAACTTATGGGACATCTTAGAATCATGCAAGAAGACCCTGCCGCTTCACCATCTCCAGTGAAGTTTTCATCTTTCTTTTCTTTTATTTTTCCTGGCAACCAAAAAGACCACAACTTTATGTTTCTTTTTTGAATTTCTTGTTTTTGTTGTGTTTTAGGAACAAAAGGGTCTGTATAGATCTGTCTTGTTGGATGGTTCAACTCCAAAATGTAAACAAAACACACTGCGGATTGGTTAAAGACAAGCCCTATATTAGGAATCTGTTTCATCGCCTAAGAGCTCTCATTGCTTTGAATTGCAGCCTTATTTTTGTTGCTGGTATTTATTTTTGTTTTCTTTGTTTAAGTGGGTTCTTTTATTTTCTTTGAATTTTTCCCGTCAATATTAAAAATTGGTTTTTTAATTTTTGTGAAATAAAATGGGGTGTTAAGTTTTAGTCTAAAGGTGTGATTTTGTTGCATAGTGGGAATTGACATTTAATTTTGATGGATAATAGTTTTGGTGATATTTTTATTATGATTAAAGAAGCTATTGAATCACCTATGAATCTTTAGTATCTCATTTGCTGTTGACTGTTTGTGAATTTAAGGAGTATGTGTTTTACTTGTTTTAAGAATTTTGAAGTGTGCTAGCTTTGTTGTATTGTTGTATGGTAGATGGATCAATCCCTGCTATCAAATTAGCCACTTACCGTCGGCGCTTGAATTTAGGACTTGAGGTAGGCAACTGTCACCGTGCCATGTTCAATTTCTTTTATTCATGTGTACGCAGTTGGATGATTTTTATGTTTTTTTTTTTTTAAGTTTCTCCTGGTTCTTGAATTGAAAAGGGTTTCTCTATGCTGTAGGTTACCCAAGATGAAACAAATTCACAAAAAGCTTGCTCACTTCGGAGAAACATGGGATCAGAGTTCTCATGCATGATCAAAGAAGCAAAAGATATTGGATTAGCACTTGGGATCCCTTGCTTAGATAGGTAATTTTAGCAGAATTTGGTTGGTTCTTTTTCTTTTTTGCTTGTACTCTGCTGAAAGTAATATTAGAGGTCTGAACAGTAATATATATATATTTTTTATCTTCTCTCTTTCCAAATGCAGCATTGAGGAAGCTGAAGCACAGTGTGCATTGTTAAACACAGAATCATTGTGTGTAAGTAGGAATTTTATACTCTTGAGTTCTGTTTGGATTATAATTTTATACTCTTGAGTTCTGTTTGGGTTAGGAAATACTTGCCAATTTTCTCATCATTATGATAATGATTATCAGGATGGTTGTTTCAGCTCAGATTCAGATGTCTTCCTTTTTGGTGCAAGGACCGTGTACAGAGACATATGTCTTGGTGGGTGGATAGGGATTCTTTCACAGTTTCACTCTTGAACTGTTTAAATATTGGCTTTCAATTGAGTATTAACACTGCTAACCATTTTATGTTGAATTAGGAGAAGGACATGTTGTTTGTTATGAAATGGAAGAAGTAGAAAGAAAACTTGGGTTTGGGAGGAACTCGTTGGTAATTTCCTAGTTTGTGTTTTCTTTCAATAACAGATCAAGCATGTTGATTTCTAACAGTAGACCTTGTTACTGTTGCATTGAGTGTATTCCTTATAACATGCATCCTTATCAAATGAGTGCATTTACAGAGGTGGTTCATGGCTCTTTTAAATTAAAGATTTCAACTTCATTAATAGGCAGTGGACTCTGATGAAAATAGTTTTACCATGGCCTCAAGTTAATTTCTTGGATTTATTATTCCTCAGTTCAACATGTTTGATGCCATGTGTGTGTGAAAGAGACTGACAGAGAAAGAGTGCCATTTATAGTCTCTTTTTGGTTGTCCTGACCCAGTTCCTTGGCAATGATATGTTGTGCCTCATTGAAAGTTTATTTGATTTGTTTTTCAGCTAAGTTGAACATATAAAAAGCATATGATTTAGGAGCTAAATTGCTTTGTCTGTCTTCTGCATGTCTTACCTGCAAGCCTCAATTCTAGAGTTTCTTAACTTATTTATCTTTTTTCCAGATCACGCTAGCCCTTATACTTGGAAGTGATTACTCTCCAGGAGTGCATGGCCTAGGTCCAGTATGTTTGGTGGTTCTGTTTCGTTTTGTTTTTTAATAACTCATATGTCCTTTTCCCAAATTCCTATCAATTATCTAGCAAATAGGTAATCAAATGCTTCCGCTATTTTCCCCCTTCCAGGAGTCAGCATGCCAAATTGTCAAGTCAATTGGAGATAGCAATGTCCTTCAAAAAATTGCATCAGAGGGACTGCCCTTTGCAAAGAAGATAAAAACTTCAAAGAAGCAGATGCGCAGTAAAAAAACAAACTCTCTGGATTCTGAAATCCATTTTAATGGTAAATAGTAGAACCTTTCTTTAGTTACATTTTGCTACCACGATCTGCAAGTGTACTTTAAAAATTCATGCTTGAAGTAAATGCAATAACTCAGATCTAGATCTAGATAAGTAGTCAGGAATGTTCTCTAGAATTAAGATATAGTTTGAGACTCCAAAATTATTGATAAAGCAACATGCTTAATGTTAGTACTTCCATACTGATCTGGTGGATTTTTTGTATGGCTGCTTTTCATAATTTCAGTTTTAAGTTTGTATTACATTAGTTATTTAAGATTACCTAGGTTGGTGACATGAACATATTTTTATCTTGGCATCGAAAATCAAATGACTAGTTTTTCCATGGAAATTATGAGGTCAAATAGTTTGATTTTATCAGATGGAATATTGCAGCTTACTTTGTTGTAAAACACTTAAATGCTTGCGGCAGGAAGCGATAACAATTCAGAAAGGAAGAATGAGTGCTTGCAAGTGATTAATGCATATCTGAAGCCCAAGTGCCACCCAGCAGATTCTGATGCAGCCTGTAGGTAAGTTGTTTGCATAATTCAGTTGTTTTTGGTACTCATGCAAGTTATTGCATGAGCCTCCTGTTGCTCCCAAGGCGCCTTCAGTTGTCTTCTTGGAGAAACTTGAGCCTTCAAAAAGCAGTTTATAAAAACTTGTAAATTAAACCGGTGGCCAAGTAATTGGGCTTCTCAATCAGTCCCCTATTGTTGCAAGCTTGCTTATGAATTACTTTATCTTGTGCAGGGTTCTTTCTCAGCATCCATTTCAACGTCTCAAACTTCAAGGGATATGTGCTCAGTTCTTTGGGTGGCCTCCAGAGAAAACAGGTTCTTCTCTCAGTTGATTGGCAGTCACTCACTCCCATGTGTATCTATGCATTATCTGCCTTACTACCCAGTTGCATGTAGAAGCAAGATTCTTACGCGAGCATCATTTGGATGTCTGGGTCAAGTCTCATGAAACATAGTGGCACAGCAGCAAAATTTAATAAGTTTTCTTATTTAAAAATGTGTCCCCTGTGGCTTTATGGTGTACAAGTGGTGGCTTATTGTCTTGACAACAAATCAAATTGTGGTTGATTTTGTTTCATGGAAGCTAGTTCATTAATTGCTGCATTTTTTCAAATTGATACAGATTCTTTAAAAGTAGTTAAACATGTATTCTTGAAAAGTCTTTTAAATTTTAATTTTGAAAGTCCCAACTCTAAACTTGGTGGGGAAGAGGAATAATGGATATATGGATTTGGGAGCATCACACACAATGTCCTCTTGACTTATATGCTGTCCCTCTGATAATGTAGTGATGTATGCATAGCTGATGTCATTTATTCATTCATTTGTTAGCATTCTTCTGCTCCTCCTTTGCCCTTCTCATTTGTTAATGCTATTGTCTTTTCTTGGCTTAGATGAGTACACCCTTCCAAAAATTGCTGAAAGAGACTTGCGGAGATTTGCCAATCTGCGATCAACTTCATCAGAGTTAGGAGTTAATCTTCCTCTGCAAAAGGTAGTGATGAAAATACCAATGATCAAGTACATCTGTCTAAATAATATAGAAAGAAGTTTATTTTATTTCTTAAACGTCATGCATAATGTAATCACTTCATTTACCCTAATTTTATTGTCAAAACATGATTGCTGGAAATATGCTAATACATTATTCTCACAATTTGTATTATCATGAGGTTGTGTGCTATGGTGTTGGTATGCTAATTTGAGTCTTCATTTACCATCAGTTATCTTGTACACAACTAGCTAAACCTTCTCAATGGCAGATACCAGTTAAGTGCCCTGTATCTGGAGTTGTTAAACAGAGAAAGGTTCAGGGAACAGAATGCTTTGAGGTGTTGTGGGAAGGGTTTGATGGACTTAAAACCTCCATAGTTCCAGCAGATCTCTTAGAGAGGTATCTATTATTGTTGTCATTTTCTCATTAGCACCTTTATATCAATTTTATTTTGGTAGAATTTTTGGCTGCATATTCGTGTTGAATGGAATGGGATTGTTGGCCTTTTGCAATTGATAGAAAATGTTTTAAAAACTAACTCAAAAACCTATAAAATGGATTTTCAGTCTTTAGTCTGACCTGCTTGATGCATAACATTTCAGGGTTATCTTTTTTTTTCTTTGGTAGTAGTCTTTCATCTTTATTTTTTTTTCTATTATGTTATGAAGATTAATTTTTCTTCTTTCTTTATCTCAAGTGCTTGTCCGGAAAAGATTGCAGAGTTTGAGGAGAAAACAGCTTTGGGAAAGAAACAAAATCAACGCAAACCTGGATCAAAGAAATCAGGAAACAGGCTTGCTATGGCCGAAATTGATTTAAAACTCCAAACTTTGCTGCTTGACATTGAATCAGGAAGCAATACTGCCTGTAGCACCTCCTTGTCATCAAAAGCAGCAATTTCAGAAGATAGGACTACTTCAACTGCGGCTAGTCATACAAAACTAGATCCACGTAATGCTGGTTGTAGAGCTGCCTTGTTTACTGATACCAGTCAGTATGAGGTCATTGATCTCTGTAGCCCCTCTCCCGTAGCCCGAACTCGTACTGTTTCAAGATGTCAACGAGTGAATGATCAACATAGTGAGGTGATAGATTTGAGTGAATCAGAGAATGAAATGTCACCTGAACATGCAAGGAAGGCAAGAGCGCTTAGAATGTTTATAGCCAGTATTAGGGATGATATGTCATGAAGACCATGAGGGAAATTTAGCATGTAATGAGGTGATTCTGTTGTGCATTTAAATTGGTAATGGCAGTGCATCTTCTTCCATCAGTTCTCTTTCCCTGCCTTCTCCTTTTTCTTGTCCTATTCATAAGAGCTCGTTATTGTCCATGAATTAAAATTAATTCTAGATAGGTCCTTTTTTTTTCTTTTCGTTTTTAAAGTCCCTATTATTTTTTATATATTTATTTTATTAAAAATATATTTATAAATAAATTCTTTTAACAAGCATATTGCTGAAAAATTGGTCCTTGGTTTTTATTTATTTACTGATTTTTTTTTTCATTTTTTTCCAAAATTCATTAGTTTCCTATACTTTTCCCTGATAATTCTTATTCTATTTTTTGATATTTTGAACCTTTTATTTCTCTTTTTTCTCCTTTATAAAACACACTCGTAAAAAATAGCTCAACTAGAGTAGATGGGCTTCCATATCTTGTTAATTACCAAGGAGCCAAATACTGCCCCAAAGCTAACCACAAATCCAAGTGCCGTGCTCACGTAAAACCCATCAACTTCCTTGTGCTTCTTGTCCTTGATCTCCACCTTCAGCTTTAGGCCACTCGGTTCAGTTCTCTGCTAGGGGAGTCCACACAGTTTGTTGGCAATGAAACTGGATGCATCAAAGCTCCCTGAGAACTGAAAGGGCATGTATTGTGCTTCCATCTCCTTCTAATCACCAAGGAGCCAAACATTGACAGAAGAGTTAAACCACGAATCCACAGTGTGCAGTTTGGGATCCACGAAGTTCATGTTCAAGAAAGCTGTAGGCACCAGAACTCTGCAGCACTCGAGTGCTTTAAGGGTTTTTTCCAGTCATGTTGTTGTATGCCCAGTCCAAGTGACTCAAAAAACATCGTCCCAGACATGCTTCGATCGGGAATTTCGCCAACAAGTTCTGTTCACAGAAAAATTAAGAGATTCTAGTTTAATCTAATACGATATTGAGGTGTCATGTAGAATATTATCCTCATTCAATGTCTATAGAGAAGACAACAGGGTCACGAGGGATGAAAACAGAATTGGATTGAAACCAGGAACTGAGTCATCAGGTCCATGTCCACGGCATTCATTGAAGTTGTCCTACGTATATTCACCGAGAATTCCAGCACGCATTAATCTCATTCTAGCAGCTGCATTAATCTCATTCATTGCCTTCACTTGTTCATCTGAATCAATATCCACAATAAGTATCCTAACTATCTTGAATCCATAATGCAACATCACCCATGGATACGTTTGGGAACTTCCACCGCGTTCCCAAAAAATTCAAAAAAATTTTTTTTGTTAAAATTTAATATGTTTTGTATGTTTTAGATCGTTTTGATGTGGTATGTCAAAAATAATTTTTAAAACATGAAAAAATATCATTGACATGCATTTCGGCACGAAAAGTTATTTAAAAAACATTCACAACCACACTACCAAAATACAAGCAGTCACAGACTTCCACGATGTAAAATATCAGCTGTTGCTATTCTTTCTGGCATATTTCTCAAAGCATTTGAACAGTTATCCCTTGAAGGCAAGGCAAACACTGAGTGGCCTTAGACATGAGAAAAACTGTAGTTACCACCACCACTAAGCATTCGCAAAAAGACATTAAATGTCCAAAATCACAACAACGACACATTATTGTTGAATTGTGTTATAATTGAAACAATCTGATAAGGGCATGCCTTTTTTTTCAGATTTTAAAATGGATGGTGGAGAGTTTAATCAGGTATCATCTGTATGCAATTCATCTAAGCTCAGTAACTCTGAACATCGTGTGCAATGGCTATACAATGTCATCTTTCTAAAGCAACACGCCAATATCAACAATTGTATTGACATTTTAGTATGCAGAAAACTGATGCAAAGTGATCAAATACTACCAAGTGAAAAGGAAAAAAAAAAACAGAATAGCAGAAGCTAAACAAACACATCAGATCATCTGCAACTCCAAAAGCACAATGGCAATGACGCTACTATAAATTACTACACTTTAGCATGTTTTTTTAAGGTTAAGGATGGCATCGTTCCCCAGGATTACAGATAGCGCTATCCTTGCCACTAAACTGAACTTCCTTCCTAGCAATTTGCTGCTCTCCAAGAAGTTGAGACGGCCAAGAATCAGCAGCGGTTGGATATCTAGCATGTGGTTTCCTCACATTCGAGGTGGCCATTGGAAGACCTTGCACATGATCAGGACGGATAGGAACCACAAAGACAGCTGGCGTCTGCTGCAATGCAGCAGCAGCAGCATCCACAGCAGGCAATCTGAACGAGTCTCCTGGAAAATGTGGCGGTTGCTGAAATTCTGGAGGCGGCACGTTTAGGACAGGTGTTGATTGCGCAGCCACTCTCGATTCCAGTTCACCCTGCAGTTTCCCAATTTGATTTTCTAGGACAGAATTCTCCTCCCTCAGCTCATTTTTCTCAACAGTTACATAGCGAGATTCAGATAAGAGAGCTACATTATCCTTTTTGAGGGACTCAATCTGTGTAAGCAAGTCCTTTAATAGCCGAGTCGTTTCACACAGTATAGAAGCCTTTCCAGTATTTGGCTCACTCAACTCTGTTCAAGAAATGAAAATTCTCCAAAGATTCAATTCAATTTTTCATGGATACAAAAATTAAAAAAGAAGAAGTTCCCACTGAAAAGGAAAGGGAAAAGAAATTTACGAAGAGCAGAGGCCAAGTCAAGAAAGAGCTCATTCAATTGCTCACGCTTCAGCTTCTCCCTCTCAGCTTTATGAATTCTTCTCGGGACTTTCCCCTTATTCTTCCCAGCAGGAAAGCTCCTGTTCCACACCACAAACACCATCAATTTAATTCATCAAATAGTAATAATAATAAAAATAAAAAAATTTTTGATTTGCATTACAGTTCAGCCAAATTAACTAAAACCTACCGATTTCCAGTCACCTCCTCCACTGTTACATCAGGCTCTGAGCCCGTGCTCATCTCAGTCAACAAAATCTGCAAAACAAAATAGCGAAAACCCCATTAGAAAAAAAAATCAAATATTCTCCTTTTCAAGTGATTTCTAAAAGATAAACAAAACCCAATTCAGATTTCACTCTCATTTTCCAATCCTTCATTCAAAAAAATAAAATTAAACCAAACCAAACCAAACACGAAAAACCCCAGATGAAAATAACGAATAATCATAGAATTCAAAGCCTTGTACCTTAAAATCAGAGCCGAAAAAATCCCAGAAAGAAAAAAGTAAAAGACAGGCTTCCAAATCTTTGATTGAAACAACGTTGGCTGAAAGACAAGTTCGAGAGAGAACAATAAGATTTGTTCGAATTAATTAATAATACTCAATAATAAAGAGATAAAATGGGTCAAGCGGGAGACAGGTTTCTGAGCGTGTGGGGGTGGCGGGACAGGAAGGAGCGTGGAGAGCATCTGCCATTTGGATGCATTGAATCCAGACGCGCGAGGCTGGCACGTGTTCCCTTTTGTCGTTTGTACTTTTAGTTGTCCACGTGGGATCTGATTTTGGATGAAACGTCAGCGGAATAAGGAAGGGAAGCGGAGAGCGTGGCATCCATGAAAAGGCCAAAGGCAAAGTGTCGAGTGGTTAGAACAATCCAAACGAGATGCGCGTGTCGTCCATGTTGACACTTTGAGTTAATTGGATTTGATGACGTGGCTGGTCTTTTACTGGTATTTGGTGTCTTTGAATTTATTATTTCTTAGACTGATTTTGATTTTTTCGGACGCGGTTTGCGCCCGTTGTTTGCTAAAATAGAGGACTTTTTAAACACTTTTTATTGATTTTTTTAATATAACACGATTTAATTTTTACTTTTGGTTTAGGAATAAGATTTTATTTTACTTTTCTAATATTAAAATACATTCTTTTATTGTAATTTAGGAATAATTTAATTCAATTATTTTTCTAAATATTTTTTTTATTATTTTATTAAATTAAATATTATTTTAAATTTAAAAATAATTCTAATAAATAAAATTATTAAATACGATCGAGAACATAAATTTTGTTTTGTTGGGAGATGAAATATCTTAAATTATATTTATTTCTTGATTTTTTTTAATTTAATTCTTAGTTATCTTTAAAGTTTTCTAAGACGATCCTTTTACTATCTTGTAGACAATATAAAAGCAACAAATCAAAGAATATTTACTATATTTGTTATATCTCTTACATGTAAAACAATAACTATGGGCAATGGATTTTCTTCTTCTTTTTAAGAAAGAACCGTGGGCAAATGAAAAGCAATTTATTAATAAATGATATCTTCATTTATTACTTCATTATTTTGGAGATAGAATATTCCAATGCAAGACAGCGGACAGTTTGCAGACCATACATACATACATACATACATACATACATCACGTCAAGAAACAAAACACACAACCGAACACATTTTCTTTTCACCTTCTTCTCCGTCCACCTTCAAGTCCTCCACCAGCCCGTATTAATAAGAGAAAACATAGCTTGCAATTATTAGCTTAGACGTTTCCACCGGATGACGCACATTAAATACAGTATCTGGGTGGCCGTGATACGGATCATAGCAAATGCCGCCTCCTAAACTGCAGACGGCTTTGTGAGGGATGCATTTAAGAAGATCAGGCTTATCCAAATCTTGTAGCATGACCGCTGTTTG
>Ga0307509_10011125_pt1 | contig 10948 bp, 10 predicted proteins | sample 10_EM_MG_FD_202245 | JGI IMG/M metagenome (GOLD analysis project Ga0307509, IMG submission 202245) | Populus trichocarpa ectomycorrhiza microbial communities from riparian zone in the Pacific Northwest, United States - 10_EM | ecosystem: Host-associated > Plants > Roots > Unclassified | place... | reverse complement strand
TAGGTAAATTCCTTTTTTAGATATATTCTTTTTTGAGTATATAAGTCTTGTAATACATAATAATAATTTACATATTTGATTTTGTTTGGCTCCATTTAGAGAGTAAAATGATTATTCCACTTGGTACCGATCGGAACCGGTTGGTCCCAACTGGTTCCAACCAGTTCTGACCAGATTCCAACTGGTTCCGGTTGGAATCTGGTCAGAACCAGTTGGAATCTGGTCGGAACCAGTCGGAACTGCTTGGAACCAACCGGTTCCGATCGGTACCTGCGGAGCACAGCAAAGTACTGTGATTTTCACACATTCATGATTCACAATCAACATGTGGCCTAAGTGTGATGTGATTGTGTCACAGATACTGTGACTCTGGTGGACTCTCAGAGTTGTGGAAACCCAGACTTTTTGGACATGATGGACTCCAATTGCTTGGAAAGAGTTACAGTCCAATGCACTATCCAAGTTACAAAAATGGTCAATTCATCCACTAGTTCTTGTTGTGGGCTGCACTTCAAGATGGGTGACATTGTAGGTGCATTTTTCAGTTGCTGGAAAGAGCAGCCACTTGCCAGAAATGATGGTGTCTTGAACACTTTGGCCAGATCATGAGAATCTGTGGTGGCCACAAACCAGTGGCTCCATGGATGGGAATGTGGGACTAGAACATTGAGATATGTCAGTTTGTAGTGTTGGTGGGAGGAAATGAAGTACCAATCCGAAAAATATAAGCATGGTGCTGTTCTGCAGGGGCCATGTACTTCCTAAGCTTTGCAACAAGGTTTAGGCCCTGTTCAGCAGCACACTGCATCTCAAGTGAGTGTAATTTGAAGTAAAAATCCTGATTGTCCCATAATATATTGCAAGAAACATTTCTATTACTGCTGGAAATTGTTTCGCATCTGTCTGCAATGTCCCTGGCAAAGCTTGACTTGACATCAAAGCAACAAGCTGCCTCTGCAAAAGGCGCAAAACAAATACTGGACATGACAGACACAGGTGCAGTACACTATGGCTATATTTGAACTTGTCTTATTTTGTGTCAGCTCCAAACTGTGATGCCTGTGAGCATCTCTTTGACTATTCAAAAGGTCTCAAGCATATCAACTTCATTTTCCCAAAATTTGAAAATGAAGTGTCTTTCATGATTGTGGCATACCCAATGTCCATTTTCAGGAAAAGAGGAAAATATCACATCAATTTAGGCACTCCACTTAGCTAATCAGAAGCATGCAGATATGGTTTGACAATGACATCATGGTTGATGTGTTTCCATGGTGACATCATTGCTGATAAAATCCTTTACTAGAAGTCGACCAATGCTGCTACTGAGGCAAATTCTTCTGACACCATCATCATTAAACATGTAAGCGTCTTCCTGTCCATGGCAGATAATCATCACCATTTTTGCCTGGAGCCTATAAACCAGAACATTGTTCAGAAACACCATTTTTCCTGTATAAATATTCCATGTCACATATGATCACCTATGCAGGCAATGCACTCACCAATTCCAGGTTGGCCTGAAATCACTGAACAGTGACTTGGGTTGGTAAAGGGCAAGTTGTCCTTCCAAACCTGGTGAACCTGCTCCCAAGTAATATTGTCACGAAGTGTTTCTGAAACCTTTTAAATATTTCAGTAATAACAAGAGTGGAAGAACTATCAGAAAAATGAATTGGTCAGGTAGGTTGATTGTCGTAAATACCTTTACCTCTCTGGCTCTTAACAACCTCACATCAGGAATCACAACATGATTAGTGATGAAAAGAGGTGAGTTTGATACACCCCAAAAGAGTTGGTGAAGCTCACAGAGATTGTTGAGTATGCGATCTCCTGTCTCAAAAAAGCACAGTGCATCAGTTGTTACACCTGCATGTGATCAGAAATTTCCAATTCATGATATCAGCTGGACTTATGAGTATGCTTGTGCTCTCAACCTTCATCCTCCGATAACATAGAATGCTGTTTCAATTGTTTGGAAGGAAGTACTTGCACAATAAGATGCAAACAGTTTGGTGGGGCTTGTCCTTTCAATGAATGGAAACCTTTAGATTGACGTATCTAAGCTGGACAACACCAGGTGGAGCATCTGAGTGAGGATTGAGCTTCATGTTCTTGATTTGGTCAGTGAAATCCTTCCTCTGAACACTTGTATCAAGGGTAGAATGAATTAGTGTCTCTAGCTATCAACCGAATCAGCTCTCCAGATGTTGACTGGTTGTAGCATGACCTCACCCTCCAGAGGATAATCTGTGAAGTAGGAATTTCCAAAAGAAGTTTTTCGATAATCACACTCTTTAATTTGTTGAATCTTGATGGAGTAGTTGGATCCAATAGTGACTTCCACTAGAGTGGTGGGATCATCATCAACAACAAAACAAAAGTAGAGCAAATCATGGGACATCAGTGGTGGTGGAGGTGGATGGTAATGGTAGTGAAAGACATTCAGGCTTGCAGAAGAGCAGGCTGGCTCCACCTAATGTGTGGGCCAGTTATGTACATATTTGTTGTAGAAATCTCATTGTAGCATGGAGTCTTTGTACATATATATGTACTAATTCCAAGAACACAGAAAGTACAAACTTTGTGAAATATATAAGTACAGAATGGGCTCTGATCAAACATCTGAGGTCCCACTGTCCCTATGTACATACCTTCCTCAGCTGCAACATGCATCACAATCAGTGAAAGGGCCTCATAATCTACTGATCATACAATTCTGCATTGCCATAAAATCTGTTAGAACTGACTCTGCTGGAGGATCTTTTCTGATGGCAGGTATTGATCATGGGGTCCAAATTTTAGGGACATGAATGGAAGGCTTGGAAGGAAGGAGAGGTTATGAATCACCAATTTCCTCCAGCATTTGGCAGTTGTGATATCACAGATGACAATGCGGTGGTCATCATGATCTGATTGGACTTCAATGATGCAAACTTATGAAATAGATTAACTTCCATTTGAAACAGAACCACAAACCACTCTCTAGATATTTCAGTGGCATCCAACACTGAAATGAAAGTCCCATCTTTATAGTTCACATAAACTCTTGATTCACCATCTGAATGGCTGCCCTCATAGATTGCAGTTGGTGCTGATATTTGACTATCTAAGGCATAGGTTCACTTACTGACATAAATATTCATTGCTGAATTCTTTCTGCTTGATTACAGATTCAAAGGCCTTATCAATGTATTCCACTTCCACCCCTTAGAGGACTTACACACTGAGATGACGGACACAAAAGCTGTCATCTCAGGTTCTGCAGCCCTTTCCTTGATCCATCCTGGGAGCTTTTCTCCTCATGATTTGGACTTCTACATGCTGCCAAGCAGTTATACCTCACTTCTTGCATTCATGCAACACTCTGACTATGCTATCAATTCTAAATGCAATCTCACCCAAGAACAAGACACAGTGCCATCAGCCTGGTATATTCGGACTCCAATTGAGAAATCAATATCGTGACAGTTCTCAAGGAACATGTAGTCCATGCCATCACAAAATTCCATTCAACTCTTGTTTTGAATTGTACCAAGGCCAGGGCTTTGGTATGGTAGCAAGTAACACGTCTTTGCACTTGAAGAGGCCATCTGAGGTGTTTAAAGTGTGCCTTTGGGCACCTTGAGCTCATAAATCAGGGGCCCATGTAGGCAGTGGATTGCCTTTGGGCAGTCAATCTAAAAATATAATATATTAATATAAACTAAAAAGGTGTTAGAAATTAGGGTGTGAGAGATTAGGAGGAATTTAGGTGTTAGAGATTAGGAGTTAGTAATTAGAGAGTTGAAAACATTTTTGTCAATTGTAATTAGTAGCTAAATATAAAACACTGGCTCACATCCTTATTTATTATTTGAGACCAGAAAATCAAGGTTTCAGATCCTGAGCATGTAAAAATAGCCAAGTAGAAAGTCACATGTTGTTCTATTTTTAGTGTATATTACCAGATTATTGGATTATAGTATTTTGCATTTTGCTCATAAACAAGAGCAGCTAGCCACATGGTTTTACTGAAATGCCCCAATATAGGGCTAGTTTCTGGTAAAGGTTTTTTTTTTAAAAAAGTTCCTTTTATGATAATTGACCACCAGCTCTGAAAATGTATTTTGGGTTTTTTTCACTATTTATAGTACTTGGTCACATGATTTTACTACATCTAGAGAGCCCTGATATGCAGGTATCAAATCATCAAAAATTTCTTTTTGGAAATTCACTGCCAGTGGCCAGTCAGCTGGCCAGCTGCCATTCCTAACACTGTTAACAGCTGTTTACATCCCCTGGCTAGATGCCCCACTGCCTATATGCCTCCCTGATTTACGAGCTTAAGGTGCCTAAAGGCACACTTTGAAAACTTCAAGTAGCTGTACTGGCCGGTCTTTGATAAATGACAATGATCATTGGTACAAAATGGGTCCCAAATGCCCCAGAACTGAACACCATCAGAGTCTTGGACAAGCCCTGCATGTCCATACTGTTCAGAGGCATGGTAGAAGATTTGAGACAGTTTGGACAGAGTTCTATCTTGTGGGCATTGACCGTCGAGTGTGGTTATACCATATGATCAGTGACAGTTCTTCAAACAGCAAGAATCCACTACTTTCAATCATTCAGAGATCATCTACTGGTCTCCTTGCTTGGGGTTTTCCTAATACTTTTACATATACCAATAGCCAAAACAAATACCTATACGTCCAGAACATTTTTCTAATTTTTGAGTATGTGTGAGCAAAGAGACTGTATCATTCTTCAAAAAGTTTCAAACACCTGGAAAGGGACAGTACACAATGCAACATCAATATGTTAACATATTTTCCTTTATGATGCATGCCTTGATTAAGAAACTGGAAAATAAACATCAACATTCCCTTTCATTAGTTAACCTTAGTGAAACTTGAAAGTGATCAGTCCAACATGAGACCTTCATCCATTGCAAGCAGTAGTCCAACATCTGATTTTGAAGCTGCACACTAAATGACTAGAGATGCAGACTCTTCACCACCTAAATGACAGCTGTCCTCCAGTCATTGCCTGCAAAGTTGTTTGTTGCTTGTTGTGCTTGTGGAATTGCCTAATCTGTCATGTCAAGACAAATTTTGGACAGGCTGGTTCTTAATAGTTCCACATCTCATAAATTGAAGGTTCTTCTTTGTTATGAACCTCCACCTTCAACTTGTGGAATGGCCAGCTTGCGCTCAACAGGCTTCAATTCCACTACTTCTTCTTTGCAGCTCCTTGTCTCAGTGGCTGTTGATGAAACTGGGGTAGAGTGGTGGTCCCAATGTCATCTCCATTTGATAAGTTGGAGGGCAGATGCAAAGGCCCCATTAACGATCTTGAGCACCAGGAAACCATTATTGGTGTCTTCAACAGCTCCTCTAATGTTGAGTGTGTGCCTTCTATTGACAACCACCTTCCCTTACTGGCCCATCTCCTCCCGCTCTTCCAGCATTTCCTGCATAGAGACAAAATGGCTTCCTTGAAGTGTCTCCTTGACTGAATGAACTGTCATGCATCTTCTTGGGATACAATGTGTTCTACTGATAACAACAACATAAAAATGGCTAATAAATGATCCAAATCATACAGTTCTAGTCCAGAAGTCCCTTTAGCAGCCATGAAGAGGATTTTTGTGCCTCCTGGTAAGAGCTTCTCAAGCAGCAGCAGCAATGAATTCAAGGAGGTGGACCAGCTTGCAAGCGATAACCCAGATGAAGGAACTCAAGATTACAAAGACAGACCTGCTTTACAATGCAGACATCCATAAGCACTGGGTTGTTCCTGTAAGTCAGAATTGCCTTTGTCATTGCCGATCTTAGCATCATGATTTTAGTGCACTACCTGTTCAAACTGTGACAAGATGTGCTTCAGGCCTCCATATGCTGGAAACAAAGGGACCAATACTTTTCACATGGCTTCCATGTCTCAATGTGTCCACTGCCAGGTGAACCACAGAATCTGCAAAGGTGGTGAATTTGGATAAAGGTGTCCTGATCAACACTGATGGATCTTTGGGTGAGAAGGAGCCTGCTCCCACCAAGCAACCAATGTCTCTTATCCCAGCAAAACACAAGGCCTCCATTGGGAACAATCCCATCCATGCTGAATCTTCCACTGTGCATCTCAGACAGCCCCCAACCCTTCCTGCCATGACAAGTGAATCTCTGCAATCACCTTGAGAACTTTTCCTTCAAGCTTTCCCAGGCACACTGCTATCTCAATCAACTGAAAGAGGAACTTGACCTCATCTGTCACACCATTGCCTGATTATCTGCCATCACATTGCAAGAGGGTGGGGAAGGAAGAAGGAGGGAGGAGGCAGCAACCTACACAAGAATATAAATACTGCAAGCCCATTCAATAGCCCACTGTATATAATAGTATGGGCAATTTTATCCAATGATATATAAGTTGACCACATGTTCACAAAGAAAAAGGATCAAAGAAACAGTTCGAATATGAGAAGAAAGGGAAAATAAAATAGAATTTGGGATATGAAAGCATTCCTCCCCACTTAGCCAATGACCATTCCCAGTCTTTGGCCATCTGCAAGTCATTGATTGCATCTTGATCACTATCTACAACAATGACTGTCTCACTGCTATTTGAATTCAGCCATCGCACATTGCAGGCCAAGTAGGTTTTGAAACTGACTGCCATGTCACAGCCAATTATTGCATTTGATCTGTAGATCTGATACCAAAAATATGCTTAACTGCACTTATAAGCTAGTCTGGACAATTTAGAGCAATGGAGTGGGGGCTGTGCCCAATTTACATCAGCAAGATTGTATCATTTGGCAGAGCATGTGACTGATTGCGATGCCCCACCTCCTCACTCCAAGATATGGTGTCTTTGCATTGGGACCCCTCCAGCATTAAAAGAGTGTATATATTGTATTTATAACATCATGATAATTTAAATGCCCTAAAACCAATTATTAAGAAGGGGCCCTGGATTTTAAATTGGCCATAAATTGAGCAAGACAACTGTACTTAATAAGACATCAAATGCTTACAAATGCTATCATATATAGTAAGTGGCTGACCTCATATTTTTGTCTGCATGGTCATAGGCCACATCTGGCTGAATAAAAAATGTTCCAAAATGAAATGTGACAGTATTGTTGAAATTGGAAAAAAAATTGGTTCTTCAGTTTTCCTGACTACTTTGACATGTTATTTGATCATAAGTGAGAAAACATAGAGGGGACTCATATTGCTGTGCCAAGCAATGGCCCTCAGCCTCAAGTAGCAATCTGAATAAAAATCATTCTCAAAATGTTGGATATCCACTTTTTTCAGTTTCTGGCATCTGGCAATTGTGAATCAAATTCTCAAAATGTTGGGTGTTTGCTTTTTTCAGTTTCTGGCATCTGGCCATTGTGAATCAAATTTTCAAAAATTGGAGGTCCGCTTCTTCACTTTCTGGCATGTAGAAATCATCTGTATCATAATTCTCAATATGTCGGAGGTCTGCTTTTTCCCTTTCTGGCATGCAGCAATTGTCTGAATAAAAATTCTCACAACATCAGACTCTGCTTTGTTGACTTCTGACCACAAATCAAATAACATATGTAAAGTGATAGAAAAGATTATATCAAAGAACTACACAATGTGGAATTAATCACAAACAGCTGTTTTGTGTGGGTTATTGATGGTGTGGAAATTGTCAGAAAGTCAGGTGCTGCCGATGTCTGCTGAAGTTTCCACTTTTGATGTGTTGGACCCCCCACCACATGTCTGCTTTGATGGAAAATTCCCACACATTGGAATTTCCGCCACAGTGGTAACCCTTGCCTCTGGAACTTATATTGGTCAGGGCAGGTATTAGATTAGATAGAAGACTATTCCAGCTGTGTTTCTATCAAAATTTAAATTAATCTGTGCAGTTTCTATGGTAGTATTATCTTACAATTTACAAACAGTACAGAAATAACAGAAATGTCAAAAAAGTGAACTTGAATTTCTGTTTATACAGCTATATTATGTCCAGAGTGAGAAGGTGGTTGGATAGATAAACATTCTAGCTATGTTTTAGATAGATTTCAAGTGAATCCATTAAGTTTCTGTGGAAATATTATTAATAGCTGTTACCACTGTGGCGGAAATTCCAATGTGTGGGAATTTTCCATCCAAGCAGACATGTGGCGGGGGGCCCAACACATCAAAAGTGGAAACTTCAGCAGACATCGGCAGCACCTGACTTTCTGACAATTTCCACACCATCAATAACCCACACAAAACAATTAATTCCACATTGTGTAGTTCTTTAATATAATCTGTTCTATCACTTTACATGTGTTATTTGACTTGTAGAGAATTATTACAGTGGTCAGAAGTCAACAAAGCAGAGTCTGATGTTGTGAGAATTTTTATTCAGACAATTGCTGCATGCCAGAAAGGGAAAAAGCAGACCTCCGACATATTGAGAATTATGATACAGATGATTTCTACATGCCAGAAAGTGAAAAAGCGGACCTCCAATGTTATCAGTGTGAAATCTAAAGCCTAATTCCATTTTCGGAAGGTCATGTGACCTCTACCTTAACTACGTGATGACTAAGCTACTACCAAATCGGGATGTACCTATGAAATTGCCAAATTCCAACAGCTGCAAAAAAGAATATTTCTTTGTACCATTGTATTGTTCATGATTAGCCTGAAATAAAGATCTAGGATGTCTGTGGTTCAAGTCATCAAACAAGAGTTCTTTTGGTCTAAGGACCGACAAGGTTGTCTTCAACTTTTTAGGTGACAACATATCCCAAAAAAGGAGACGATCGCAAATTTGGAATGCAAATTTTGGCGTACAAGTGATACAACCAATCCTCTGCTAACTATGTCCATATTCCAAGTCCAGTTAAAATGCTGCTTGTAGGAAAAGCTACATTCGAGATCTTGAACTCGTATCCATATCAAATCTTGACAGGGAGTGGTGCCTTCTTCATTGGCGCATCGAAGTCCATGTAGAAGTGCTTATGCACATCGGACTCTCTAATGCTCAATGTGTGGCTAAGATGATCTTTAGATACCTGTTGTGACAATAAAATATAGACAGCCCAAACGTACGAATACCTGAGATGCGACGCGCAGCTGCTTTGAAACATTTGCCCGCAATGCTTGCAGTAATATGACGGTGTCTTCCACTTCTTCATCATTTTTGACTCAACGTCTTGAACTTTCAAAATGTCATCTTCCGAATCAATAAGTTTCCAGACAGGTTCAGTTGTCGGATCTTCTCCATAGTGCTCATTAAGGTCATGCAGGATCTATAGACGAAGGGTTAGAAGTTTCGCAGATGAAAATAAGCACAATCTTAACTTACGGCCATAGTCCAATTCATGACAAGTCTACTCCGAGCTCTGCCTTGCGAAGCACGACTGCAACGTAGGCACTCCAACCTAGCGTTCTTCTCGTGCATTTTAGTTTGTGTCACGGTGCCAGGATCTTCTCCACATATTTGAATGATGTTGCAAGCTACGCTGTGCGCTTCCTCGTCGAAGGTGACATAGGTGTTCCCTGCCTTCATTCCAGTGGACTGGGTCTCCAACAACGATGCCCAAGCCGCGTTCACGGTGATTTCTTGAGGCGCTCGGGGTTCTCGTGGTGCGCCAGGTTTTGTGTCCTCACTGTCCTCGTCATCAGTAGCACAGGCTTCATCTTCTTGGTCGTTCATTCCCTTATTCTCTTGCGCCTCATCATCTTTCGTAGATCGCAACAAGCAACGATGAGCGAGAATCCGCGGATAGGTAATCGGTTCAGTGCACCAGTGGCATTTGAAGAGAGTGGCAGCAAGCTCGAGAGGATTTGCTACAGCCGTCTCTTTCCCCTTATTTGGCCTCCCTTTCCTCTTCTTCGAAGAGGACTGGAGGATGAGGTTGACCAGATACTCATCTGCCTCTTTCCTCCAGGTGTCGACGATTTCCAGAAGCAGTGGTCTGAATTGCTCGAAGTCCGCCACAGGGACTGATCGAGGCAGATTGGATTGAAAAAACGAGAGAATGGTTTCGCAAGATGCGACATAATATGCAGCGGGGACGATGAGAGGATTTGGGCTGTTCAGTGGTCCTTGGATAAAACGACTGAGACAATGGACGTCATTGGAAAGTACACGCTTCATATCAGCCGCCTTCTTTTCTTCATGATCGTCTTGCACAAAATCAATGACGTCTGCGCGAATGTGTTGCCATTCTTAGTAGAGTGATGGTCAGTGCCCCAATGAGTTCGGAATGAAACCCTTTGCACTCACCTAAATCTGTCAATTCCTTCACTTTGCGCACGTGAGGAACGCGCCACAATCCCCATCTGTGACACATGTTCCCATAACCTACTCCAATAATGAAAAGATTTACGTGACTCGATACAATCACCATACCTTCTGCTTTAAGTTTGTCATAAATTCTGAAATTCTACTGTAAGTCAGATTCTTTCAGGACAATTGGTACACGTACTGTCCTTCTCTTTGTTTGAGTATGTTTTGCAAGTTTCTCGCTTGTTCTTCCTTCAATCCGCGTCTCCAACGATCTAAAGCGTGACTATGCTAAATAATTTGAAGTATAAATCGATGTCTGCAGAGGACTTGAAACAAGCAACCTACGAGAGCACGGGTCTGAACTTCGCTCTTCCGAATTTTAAGATATTCCGCCAATTTGTTTTTCTTCTTTGCTTCAGCGAGCTCTCGTCGACGTCGATTACATTCGGCTCGTAGTATGTGCGGTCCCCGAACTACCCTCAGCTCGGATGTCATCCCGAGGACAATCAGCCAAAAAAAGGGATACATACCCCGTAAGAAGCTCCAAGCATTGCAAAGTGCCTCTGAGCCTTCCGGATCCATGGAGACCCTACGCAGCGCACTACGCAGATGAGTTGCATTATTTTGGCTTTCAGAGGACAACGTACTGTGTTTCAATACATTTATAACAGAAACGGACAAGTGCAGAGTCGTG
>Ga0307509_10011124_pt1 | contig 10949 bp, 9 predicted proteins | sample 10_EM_MG_FD_202245 | JGI IMG/M metagenome (GOLD analysis project Ga0307509, IMG submission 202245) | Populus trichocarpa ectomycorrhiza microbial communities from riparian zone in the Pacific Northwest, United States - 10_EM | ecosystem: Host-associated > Plants > Roots > Unclassified | place... | reverse complement strand
CGGCAAATTCGAAGAAAATAATACGGAAGAGTAGAAACAGGATGATGCTTTAGTTTGTAAAATAGGATCATGAGCACTTTGTATCTTGATGTTTTCCTAGATTGTGCATATATATATATATATATATATATATATGAAAATCAAGTATGATTAACAATTTATCATGATTTTTTAAAGATTAGAAAAATCATAAGTGATTTAATTTAATTTTTAATTGACCAGTTTTTCAATATAATTATTATTTTTTCATCAACAATATTTTAATTTAGACATTATAACATGAAGTGTGTTTATTATGTGAAATCATGTTTGTTCTTACCACTATAGTCATTGATTATTTGAATAAGATTTGAAACTCTTTACAAATCTCATTTTACATTGCACTAGGATTTACAATCAAATACTATTGAAGAACAAATAAAGCATTTTTCATAATTCATCAAGGGTGATGAATCTTCTCTTGATTACTTAAATACCTTCATATAGTTCATGTTATACCTAATATATGCCTATTTGTTACCCTTGATTAGGACAACATGTAGCAGGATTAAAATATAACACTCTCTATATAAGATAACTTAGTGATCTCAAGTCTAAAAATCACTTACACAACTATTACGTGAGTCTTTCCATGAACATAAGTGATCTCTCCATAAAGAATTCTCATGTAAGTAATTTCAGTAAACATGTCATTTGACAAACATCTATATATTAGTTTCAAGTATCCCTCATATCTTAGTTAGTATATAAGAACAATTACTTTATTTCACAAAGAAAAGAACATAATATGTATTTGTAAACCACGATATACGATCAGGTGTAATAAGGCCTTGACGAGTAAGGGAAACTCAGAATGGAAAAATATAGATAAATGATGGAAATAAAAATAATGTGATGTGAAATTGGGGGAATGACCTCCATATATAAATTTAAAGATATTGTTGACATTAAAATGAGAATTATGAATTTTATATCAAAATAAGAATTATGAATTTTAGCTTAAAATTCATAACGTTGATATAACCCATAACAAGTTTCATCGACAGAAGAATTAGAAAAAATTTAAATGAATGTGTTTTAAGAATGAGGATAATTCCAAAGAATTATAATGGAAATGTAGGATACAAATTAAGAAAGAACTATATGAAAAAAAAAAAGAATGTTGGTATAAACCCCAATTAAGAATTAATAATATTATTGTGAAACAATGGTAAGTCTGTAAAACAGAAAAGTGTGTGTGTGTGTAATATTATTGTGAAACAATGGTAAGTCTGTAAAACAGAAAAGTGTGTGTGTGTGTGTGTATTTCTCAAAAGTCTTAACCCAAGGTAAAACAATATGTCAAGTGACTCCATATAAAATCCAACTATCGATTTAAAAATTATTTATGTTTGCTAATGTAAAACTAGTTAGTACGTGATTTTATGTTAGAAATCTGAATTTTTTTTGTTCAATCCATCTTGAAATCATATAATTTATTTTACTAAGTCCTTGGGACAATCTCCTTACTTCAATATATATATATATACTTCTAAAAATAAAAAATATTTTAAAAGACAATCTATATTGTACTTCTAAAAGTAGAGAGATAAAGAATATCTTCCTTCCAGGTTTCAGCAAAGCATGAAGCCCAACTGGACAAAAGAAGATACTCACGCGCCAGGTAGGGGTCGAACCTACGACTTTCTGCTTAGGAAACAGACGCTCTATCCACTGAGCTACAGGCGCTTGATGCTGTAATTCGGCTTACTTAATTAACGTATTTAATCCAACCGAGGATATCTTAAAATATTGCCGGATTACCTTCCTCGGAGATGAAAGTGAAACTGATTGCGATTGCAAATCACAAGGGTAAAAGTTCATGTCTTCGTAACTCATCAGAGCATTGGGAAAAAGCAAATTGGCAGATTGTTAAACAGTTTGCCTTTTGATTGTGAAACCAAATACCTTAAAACAACTAGCTGTGACAGTGAAGCCATATTGTTTTTTTTTTTTTTTATTATTATTATTATTCTTGTTGCCTGGTGGGCATTCGCCATTTTCACTGTGAGTATTCGCTGGTTGTTTAGTGCATACAAACTGTACGAAATTAAAATCAATGTTGAAAAAAAGAATAATGATTTGAAATAATTCTTAAAAAAACAATATCTCTTATTAATTTAAAAGAAGAATGTTCGTATTGTAAATTGCTTTTTTTGCATAAAAAAATTAATGGATAATTGAAAAGTTATTTCATGTGTTTAATGAAATAAAGTAAAAATTATAAGATGAAAAGTGGGATGTTCTTTAAAATTTTCTTTTATTTAATTATATGACTGTAAGAATGGAGTTTCAAAACATATGTAATAATTTAAATGTTGTTGAAAAAAATATAATTTTCCTTGTTAATGTATTTTTTTTAAAAAAAGTATAATTCCCATTAACTGTGTGTTGTTTATTACATATATCCAAAAAATTCTAGCAATTTAAAATTAGGATAAAAACACATATCTTTTTAATCAATGCCTCTTTCTCTTATCTTATTAATATGTTATGTTTTTTTTTTAAATATTTCTTATTGGAATCTAAAAAAAAACATATAATAATCTTCTAAGCAAGTTTTAATTAGACAAAACTACAAAATAATTAATTCATAATTTTGACATGAATATATTAAAAAATAATAATGTTGATAAGAATCATATAAAAAAATTACAATAAAAACTGTAAGAATAGATATTTCATTTGCTTCTATAAAACTATGCATATTGAATTCATATATAATTATTAAAAAAATAAATCTCTAATATCACCACAGAAAACGATAATATTATTTAAAAATAAAAAAATATTTCAATAATTATTTAAATCATTTAAATAAATTTATTTAACACTTATTCAAATATAAAATGTGAAAAATGAAAAGTGAGAAAAATATGATTAAAAACATTGATGGGTCAGGCATACATGGGCGGACATGCGCGCCTAACCCATCTCAAGACCTAGACACCTCTTTTTTTTATTTTAAAAGGTGGATGGCATGTTGTCTGTCCCATTTTTATTTTTAAAAAAATTATGAACAACACGTCGCTAACCAACAAAGATGATATAACGTTCATCTGTTATCTTTTTTTAGTTACCAGAGACAATTTTGGTGACCAGAAAATCAAGGTCCAAGTTTTCAGACCACAATAACCTACATTTCAACTATTTCTTCATCTAAAAAATAAAAAACAAAACATCCCATGAACTTATATAACCCCTTTTCAACTATAAAACACATGTTAATCACCCCAAAAACTCAAAATCCAACTATTTTGTTTTTTAAAAAATTATTGAGTTCTAGTTTACTTTTTGACATCATTCAAGGTGCAAACCTCCTCCATTAAGTTCTTCTCTCAAAGACAAATTTATAGATACCGAGATCAAAGTCATTAGTTTTTAAAATCTGACCACTCAAAGCTTTCTCTCTGAATAATTTTTCCAGTGACTCTCTCCCTTCCCTAAAGATCATAAAATCAAAGACTTTAACCATCGAATAATTTTCACATCATAGAATCAGAGAGGGAGGAATTGAAATATGAAGATTAATCAGCATAGATTTTAGCCATTGAATTTTTACAATAGTGTTAGCGAGAGCTTTGTATTTTTTCTTTGTGCTACGTCAAACAATTGTGTGTTGTTGTTTTCAACTTTAAGAAATCAAGTTAGAGCCTAGATGGACATAGTAAGCTCCAATGGATCATCTGTTGTCACGATCTACTGCCGAATCGACATCACTAAAAGTCTGAAGCTGAAGCTAAAGAGTAAATGATGGTTAAATCAACAAAGTATGATGTATAATGTGCTTTAAATAATGCATGATTCATTTGAATGTGGCCCAATGCACCTTCATAAGATGATGCATATGTTTGCTCACTTTATGGATAGCAAATGTAAGATCAAGTCAGGTAAGTGATAAATATTGTAGGCCATGAACAACACTACAATACTACTGCAGGTCATGAAAATAAACTACGAGTAGAATTGATGTCAGACTGTGATGAGGATATTGGGGTAATGCATGGCTTTGCCTTGTCCATTTTGTTGCGGACAAAAAGATCCAATATATAATATTATTGAGATAAGAACATGTCATGATCCTCTTGTATGGCTTCAATGTCTAGGAAGAAACCTAGGACACCTATATCTTTAACAACAAAATTTTTCTATAATAAAAGAATAACACTGCTAATAGAATGAACATTTGAGTCAGTTAAGATTATGCCATAAACATAGATTAATAAATAGATGGTGATAGATCCATAATGATAAACATAAAGTAAATGATCAGTCTTGCTGCCGATAAAGCCAATGGCTTGTAGTTTGTTAGTCAACGTAGAGAACCAAACCCTTGGGGCCTGACAAAGTCCATATAGAGACTTATTTAATTTGCAAACATGATTAGGTAGCTAATGGTGAATGAAACCTAGAGGCTGAGCCATGTAGACAAGTTTATTGAGAATACCATGTAAGAGGCATTTTGCACATCAATTTGTATTATATGCCAACCACGTGAGACTACCAAGGAAAGAATCAATCAGATTGTTGTTGTTTTGACAACAAGACTGAAATTCTCCCCCAAATCAATGCCCTCTTATTGATGAAACTCTTTAGCAACCAACCCGGTCTTGTACCTGTCAATCGTTCCATCAATTTTGCGTTTAATTTTGTATACTCACTTACAGCCAATGATAGTGGTAGTATATGGTTCAAGAACTAAAATCCAAGTGTCATTAGATAATAAGACATCAAAATCCTTATTCATGGCCTCCGGTCAATATGGATGTTTAATAGCTTCAGAATGGCAGGAAGGTTCTAAGTCATTAGACTGAAATGTAGACATGAGAACTTTGAGAATAAGATAGCGAATGTGGGAGATAGAAATCAATTTAGGTTAGTGAATGTTGTTTTTGCTGCGAGTGATCATAAGATGGACATTGTGAGTCATTTAAAGTAGGGCGATGGATAATGAAAGTGAATGTTGGTCTTCAGATTGTGTAGCAGCAACAACATCTCTGATAGGGGAAAACATAGTAACATGAATAGAATTGTTTAGACATGACGATGAATTCATAGATAGAGGGCATATAGATGTTGAGGAAGGTGTAGTACCTGTAGAAGGTGCAACACCAAACCAAGACATATTTAACTGATGAAGGAGATTAATAAAAGGAGTGTGAAAAGGATATTGGACTAGTGTAGGAGTTTGGTAAGGAAAAACATATTCATCAAAGATGACATGATAAGAGACATACATTTTACCAATAGAAACATCAAGACATTTGTAACAACAATGGGTAATGCTATAACTAATACATATGCAACTTTTTGAACAAAAATCCATTTTGTGTTGATTATAAGGACACAACTAAAGCTAGTAGGCACATCTAGAAGCTCTTAAAAAATTGTAATATAGTTTTCGATGATGAACCATTTCAAAAGGGGATTTATTATGAAGCATTGGGGTTGGTAGTTTGTTAATGATAAAAACAGCAAAGTGAAATGTATCTTCTCAAAAAATTTAGGGTAGATGAGAATGAGCAAGTAATGCTAGATCTATCTCAACAATTTGCTTGTGACGTCTTTCAATAACATCAGCATGTTAGTGCGTATAAGGATAAGTGATTCTATTTTTTTTTTAGTTTAACGTGGGTGTCCGGGCCAGCTTGCGCGCACCTCGACTAATCTCACGGGCCCTGAAGTTAACGACCATGTAAGCCTCCAATGACCATCATATGAGCAACCACAGGGCTTGAACCTGAGACCACAGAGGGAGCAAACCTCTTGGTCCCAAGCTCTTACCACTGGGCCACCACCTAGATGGTTTAAGTGATTCTATTTTGAATGCCTTAATGGTGTAAGTATGTGTTAAGGCTGCGAAACTCATAACCCCAATCAAATTAAAGTGCTTTAATTTTGCTATTAAATTGATGTTCCATAGTTTCTTGAAAAAGAATAAATATCTGATGGGCACCAGACTTGAGTTTTAAATGAAACAACCATAGAAACTTAGTAGCAACATCTAAAAAGCTAATGTAATAACTTGCACCATAAGTAGACAAGAGAGGGGTTGGTCCCGAGACTTCAGAATAAATTAACTTCAAGGGTTTTGAAATAAACACATGCATAAGTTTAAAAGGCAAAGTATGACTCTTGGCCAATTGACAATAAGAACAAATGGAAGAACTGTTAGTTTTTATAGATAAATAAATAGCTTTATTAATGACATGAAGAGAGGCATGACCAAGATGACGAAGCTAAAGAGAAGCAGACACGCGAACACCAGAGAAATCTTGTGGCTGAAGATATGTAATGAATGTAACAAAGCTATAAAGACCATTACTGAGTGGTTTATGATGTCGGATGTTCCTTAAGTAATCCTTCACAAGGAAAAAAGAAACATGAAATTAAAAAAATAATTATTTTCAAGATAAAAATGATGAACAAAAAGAATATTTTTATGAATTTCAGGCATAAGAAGTAGTTGCTTAAAAACAAAAGATTTGAAAGGATAAGAAAGAATGGAAGTGCTACTCCTTACTATTTTTAGATCTGCACTATTGGACACCTGAATATAATCCTGGCCATCATAATTGTTCATGGAAATATAAAGATTGTTACCATCATTGGTAAGGTGATTGGTGGCTCCTATGTCGGGATACCAATCATTCTCATTGGATGGAAATTGAGCAGCAATCATGGCTTCAAGCTGAGGCTGACGAGGTTACTGATCTTGATAGAAGACATTAAAACGATGATAACATTTACTGGCAATATGGCCTTGTTTAAAACATACCTAATAGATAACAAAAATGGATTGAGAGGTATCTCTGTAGGAAAATCGAGCACCTCATCCTCAACCACGAGTGTGCATACCAAGAGATGATCAAAATTGAGATGGAGAATGCACTAGAGGTTGTCTAGAAGCAAGATGGACTAAGGCAACAAGTGTTACAAGTTGATTGTTGTGAGTGGCGCGGGACTCGTAAAAAAGAAGTAAGGAATAGAATTCCTCCAGTGTAATGGGATCAGGACAAGAGGAGACTGTTGAAGCTAAGGAATCATATTCCTGACTAAGGCTAGCAAGGAAATAAGTGAAGATATCATCACAGGTTAAAGGTTGTCCGACGAGAGCAAGTTCATCCAACAGACGTTTGATGTGAAGGAAATAAGAGTGAACATACATTACACCTTTCTTTGTATTGGCAAGTTGTATATGAACTTGGATGGTTTTTGCACGAGAAAAAGAAGAGAAACTACGTTTAAGGGCAAGCCATACCTCACGAGAAGTTGTGTAGGATAAGACTTTGGTGAGAACATCTTTAGTGAGAGAAGAGTTAATGGTAGCTAGAATCAAAGAATCTTGGCGCAACCATTGATCATAAAAAGGGTTATGAGTGGTAGTGATAATATTGTCAGTGGGAGAAGAGATAATAGGTTCAGAAGGCAGTGGTGATATAATACTATCAAGGTAGCCAAAAACATTTTAGCCTTTGAAATAGGGTAGAACCTGTGATTTCCAGACAAGATAATTTGAAGAATTACGTTTGACATTGATGGTCGTGAGAAGATTGGAAAATTTTGGAGTAATAGGAGTGTTGAAGGTGACACTAGAAGTAGAAGAGGATGGAGAGGCTATTGTGGATCAAAAAGAAAAGAAAAGAAAAAGGATAGTGGTCTTATGAGTGACTCTAATACCATGTTATGTTTTGAAGTCTTTACTAGAAATAATGGTTTAGTACAATATATTATTATCTATTATAGAGTCTTTGTTAAAAAAAAAATATAGACTAGTTGCATATATCTTATCATCATCATGTAATTTGAATATTTGAAAGACTAGTAGTTATCCTTCTAAAGCATTGAAATCTATTGTTGAGGTTCTTGCAAAGTTCTGTTGTTTGAGAAGTCGACTGCAAGTATAAGAAGTTTGAGGGGTCATGGGTTAATTCTTTCACAAATCGCAATTCCAAAACACATTTAAGTGGCCATTTGGTATTGTGGCTGTGGGTGAGGTTCACCTGCAGCCACATATAATGTTGTTTGGTTAAGCAAAAAACACAATTTTTTACTAGTAGGACCCACCATAAGCTGTGGCTGTGCCGCAGGTTTAAGAGAGCAGCTCTTTGCTGCTTCTTGCGCGGAGGAATCACATGAACATTGTACCATGCTCCACTGTTCAGTGAACAGTGGAGACATTCTTCACTGTTCCGGCCAGATCGGGTCCGGTCCAAAGCTAAAAATGTATTGAACCGGGTCCGACCCAGTAAAATAAAAAAATTATTTTTTATTTTTAATTGTGTTTTATTCGAAAAACTAGTGTTAAACATTATTCGATGACACTATATAAATTAGACGGAGATCGCTTGATGACTTAGCATTTTTAGAATTTGATCGCAATCCCAATTTTGTTTCTGATTATATTTTACCTGATGTTGTTGCGCTCTTAAAAAACCAAGAAAACTGTTGTCCTTGTCGGATGTATTTCATACGCGATAGAATTGTAAATAGTTTAATGAAACAATAAAAAATATTTTATATAAATTATTATTTATTTCATAATGTAATAGCAATAATTAAATCTACAATATTTAAATTAAAAACCATCAATATTAATATATATTTTTTAAATTATTTTATAACCTCAATTTCAAAAGTATTCGTAACCAAACACATCAAACTATTTTTTGTTCAACCTCAATTTCAACCACAGTTTTAACCAAATATACATAAATACCAAATCAACCTCAACTAAAAGTACTTTTTATAAAATAATTTTTTTTCAAATCACTATCACAAAAGCTACCACAATATCAAACCTTTTTATGACATGAGGTTGATATTGCTTTTTTAAATTTTTTTCGTTTTAAAATGTATTAAAATAATATTTTTTTAATTATTTATTTATTTTTGATATTACTCAATCAAAATAATCCAAAAAAAACTAAAAATAATTTTATTTTTAAAAAAAATCAAAATTTAAAGAAAAACTACTTGATCTGCTGCAAAGGGGCCTAAAGTCGCTAGGCTGGGCCATAACCGGTGTGATAGTCCCTCCTCTCCCTCTGTTTATTGAATTTATATTTATTTATTACACTAATGAATCCCCCAAATCTCTCTTTTCTCAGAATCTAGGGTTTTCAAATTCAGAGCACCTGGATCCAAATCCAGTAAAACTCTAGTACCCCTTACAAAATTTAGGGTTCTAAGAGTTGCGGTTTCCTTTGATATTCCACGAATTTGCTTTTGGTTCGCAGACTAGGGCTTTCGCTAGTTCTGTTTGACTCTCAATTTCTTAATTCGGAAGTTTTTTTTTCTCTGGAAAGATTTTCTGTTTTCTTTGCGGCGTTTAGGGATTTGATTCGACTGAGAGTATCTTTTGTTGTCGTGGTTTTGATTGACGGACTACATCGTGAAAATTTGAAATTTTAGTTTTTTGTAATAATGACTAAGGTTGGCGAGGAGGAAATTGTATATGAGAGTGATCCCGAGGAAGAGAAGCGATTGCTTGTAAGGAGAAGAAGAGAAGCTGCGAGCGACGACGAGGAAGGTGAAGGAGAAGAGAAGCCTAGAAATAATCGGAGGGCTCCAATTCACTCCGATGAATCTGACGGTCAGGGTGGCGCTGCAGACTATGACGACGACGAAGAAGAGGCATTAAATGAAGAGGAAGATGAAGAAGATGGTGTTTTTGAAGATGAAGAGGAAGAAGAGGTTTATGAAGAAGAGGAAGGGAAAGAAGGGAATAAGGAGGGAGTAGGAGGCAGCGGCAATGCTGGGGTTGAGGTTAGGGAGAAGGAAATCGAGGGGAGGAAGGAGCAGGTGGGAGGAGAGGAGAAAGTGGAGGGGGAGGAAGGGGAAGAGGGGAAGAAGGGGAACCAGCCTTTTGCGGTGCCTACTGCTGGGGCTTTTTACATGCACGATGACAGGTTTAGGGACAGTGCTGGTGGTCGGCACAGGTATGACTGACATTGGTGTAGTTTTACGGTACAAGATATTTGTTTTGTTTAAACACCTTTTTTTTCTTCTTTTATTCAGCTGTAGTTGATTAATGGTAGCTTTGCTCAATTTCTAGTGTAGAGCTTGTTCAGAGTAGTATTATGCTGACATGCAAAAGCCTCTAAACTTTAATAGTCAGTTCCTTTTCTTCTTTGTGGTTTTGTATTGTATGCTTAAACACGTATCTATATTTCCTTTAACTAGGGATCCATTGTTCTGATATCCTTGTGTGCAATTCCCTTTGCTTTATAATTCTAGACCATTGTTCAGGTAGATGAGTCTTACCTGGTTTATACAGAAAAACCAGGACGAATGTTGGATAAGGAGTTGTTTTTCACATCTAGCTTTCTGTACCTTTTCTTTTTGCTTTTTATATTCATATGGAAGCATTTCCAACACGTCATGTTACTGTGAATTTCTGAATGAAAGTGTGCCACCTCCTTTCACTTGTTAAAATAAGTAATTCTAAGATTATCCTGTACTTGGTTTAGGCGAACCTTTGGTGGAAGGAATTTGTGGGAGTCCAAAGATGATAAGAAATGGGGGCATGACAAGTTTGAGGAGATGACATCGCAGGAAAGGCATTATGAACAGGTGATCATTTTATACAAAAATATATTTTATGAGAGTGTCTGTTTTCTTCTTTTTTCTCTGTTGTTTCTTACTGAAACTATACTCATAATAATTCAGGGAAGGAGGACTGCTAAAGGTAATTTCCGGGCCCGTGGTGGTAAAAGTCGAGGTCCAGAATGGGGATATGCCAGACGGAACAGGTCTAACTCATTCAGCGATGGTAACAATCAGAACCAGGCACCAAAAGTTGTGAGAGGGAGAGGACCCAGAAAGTTTGAATCTACTTTCAAGAGTCGCAGAGAGACGCCTCCAGTGCAAAACAAACAGCCTGGGAAACCCCTTGAGAAACGTTCACA
>Ga0307509_10011123_pt1 | contig 10950 bp, 8 predicted proteins | sample 10_EM_MG_FD_202245 | JGI IMG/M metagenome (GOLD analysis project Ga0307509, IMG submission 202245) | Populus trichocarpa ectomycorrhiza microbial communities from riparian zone in the Pacific Northwest, United States - 10_EM | ecosystem: Host-associated > Plants > Roots > Unclassified | place... | reverse complement strand
AAGGCAGAACTCGAGGAAGTATTGACGGAACCGCCCGCCCCACAACACCACGATGAAATAAAATGCCCGATCGAGCACATCCGATGACGAAGAGTTTTCGGCGCTGGTCTGGAGTGCAATTGGCATTGTCCCCCTCCATTATTGTCTGACCGTGCAAACAGCCCCCCGCAAACCGGCGCTGAGATACTGTGACGATCTCCCACCCGATTCGACTTCCTGCGGTAATATCTTGTAATAGCAAGCGAAAATCCATCATTGCATTCGCGGAAGAAATGTCTAGTTTACCGCTTCGCGGGGCATCGGGCGACATGGGCTGTCATCTCATCCTGAGATAGCAGAAAAGGATCGCCGCACAAAACTTAATAGGCATCTGGTTCCAGTATTCATGGGTCAATCACATACACATTCGGAAACCCGTTGGTTAGCTGGTCTCGCCGCGGCGAGCAACCTTCAGAGCCTGCGCGACGGCATGCAGTCTCGCCACGGTGAGCTTGACGTTGGGCATTTGCGCGCGATCGCCATCGTGGGCGGCGCCGTCGAAGGGCAGCGTCTGGCGCACATTTGCGCGTCCAAGAAGATCGACGTCGATGCGATCGTCGATGACGACCCCACCAAGGCAGGCTCGGTCATCGCCGGGCGGACGGTGGAACCGAGCCGCGTTCTGGAGCGCCTGTCGAAATCTACTCCGATCGTGATCGCATCTCATCGTGTGCTTGGCGTCACCCAAAGGTTGCGCGATCTCGGCTTCAAGACCGTGGTTCCATTCGCGATGCTGCAGGTTCTCGCGCCCGACGTCTATCCTCCGCACATGTTCTACAACGGCCTGCTGGACGATCTGTGGGCTCATCGCAGCGAATATCAGGCGCTCAATGATCGCCTTGCGGACGATCGGTCGAGGCAAGTCCTCGATGCCGTGATCGGGTTCCGCCGGACTCTCGACCCGGCGGTGCTGCGGCCGGTGGTCAGCGAGGAGGACCTCTACGCGCCGCAGGGGTTGTTCGAATTCACTGACGACGAAGTCTATGTCGACGGTGGCGCGTATGACGGCGATACGATCCGAACATTCATCAACCGGGTGCGCGGGCGCTTCGCCGACGTTTATGCCTTCGAGCCAGATCCGGTGACGTTCGATAAACTGCGAGCCAATTTCCGCGACGAGCCGCGGGTCCATCCCATCCACGCCGGCCTGTACAGTCACGGCGGCAGCCTCCGCTTCCGCGACGATGCGAGCCGCGGTGCTATCTTCGCGGATGATGGCGAGATTGAAATGCCGGTGACGACGATCGATGACGTGCTTGGCGACCGGCGGCTCACCTATGTCAAGATGAACATCGAGGGCGCCGAGATCGATGCCCTTAACGGCGGCCAGCGGGCGATCCGCAAATGGCTTCCGAGGCTCGCCATCTCGGTTTATCACCGGGCGAGCGACCTGTGGCGTATCCCGCAATTGGTGTTGGACTTGAGCCCGGACTACGATCTCTATCTGCGCCAGCATGATGGTGGCATTATCGAGACGGTGCTATATGCATTGCCTCGATCGCGAAACCGCCTCTAGCGCCGGACATAGGTGAACCAATGACCGACTACTCCCGCGCACCTTGGGTCGACCCCGCCTTGAATTGGAAGCCGCTCCCGGTCGCGGACTTGCCGGAGCGCGTTCTGATCGACTATGCCACCAAGTGCAATCTGCGCTGCCCGATGTGTCCCGTTTGGGGTTCGGAAGACGACAATGCGATCGAATCCGTCAAGGGGGTCATGAACGTCGATTCGTCCCTGCGCCTGCTTGACGACATCGCGCCGGCGCACCCGCTCGTGCAGCCCAACATGTATGGCGAGCCGCTGCTGGTGCCGAATTTGCGGGAACGGCTGCGCGACATGAAATCGCGCGGTATCGCGATCGCGTTCAATACCAACGGACTGACGCTCGACGACGACCTGGCGCGCTTCATGGTGGAGATCGAGCTCGATTCGATCTCGTTCAGCATCGATTCCGTGACCCGGGAGACGCTGCAGAAGATCCGCGGCGTGGACAAGCTGGAGAAGATCGAGGCCGCGGTCTTCCGCATGCTGGCCGCGCGCGGCAACCGCGACCTGCCGCGCATCAGCGTATCCTTCACCCTGCAAGACAAGAACCGCCACGAGGAGGCGGCATTCGTCGAACGCTGGAGCGGGCTCGTGGATTGCGTGCGCGTCAACCTGTTGTTCGAAAACGGCACCTTCCCGGACATGAAGCCGCCGGAAAAGCGGCTGCCCTGCCCGACGCTCTACAAGACTCTGCCCGTGCATAACGATGGCACCGTGACCATCTGTTGCCTCGACGGCTTCAAGAGCACCAATGTCGGCAATGTTTTCGACAAAGGTGCGAAGGCGATTTGGACCGGCGAGGAATTCGCCAAGGTCCGCTATTATCACGAGACCGGACAGTGGGACAAAGTCCCATTCTGTGCAAACTGCAACGGATGGGCGCAGTACGAATATGACGAGGAAGTGCGCGACGGCCTTCTCATCCGTCGTTCGCCGGAATTCACATATTACAATCGGATCGACCGGCTGAAGAACTGGAAGGGGCAGCTGCTCGGCGGCCACGACGAGCCGCCGTCCCAGGTGATGGAACAGGCGATGGCCGAATAGCCGATTGGGCCGGCGGAAAGCAAGCCGGAGACTGCGGACGCACCGATTGCCGGGTTTTTCTTGGCTCATTGTTGGCGATGAACTCAGAGGGCAACCATGGGCCGAATCTCCTGCGATCCATTGGGGTCGTCTGGAGGGCGGTATTCGTACTGGCGCGCCGGAAAATCTATCCGGCGTGGCCAACGGACCAGTTCGAACTCACCCTCATCCCGCGAATTGTTCGCGCCATGGAATGACGCTTTGAGCGCCACGCCAATCAGCTGAGAGATGTTCGTTCGCGTGCCGCGCGGATACTTTCGATAATGAAAGGACGGAGCGATTAGCCCGGCCTTTTCGTCAAACGCCGAATTTCAAAATTGCGCGGCTTCTACAATGCTCCACGGAATACCGGGACCTGGCGCCTCGGGTAGGCGGGGGCGTCCATCAATCGCAACTTGATCTTTCGCACCGGCACAAGCGTTCATGAGGCTCGCCCGATACCAAGGGCGTTCGCCCTGGCGTCGACGCGGCGGGATCGGAATGGTTTGCTTGCCGCGCATCGTGATTGAGCGCTGCGACATCGGCGTAAAACTCGGGGTGAGCGGCCAGATACTCTTGCTGCCTGCGCGCAACAGTCCTGAAATGGGCGTCGATCGTTTGCAGCGAAAGTTGAGTGCCGAAATCCTCGATTCCGGATAACTCCGCGGCCGGCAGGCCGAGGAGGCGATCCTCGATGAGGCGCCCGGTCGCGCGCTTGTAATGAATGGGATCAAAGTACCACCGCATCAGCGTCTTCGCATTTAACGCGGGAACGGGCTCTGTGGTTACGCTGTTGTAGCCGCTGAAATCCCATAGAGCGAATGGCGGCCCGCCCTCTCGGCCCGGGTCTCGTGCTATCTCACAGGTGAGCTCGCGCACCCATTGCCGATACAGCGACGACAGCCCGAGAATGTTGATGATTTCAAATTGTCGCGCATGACTGGGCGTAATGAAAAAATATAGCTGTACGCCTGCTCCGTGCGCTGTCGCCAGCATTTCGCGAATAGCCGTGTGATCGAAGCCGTCATGCTCAATGGCAGTGCGGGCTTGCAATGCGGGCGCATAGGCGGAATTCAGATAAACATCGTCGACCGACTCGAATTGTTCATACACATGTGGTCCACCGGCCCGTTCGAGCTCCTCGGCGTTCAGTAGTCCGTCAGGTCCATGTTGCGGACCCGGCCGGTGCAACCAGCTTGCCGTAACGGTTGCAGCGCTGTCGGCGAGGGTACTGTACGATACGAGAGTCTTGAGATATTCGCCAAGTCCGTGCCAGCGGTTCCATGTTCGCGGCAGGAAGTCGGGGCGCCCGCCGCCCCCAACATAGCGCAGGAAGTCGAGGGAGATGAGCGCGAATCTGACGCCGCTGACTTCCGCAGCGTGCTTGAGCAGAAGCGCCTGCTCGAACGGCCGTTCCTCCGATAGGCCTCCATTGTAGAGCGTCAGACCCCGTGCGGCGAGTGCCGGGTTCTCCGTGTCGATTCCGCGCTCCACCTGCGATGATCCGAGCGCAATTCCATCGTAATGCCGCCGCCAGAGGTCGAATGGCTTGCGCAGCCTCCCAAAGCCTTGTTCGTGCACCTTGTCATCGTTAAGACCCGGAATACGGACGAGCTGGCTGATGTCATACGGGTCAATGAGCACGTTGATTGCGGCGGCGGCGCCGATGACGAGTGCCGCGGATGCGATAAGGATGCGAATGTAGGCGGCGGTGCTGGTCATCAGAAGCGGTAATACAGGAATGGACTGAACCGGTTAACCCCGAGGATGCAACTGCCGAGCAGGCCACCGAGTACGATCGCTAGAGCAGCATTCATGCGCCATGCCAACAAGTCCGCGGGCACAGACGCGAGCTGTGGCGGCAGCGGCAGGCTAGGATTGAACCGCGCAAATATCTGATATGTATTGGGCAACGCCCAGACGATGACTAGTCCGATGGCGATCCAGCCGAGCGAAGCCGCGTGACTGCTGGTGGCCGCGAAACCGCTAGCGCCACTCATACCCTGAAACAGGTTGTACGCCGCCCCCATCGAGTCGGAGCGGAAAAAAACCCATGCGATGGTGACGGAGAGGAACACGAAGGCTCGCTTGAACCACAAGACCCCTATTGTCGGGTTGGGTGATGGCTGGCCGAACACGAAACGCGACGCATGATTAATGATGAGGTAAAGCCCGTGCAGGCCGCCCCATACGACAAAGGTCCAACCGGCACCGTGCCACAGGCCACCAAGCAGCATCGTCAACATGAGATTCATATACCGCCGCACCGCACCCCTTCGGTTGCCGCCAAGGGGAATGTAGAGGTAATCGCGCAGGAATGCGGACAGCGACATGTGCCATCGCGACCAGAATTCGACGATGCTCGTCGCCTTGTAGGGCGAGGCGAAATTGACTGGTAAGCGCACGCCGAACAGGAGCGAAAGGCCAATGGCCATGTCGCTGTAGCCTGAGAAGTCGAAATAGATCTGGAGGGCATAGGCAATAGCGCCTATCCAACTATCAAGGAGTGGCAGTGATCCCGTGGTCGCCTGTGCAAACGCAACATCGGCGAACGGAGCAACGTTGTCGGCCAAACCGATTTTCTTGAACTGGCCAATCGCGAAAATCGAAAGGCCCGTCGCAATCGCGACCGTGTCCCAGCCGTTGGCCGCCATCCGATGGAACTGCGGAATCGTTGCCCGGTGGTGTATGATCGGACCTGCGACGAGGTGCGGAAAATAGCTTACGAACAATGCGTAATCGAACAGCCGAAGACGTGATCGAACAGCCGACAACGTAATCTGGCCTTTCGCCGCATCGACGAGGAACGCGATTTGGGTAAACGTGTAGAACGAGATGCCGATCGGAAGGGCAATCGTTGGCAAGCCGTTGGTGAGTCCAGTCAGGGCATTCAGATTGGTGATGAAGAAATCGCCATACTTGTAGTAGGCTAGGAGACTCAGATCTCCTCCGATACCGACTGACAGCAGAACCTTTACCAGCGCGGTCTGTTTGCACAATACGGTATGCCCAATGATCCGGCCCATGACGTAATTGAACGCCGTCGATGCCCCGAGCAGCACGAGCAATCCCGGTTCCCACCAGCCGTAGTAAACAAAGGATGCGACAACTAGAACCGCGACAGCCAGCGGCGACGAACGCAGCCGTACCGCGACCGCAAAGGCCGCCAGCGTCAACGGTAAGAATACAAAGATGAAGCTGGCGGAGTTGAATAGCATTGGCTACGGGGCGGTTGCAGAAGCGACGGATCGGGCCCGCCAAGTCTTTAACAATAATCGCGGTTCGCTGACCAACCGTTGTTACCGCGCTGACGCGTCACTGAGCCGTCCAGTTGGCGAACTCGACATTTTCTTAACAGCTTCGCCAGGCGTTCCCGGCGCCAGAAATGCATAGTTCCGTACCAACCATGCCCGTCGAGCGGGGGTATTGAACTTCCACAAGAACTGATCGACCCAGTAATGCACGAGCGTAATGGCGGAGAGCGTTGCGACTGCAGCTTTCGTTGCATCGACATCACCGGCGGCCTGGACCCTTCCGCACAGCCTCCAGATAACAAATCCGGCAAATACCGAGGTGACGAGATAGGCGACCGACAGCAACGGTCGCGGCTTGCCGACGGCGTGAAAGCCCAGGAACACGATGTATTGTAGGCCGTGCGCAACCGTCCATACAGTTAGCATGTACAGCGGGTTGCGGGAAACGAAGATCGGTAAGTAGAAAAAGACGGCAGCCAGGTAAGTCACCAACGTATAGGAATCAAATTCAGTGCGCTTGACGTACGCATAACAAAGGGAAGTGGGTACCAGGCCCGCCATGATTACGGCGCCGAGATACCATAGGCGCGAAAAAGGCTCGTTCACTTCGCTCAAATCGAATGGGAAGACTTTTTGATTGAGCATAAGGGCGGGCGCGAACAGGCTGTAAGCCGCGAACATTCCGGCGATGACGCCGGCCATGATCGTTATTCGCTCGAACGGTTGCATCGGGCGATTGAGCGAAATCCGGGAGACGAACGAGAGGACGCCCAAGTTCTGCCGTCCAAAATGCCACATGCCATAATGAATATAGACGAGCATGAAAATCATCGTTGCCCATAGCGGCGCCGCCATCAACATGGCGAATGTCGTCACAAGCAGGAAGCCCGGAATGGCAATGAGGACAAGAAGAGGGCTCCTGATGCCCTCATACTCACTAGGGTTGAAAAGCAGGTAAGCCGTCGAACAAACATGGCTTGCTGACAAGGTGCCCATGATCACGAGAGCTGTAGAGAGGCTGGTGGAGTAGAATTGCGGCGCCACACTGACGATTGGTGCAATCTGCATGGCGAACGCCACCATCAGCGGCAAAAGCGTTGCCGCCAAAACGAAAAACCGAAAGTATGATCCCCTCAAACGCATCGGCGCCCCTCTCTCTGAATCGGGCTAGCCGATAAACAGGTCAAGGTAACGTCGGGAATGTGGTTGGAATTCGGTTTGGCGCCTTCTCCGGATTACATGAAGGAATCGTGTCTGGCGCCGAGCTCGATCAGCTGGTCGACGGGTTTGATGGCGAGGGCCACCGCCACGTCAAGCGTGATCGGCACTCGCGACTTTGGCGACATGGCGGAAGAACTCGAGATTGCGTTCTCCGCGACAGCTTGTGCGCATTTCAGGGCGGCGAAAGCTATTGCGCAAGACAGATGCAGGGCAGGATCTACCTTGACGGAAGAGCGACAGGGGCTGTTGCGGCGGCCGGCCAGAGGCTTAGAGGGAGACCTTGATCGGAGGGGAGCCCTTAGCAATCTTGCCTCGATATCCTGCTTCTCGGCGAAGACCGGAGCGGACAGGTTGAGACTTTAGCGCCACCCGTGCCAGTGGCTGCGCTAGAGTTTTTCTCCGTTCCGTTGGTGAGGGCCCGAGTCGCGTGAGAGCCACAGTCACCTTTCTCTCCTTGCACAGCGTCCTGATCCTATTTGCGATTTTACTGCCGCGATCGGCGCTTGCGGAAAATGCGCAGATTTGTGAGGGGCGCAGCTATGCCGTGAGCGACGGCTACAACTTGGTCTGCCCGGCAACATGGAAATTCAAAGGTAGGTGCAACGGGCTGGATATGTGGAACCGTTGGACGGTGACAGGACGTACCAACTCGTCTGACTATTTCGTACGGCCCTGGGCATCAACCCCAATCATGATCATCGGCTGCGAGCTTGTGAAACTGCAGCGCAATAGCTGGTTTGGCTGATGAAATCGTGGTTCTCCTGAGACGCGTGGGGTGGCTGGTTCCGATCCTGGCTTGTTGCGTCGGCGGACAGCTGGTTCATGATCGGCAGCACGGTGCAACCGGATGGCATGATCTGGCTGGGACCAGGGGAGTCGCACGCCAAAACGATTTGGCCTTCTGCGCACGGCCAGCTGTGGCCGAGCGCGTCCGATGCGATCCCGACCAAAGCGGTCACTGATGCCAAAGGTCGAGCAATTGCCTATGGCGGCGATCTGCTCGACCTGCACGGCACGTGTTATGCTGGGTCGGTGGCGGTGTTTTTGACGATCTATTACACACCGACAGTCCAGGCGAGCACCGCACCTGCATCGTCGGCCACCGCCCGATAAGCTGCTGCGTGCGGCGCCTCCGGTTTAGACGAGCATGAAATCGTCGTTGCCCAAAGCGACACTGCCACCAAGCGGCTAGCAGCGTAGAACGCCCGGATGAATGATAACCTTATAAGTTCATGGACTTTCGACCGGATTCAAGAAGGTCAGCAATATTCGTTTGAGGTCCACGTCGGCGAATCCGATCTCAACAGCTTTGCCGCCCCGGTTGGAGATACGAATCCCCTTCATATGACTAGGGAATTTGCCCTAGTGCCATTTCCAGGCACAAGCAAGGATCCGGGAGATGCGTATTTTGATCTACACGGTAGCTGCGTGGGCGGAGGAACTGCAACCTTTCGAGTAGATATCGCCTATATCCCGATGGCAAATCGGACCACGCCTTAGAAAACTATCCCCACCGCTCGCGCCAAGCTTCGAACATTAGCACGTCCCACAGCAGATATTGCCAGTTGCGTTGCTTCGAGAGATGCTCCCGCCAGTGCCGGCGTACCAAAGGTACATCAAAGAAACCGCTCTCTCCCAGCCGTTTCTCGGAAATCAGGTGTTCCGCCCACCCGCGCAACGGACCGCGGAGCCATTCTCCCAGCGGAACACCGAAACCCATTTTGGGTCGCTCGATCAGATCTCGCGGAACGTGGCGGTAGAGCACTTGGCGTAGCAGCCACTTCGTGACGCCGCCGCGGATCTTGGCCGGGTGAGGCAGGCGCCATGCCAGCTCTACCACTCGATGGTCGAGCAAGGGTACCCGGGCTTCCAGCGCTACCGCCATGCTGGCGCGATCGACCTTGGTTAAGATATCGTCGGGTAGGTAAGTCACGAGGTCGAGGAATTGCATCCGGTCGAGCAGATCGGGAAAATCTTTCCTCACCGACTCATCCCAGAGTACACCGCGGGCTTCGGCGACGCTCGGCATTATGGTGGCCGGGTCCCAATGGCTCACCAAGCGCCGGTAGAGCGCATCCGCGTCCGGCAGATCGAGCACGGACGCTGCTTTGTATAATTTGTCGCCCGCCAATGGTGGCGCTAATCCAGACGGCAGCAAACGCGCGAGCCTGTCCCACCGGTCGGCGCTGACGGAGGTCACCGCGCCGGCGACCATCTTGCGCATCGGCCAAGGCATTAGCGACAGCATCCGCCAGAAGCGCGATGCAAGCTGATAGCGATTGTAGCCAGCAAACAGTTCGTCACCACCATCTCCGGATAGCGCGACCGTCACGTGGTTACGCGTCATAGCCGACACCAGATAGGTCGGGATCTGCGATGAATCCGCGAAAGGCTCGTCGAACATGTCCGCAAGTCGCGGCACGACGTCGAGCGCCTCGCGGGATGTGACCACTAGTTCAGTGTGTTCGGTGCCAAGATGACTGGCGATGGCAGCGGCATGGGGAGCTTCGTTAAACTCCGCCTGTTCGAATCCAATCGAAAACGTTTTCACCGGCCCCGAATTCGCGGCCTTCATGAGCGCGACCACGACCGAGGAATCGACGCCACCCGATAGAAAAGCGCCGAGCGGCACGTCCGCCATCATGCGCTTGCCGACGGCATCGACCAGCAGGGCCTCCAGGCGATCGGTCAGCACTACATCGTCGAGTTCGAGCGGGTTCTGCAATCCCTGTCGAGCAACGTGCCGAGCGTCCCAGAATTTTTCGAAGGATGGTTCGAGCCCGAAAGGAAGCGTCAAAATCGTTCCCGGTTCAAGCTTGTAGACGCCCTCATAGATCGTGTGAGGCGCCGGGATATAGTTGTGCCGCATGAAGGCCGCAACGGCCTCCGGCTTGGTGCGAGGCGTCCAGGCGGGATGCTGGCGCAGGGCCTTTAACTCGGAGCCAAACAAGAAGAGTTCGCCGAACTTCGCCCAATAGATCGGCTTGATTCCCAGTCTGTCGCGGACCAGCGTTAAGGTTCGCTCCTGTCGGTCCCAAACCGCGAGGGCGAACATCCCGATGAGCCGTTTGGCTGTCGCGCTGACACCGGTCCGTGCAATCGATTCCAGAATGACTTCCGTATCGGAGTGCCCGCGGAACACGTGGCCCTTAGCCTCAAGCTCGGCTCGGATCTCAATGTGGCTGTAAACTTCGCCGTTGTAAGTGATGACGAAGCGTCCGTCCGAGGACAGCATAGGCTGATGGCCAGCAGGAGACAGGTCGACGATCGCTAATCGACGGTGGACAAGTGCTACGCCGACATCGGAGTCTATCCAGATATCATGACCGTCCGGGCCGCGATGCGCGAGGCTCGAGTCCATTCTTCGCGCGATCTGTTCGATTTGGTCGCGAGATTGTTGATGTCTCGTACCTGCAACGAAACCGGCTATACCACACATTCTCGGACAGTCTTGCTTTCAAATGGTTTGGGAGATTCCGTGCCGTCGGCTTCGGTTGTCAATAGTTCGCCGCCATTCATTTCCTTTGTCGCGAAAGGCGATCAAACGGGTCTCAGAGCGACGCATGCCGAAGAACCCCGTTCCCGCTATTTCTCGGTTGCGTCTGCAACCTGCATGGCACCGTTACCTTTTTCCGCGCTGAAGATCCACACCACGCCGCCGGCGCACCCCACGACGAAGGATACCATGCCAAACAGGAGGGAAACCATCGTTCCATCCGCCCGGACCAGTCCGGCATAACCAAACGCGACCATCATGGTCGCCTCGCGCACGCCCCAGCCGGCGATCGAGATCGGCATCATGGTGATGAGCATGATCGGCGGAATC
>Ga0307509_10011121_pt1 | contig 10950 bp, 13 predicted proteins | sample 10_EM_MG_FD_202245 | JGI IMG/M metagenome (GOLD analysis project Ga0307509, IMG submission 202245) | Populus trichocarpa ectomycorrhiza microbial communities from riparian zone in the Pacific Northwest, United States - 10_EM | ecosystem: Host-associated > Plants > Roots > Unclassified | place... | reverse complement strand
ATGATAGAGGCATGATAATTATAGTGGGGTGATGCATTGATCAAATATACGACTATTAGGCTTCTATTTAAACGATTTGAACGGAATCAAACTCATGTCCCGCTTTAAATCCTTTCCATCCAGAATCGCTATTCAAACCAGCAGCAAGACTGTTGATATAACCCAGACAAATTCTAGCACAGATCGTCGATCCAGCTGAGTCATAATTCGTTACAAACTGGGTCATATCAATTGTGCTGAATGTGTAAATGAGGACTGGTGCACTGAAAAGTCGACCTCGTAGATATTGCAGGAAATTCTGCCCAGCGCTTGTGTTCAGATATACACCAGCATCGGACTTGGAGATTGTCTCCATACGGACGTTATCCGAGATGAAGCGGATTTGGGAGGCATCATCGTGTTTGCGTAGAAATGCTAGTAATATAGATCGTAAATTGTAAGAGCAACTTGAATCAGTGCACATTCTCACCAGCATTTTCGTCCACCCAAGCTTTAGCAGCTGCTGTCGAAGGTAATTCAATGACTTGTATTCCCTTTTCCCTAGCTTTCCGTATTTCGTAAGAGTTGTTCTCTGGTCGATCATCAACCCAGATGAGAAGAGGAACCCGAAGCTCAGATTGTGAAGCCTCTTTAGCTGGTGGTTTCAAATTCTGAGATGGATGTTCACCTTAAAATATGTTAAATCCTGAAGGAGGGGATAACCACTGGATAAGCTCACTATGTTTGTACGTCTCGACAAATGTCTTAAAAGACTCCTTTCCTAAAGCCAGCGCAAGATTTTGCGGCGTCACCACACCAGAATTAAATTCGTCCAAGCGCATGATGATCAGATCGCAGATCTTTTTGCTCAAGTCACCGTTACACCACGAGACTAGTCTGGCACAGAAAATATCTGTGGTAACGACGTCGACCTAACAAGAATCATACATGAGTAATGCCAACACAGAACACAAGGTGGAAAACCGAATTGCCTTCACCCCTATGTAGTCCCTCCAGAACTCTTGAGCGTCCACGGCAGTCTGCAGTTCACTTATTGCATTGGAAATACCAATCTTCAATGTATCATTATCATTCGAAATTTCAAGTGTCGAGGTTGATACGACTTGCGCTTGGTCACTGCGTCGGTCATGATCCCGAAAATAACCCACTATCCCAATTGCAGCTGTGAGAATATGTAATTGATGTCCCAACTGCCTCTGATCTTCCCTGAGTTTCTGGGTGAAGGAATTTGGGTTGAGAAATGCAAGCACCTTTTGTGCCTTCTTGGAGTGATAAAGAAGAAGGTGCTCATCAATTCGTCGAAGCACATCACCGACACTCCTAATCGATTGAGAGAGCTGTAGTTCACCAGTTCCATGAAACTCCGTGATAGAAGTAAATGGGTAAAGGAGGTTCTGGATCTGTAGGACGCTAGAGGAGATTTCGCAAAGGAGGCTTTCTTTTTCGGAAAGCTGGTCGATCCATGTCGATATTCGGTTGCAAATGGAATAGACAGTTGCTGCTACAGCGAGGACCTCCATGAAGATAGGATCAGGTTGAAGACGATTAATAGCCGGAATCTAGCTTTGTGCACACCATCAAGTATCAATTTATTTCGGCTCGGGAACCAATTCAGTTTGCAGTGCTCAGCGGCGCTGGAGATCTACTGCGTGTTTTGTGCCAATGGCCACCACATACACCTCAATGTCAGAAGCTGTTATGTTTGTGAGAGGGGTGCGATATATAAACTCTTGACTGTCCCGATTTCAGAAATCTAATGCTTCAATCAAAGGAAATTCTGTAAATCAAGCAAGCAAAGAGAAGTAGCTAAAACCTTGATCTCCGCATCCCACCCAACGCAGAACCTGCGAGCCGGAATCCCAACCCAGGTCAAGAGGAGATCAGAACCTGCTCCATCTACTTGACCTCTTTCGTGCCGCAGCAGTGCCGCCTTCACATACTGTCCGTCCATTCCGGGCGCACTCTCCACGCGGTATGGTGGGATTCAACAACCCTGTCACGGAATTCGGGAGTATCAATCAGATTTCGTTCGGGCGCTGGGCTAGCATGCGGAGGGGGAGGCTTACTATGGAAGATGGGGACGGGCTGGGTAGTGGCTGGGTCCGTTATCGTTGCGATGACGGCTTCTTTGACATCATGCCTCGTATGCCAAGCCGCACTACTCCGTTCTGGCCTCAACTAGCAGTTACAGCGTGGTTAGACCCACGTGAGTGAAATCAGACTGCAAGTTGCGTGTCGCGCGGGGAGGATGACGACGTTTCCACAAGTAAACACACCCAACGGCCTGCGGCGAATTCATGAAGATCATTTGCGAGAGATGATAGATTTACAGACTTTGGAATCGATGCCACAAGTAGTATTTCAACGGCGTCGTCGACGAAACCTGAAGTGGCACAAGAGGGAACAAAGGCTCTGGCGTCAAATTGTCCAAAGGAAGTGGGCCATACTTGACGACTGCGCGCTCGTTGCCCATCCCCATCCCAGTGTCACTGCAGATATCCTCATTCCTATGTTCCCGAATACCTTATCCTAATTCGCATTCGGATTCGCAGTTCTCCCTCAACCTCGGGTCCAGGCCCCGGCTTCAAAATACTATCAACCAGCCCTTCCTCCCATTAAATCCACCGATGTGCCGATCGGAGGGGTGCGCCTAAGGATTCGTAGGAGAGCCATTCGCCGGCTAGGGAGGAGAGTTTTGAATTGGTCATTGTGGTTAATGACGAAGAAGATTTCAGTTTAAATCCCCTCCGCCTACTCCTTCGTGTGCCGATTGAGATTGAATCAACGACGCTTCTGAACATTCTAGCGACAAACACCTGCTCCTCAAGAAGGTCGGCACCCAGAGTAGTTTGGTGGTTGTCCCAATCGATGATGCGATCCTCCGAAGACGGATATGTTTTCGAGAGAAATGTTGTGACAATCAAGGGGTGGGGTCGGATGTCGGCAGTGAATTTAGTGTTTGTAGATTTGGGCTTGGTGTATGCGGTGTTGAGGTAGAGAGATCCGATGCCGGTGTATCAATGAGCGAACGAGGGATGATGGACGCCGCCAGGCTTTGGACAAGTTCACCTCATCCATAATGGTATATTCGCCATCCAGGCTAGTCCATGTAGGCCAAAAACCTTGGGACAGGGACGTTGGCGCATCTCCTCAGATACTCGAAGGTTGCTACATCAGATTCAGTTTTTAAAACGACCTAGCAACGCGTGTTTTCTGTTCGTGGTCGTCAGGTATGCCTCTATAAGTAGTTGTGCAAAACCTCTGCGGAGAACTGTGACCGGTCGTACCTTATGAAACCTGCCGCGGGTCAAAACTCGATCCTGGCAGCATCGAGGCCTCCCATGTTCTTACGGACGATGTCTTTGAGGGCGCGTGCGTCTGTCTACTTCGAAGGCCCCTGAGTGAATCGGGGCGTCTGCGCTTTTTCTCAGTAGGCGTGTTCGAAGTGCCAGGCCCATTCGAGGAGAGGGTCGAACGTTGAACGTTGCAACGTTGAAGCTTTGAAGCCTTGAAAGCTTGAACTTGAAGGTAAGGAGCATTAGGGGACGAAGCTCCAAGACCACAACGGCAAAGGCCATATTTGATCTTGTTATTTATACATTTCAATCTTCAACAAGAAACAGGTTGTTCAGTAATTCGTGAACGACCTGATCAGATCCCAGTCTGCTACTCCGAGTCTCCTTCCTTACAAGTAACATTCAAACCATTTCGGTGGTTTCCCATCAAATATCTTTGTTAATATACCCATAGCCTCCTTCGTAACTCGTTTACCGTACGTCTTGCCCAATTTTGACCGCCGCACGACTACAATTTGCAAACAACTGCTGTCGTCAGGATACTTGACGAGCAGGTGTTTATCATTCGGATCAGTAACTTTTCCGACTTCATATTTGACCTTGAATTGATGATCGGTTTTATTTTCCAGATAATCGAGGAAGTCCGCAAGCTCGTTCCAGAATGGTGCAGTATGTCGTGTGGCACGTATCTGGTATACCGCCATGTACTTCCTAAGCATCTCCTCGCTCACGGCCCACCCATAAACCCAGTGGCCGTTACTGCCACCCGGGGGTTCAGGGTAGTCTATGAATCCCGTTTGGTTGTTCTGAGTTGGAGATGAGATTCGACAATACGCAACATTAGGCTTAGACTTACCTCTGTACTCATATTCTGACTGGTTGAAGAACGGTGACTACTGTCACAGTGAGTATGCGGCGTCGTGGTGAAGAAGTGGTTGAGAAGCCTTCCGACTCTCGACTCGGAGGGCTATTTATATTAAGGTTTATTACATGGAGGGCACGTGATATCTTGTGTACACCACCACTTTATTTCTAGGGGTTCTTGTAAATCAAATCAGCCGGGGCTCTTTGTTCGAATGAGTCTTATAATCTCTTTCAATGTGGTACTGACGGATTCTCTCTTAGAGTGAGTCATGGATGCAAGTAGTACTATCCAGCCCGATAGAGGAAATTTCCTTATGCCTTCTTTTATTCTGTTTCCTTTACCTGACTGCGAAATATGACCAGAAGTGATACACCAATGGACAAACCATCGGAAGTTATTTCTCCTTCTCCGTGGCGAGAGCGATTTGACTTTCTTTTCCAATCAAAGTGACAGCGTCTTACCTCTCCCAATATGTTTAAACTGCAACAGTGCCCGGCTCCTTCGTCGCTTCGCAAAGGCTGCCATTCTCGTTCGCGATGGAGATAGCTATCTACTTACCGCCCAAAATCTACTTTGCATGCACGACATCGTTACCACTGTCGACTGACAGTAGAACTCGTCCGCTTTGCGCGGCTGGTTTATGTTACAGCTTTTCAATTGGGAGAAAATTAGAACGTGGAACTCACCTCAATGTTGGCTTCCAGGTTGCTTATAACCTTTTACACTTGTAAGTATATCCGATAGTAACTATGACATAGATTTTAGGTGATGACGAGGGTGCAACGGAAAGCAGTGGCTTCCGGCAAAAAACAAAAGCAAAAAAATCGAAAGAATATCTATCGACACAATGGAGAATACACAGACGGCTACAACCTCAGATAAATGAGGACGCTCGCGGCGCACTCCGAGAATCAATGTACAAAGCGAAGATTGAAGGAGACTACGAAAGGGAGAGGGAAAGATAGTTGGATAGTAGATGTGAGACAAGATGTTTTCCATCGAGAAGGAAAATATAGAGGGGTTCAATGTGGTAATTCCGTTCCATCGGGTGGGCGATTTGGGAGGTGCAGAAGCAGGTCGAATCGAGAGCACATGATGTACACTCTGTGGATGCATGTGGTTGGGCATTCGCCTCACGGGCCTGAAGACGATGTCAGTATTGCGCTCATATATCAAAGGATGATGGGACATACAACGCTCTCGACGAGATCAGCAGTTTCAAGTTCAGGGACAGGGACCGGGACGGAAGAGACGAAAGCAGCCACTACAAGTTGTTATTAGAGATCCATATATTTCCGAAGTGTCTTTTTACTTACAGGCAAAGAGAGCGACAAGCCTAAGCTTCATGCCTTAGAGATAGTAGTGGAGTTGGCTACGTTCGAAGGCCGCAGCTGTTCGATGGAAATAATTTGCGGGTTTGCTATCAACTTATATATCCTGTCGGGGAACGACTAGACAAGGGGAGGTTCCAAATCAGGAAGGATATGAACAGTGGCCCATCAAAAGAGTGCAACAAACGCTGATCCATAAAAAGTTCATCCAAAATAGTAATACGTATTTCGCTGGATGGACCATGGAGTATCCCGATAGCGGAGCTCTATGTGAACTGATTAGATTGCCACCAGTCCATGAGTACGAAATACCGTGCCGCACTGTATTAGTAGTTAGAGCTGGCAAGGTCACCCCAGTGATCCACTAATTACTGTGAACCCAGTGCCCACTGCACGAAATGTGCGAACACAGTATTGGTACGGGTTGTACCTGGGATAATTAAACAGAGCGGTGTGTGGTCGTGAGCACCCCAAATTTCTTCGAACTTTATTTCTCCAGATGGTAAGTCCTTTCTATCTTTGCGTATGGATAGAGTGGTTCGGCCACCGTTTGCGTTTCCGATCGAAGCATTTGACTCACACAAACTGATTGAATGACTTAGTTCGGTGAATGGGTTGCCTTATCATTGTATGTAGTTTAAGGTAGGAGAGATAATTCAGCAAACCAATTTCTCGTTTATTCGAAGATGAGTCATGCGGGTAATTAAATAAATTGAATAGATACGCGGTGCTTGTTGCCCAATCCATTGAGATAAAGCAAAGCCCACGAGTGACTCATTTGCTGCATTGATTTATTGACTCAATGTAGGCATAATCCTACGGCCTTCGCAACGATGAGAAGGCCAAGTGCCTTGTCCTTGACGATGACAATGGGACTCGATCGACATGCAAGTTTTCCGGGTCGAATCCCATATCATTTAACACCTACTCTTAGAAATGGGAGACATGTCACCAGGGACAAAGGATTTTACGATTTAGGATGACTGGCACTGGATAGAGAGTCCGAGATATCAGAAAAAACCATGGTACACATACAAAGAAAAGGGGTTGAAAACCTCTAAAGAGTTTGAAAGGCGTTACCTTGAAAAATTAGGCCGGCTATTTCCTAATACGGTTCTGAATCTCGGGCAGTAAATTAAATTAATGTCATGAAAGGGTCCTTGATAATGGCAGAAGGCAGTGGATGTTTTGGGTGGCAGACGTCGAACTCATAATGGAGGGGTAGTAAACAAGGCACGCCGTGCCATGATCATCACTGAAAGTTTTCTGTGTCTTCTCAATGTCTTCTGGTGAAGTCTAATGCAATAAAATCCTGCGAAACTCACCACTTCACTGACGGCCACATCTAGCACGAAATAGATCGTAATGTATCCATTCATCCCGTTATTTTCTTCTTTTATCTAGCCTATTCCTAAGAGCCTTTTCTAGCAAACTCCAATTGCTGATCAAGTGCTTATCAGGACGAATTTCGCCTAAATCTAATTCAGTATCCTGCGGGATTTCATGCCGTCACAGGTACTAGTTTCCATGTGGTCAGAGCCGCTGGATTGCATGGCACCAGAGCTGCTGGAATGTGTAGATTGGTGTTGGAGGACAAATGCACTAGTACGTCCTTGACCTCGTCATAAAGCCAAGCTCCAGCAATAAAGCCAACGCAGGGAGCTTCTGGAAACTTGTGGAATGTGTCTAGCAATTTATAGGTGTCCGGGACATTTTTTCTCCGGCCGCTTCAGAAACTCTTTCCGGTGTCTGGTAAATGTGACAGAGGTCGGGAATCCGAGTCGATCTGCATTCAAAGCTGTATTACATCTGCTCTGGATTTAATATACACTGTGATATGTCATTTATGAAAATATAAATAAACATGACTGACATCACCGTCGGCCGTTGTTATCGCAAGATGGGCATGCTGTGGCCTGCTGTGGCTCACTCTGCGAAGCCCACCCACGAGCGCCGAAGATCAATCCAATCCAGAGTCATTAACTCGCTTCTTGGCATCGGTCTTGGCGCTTCCTTTTCAGACCCGACAAGAACAGCAACTTCCACGTCCAACTCCAATGCTCTCCAACAACATTCTTTCCCAAAGCTCCGCTCCCCCCTCCTCCGCCTCTGAACAACCCGCATTGCCACCCATTGAATGGTCCTGGCCCCTCGAACACGCAGACAGACAAAAAGAGCGCAGAGCAGACGCCTCAGCCACCTCGGACTCAATCCACCACTCTGGCCCCTTCGAAGTCGACAGGCGAGTCCTCAAAGATGTTGTCCGTGAAAAAATGGGAGGCGTAGAGGTGGCTAGGATCGAGTTTTTGAGTGCAGGGACGTTTCATAAGGTGCTCCGCAGAGCTCTTTTCTTCAAAAAAAAAAATCTGACTGTTCTATCAAGGCATACCTGACTACGCTGACGAACAGAACACAAGTGGTTGTTCGCGTCGCGAGGAGATTCATGCCCCGTCTTAAAACTGAATCAGAGGTGGCGACGATCGAGTATCTGAGGAGATACACCAACGTTCCTGTCCCGAGAGTTTTGGCCTACGATTCGAATCCTTGGAATAGGCTAGGTGGGGAGTATATCCTCATGGATAAGGTAAAGCGTCTTTCAAAAGCATTCATTCAATTCATTCTAATGCCCTTTCTACAGGCCCCAGGAATCCCGCTCGCAAAAGTCTACCATAGCCTCTCCTACACCGAACTAGTCGGCCTCCTCCGAAACCTCGCAGCACTCATCATCCCCTTGTTCGCTCATCGATTCAGCGGAATCGGGTCCCTCTACCTCAACACCACATATACCAAACCCAAAACTACAAACCCCAAGTCTACCGCCGCACCTCCCGTGCTCCCTCTCCCCGACCAATCCAAACAACCATTCCACATCGGCCCTATCATCTCCTGGCCCTTCTTTGGTTCATCCCGCGGCCTGCTCACCCATCCAACAGAAATAAACCGCGGGCCTTGGTCCTCCACCTCGTCCTACCTCTCCACCTGCTCCACTCGCGAAATCTCCGGCATATCCATCCTCGAAAACCAAGGCAGGATCTCCTCCCATAAGCTCCATCTATCCCCTGATGAGGTAAGGAGCTCGAGGTATCATCGCGTTCGTGGACCCGGTGTCGATGGGTTCGACGAGAGCGATGAGAGCGACGAGTGGGATCTGGAAGAAAGTGAGGAGGATGAATGGGAAGAAGGCGGGTGGGGTGCCTATAGGGACTACAGGCGCGGTGTCAGAGGAGCATTTTTGCTCAAAGTGCTGAATGAAAGAGAGGGAACGGTGAGAAGGGAGATGGGGAGATGGGAAGGCGTCATGACCAGGCTGAGGGAGAAGCTCATCTGCGATCTCAGCCTGAACCCAGAAGAAGAACGGTTCGCGTTGGATTGTCATGACCTTTCTCTTGAAAACATATTTGTCTCTTCGGAGGATCATACCGTGATGACTTGCATCATCGACTGGGAAGCGACGACCACCAGACCGCTCTGGGCTGCTGCGCACCTGCCGAGCTTCTTGAGGAGCAGCGTGTTTGTCGCTAGAGTGTTCAGAAGCGTCGTTGAGGAATTGGAGTCACTTCAATCGGCTGACGAAGGAGTAGGAGGAGGAGGCGGAGAATTAAACCGAAAGTGGCAAGAAATCGAAAAGTGGATTCCGGAATCTTATGTTTCTTCCTTGCCCTCAGCTTCATCAGCTACAACAACAACAAAACTCTCCTCCCTAGCCCGTGAATGGCTTTCCTACGAATCCTCAGGCGCACCTCTCCGATTGGCACATCGGTGCGTAGAGTGGGATGGATGGGAAGAAGGGCTGGTTGATAGTATCCTGGGACCCGAGCCTGAGCCCGAGTCTGAGCATGTTGGGGAGCCCGAGGGGGAGGGCGGACCTGCGAATCCGAATTCGGATCCGAGTGACGGGTTGGTTTGGGGATGGTGTGTTCATGGTCATGGTCATGGTCATGGTCATGGGGAGGAGGAGATGGCAAGCACTTCGTCGATCTCGAGACCGCCTTTTCTGCGTTCGAATAGCTCATATGGCGCACCATCAGGACACCTTGGTGGTGCTGGTCATCAGGTGCGACCTTTGTTCCCGCTTGTACCGCTTCAGACTGGGACTGTGAATGGAATCGGGAACGGGAAGGAGAGGGAGAAGGATGGTCTTACGAATGGAATTATCCCTCTTCAACCAACCCATTCAATCAACAACGCCAAAAAACTAAACGGAAATGAACCAGGCGGGTTCAACGCCGCTCCGTTAAATTCAAGCCCAACCAACAACAACCCATTCTCCAAGGGTATTCCTCAAATCGCAAACGCAAACGCAAACAAAAATAACAACAACAACAACAATAAAAAAGCTCTCAAGCCTGCACCCACTGCCTCGACTCAGACGGCGCTCCTGCTAAGCACGCAAACGGAGCAAGCGGAAAAGGCGATGGAGAAGATGTTGGTTGGGACGGGGGATATATGTGGTGGACGGGGTGGAGAGCTTGGGAGGAGGTTGGAGGCTTGGTTGGTTAGGAGTGGGAATTTGGGTGGTAGTGGTGGTGGTGGTGGGGGACCGAAGGAGGGTTAATGGATGCTTTTTTGTAGTTGTATAATAGTAGTAGTATGGTGTGCATGCATGAATTGCTGCTATTAAGTGCTTTGATTGATCAATATACTCAAAGTCGACGAGTGGGATGACGATTTCGCTCGTTCAGGCTTGCTGCACTTGGCATTTTTATTTTTATTTTTATGTCTTTCTGCTCAGAAGAAGTTGATTTGTATATCAATATTGGACAAATGGCGATATGGATCTACAATGAACAGGCCTTGTTGTAGACAACATCAAGCCTTCCACTTATCCTTCGAATTCTCAATGCCTTTTTTTTCACGAAGTCCGGCCCATTCTCGCAAACATAACCCATGAGACGGACTCGGATGTGTCTGTGTCTGTAAAGATGGTTAACCAACCATGACATAAGTATTTCGTCGAAAGTAGAAGAAGAAGTCATGGCTTAATGGCGACCTACCATGGATGAAAGAGAGGACGAATGGCATTGAACCGAACATTCAACAGAGCGGTAACCACAACAAGCGCTCGTCGCATATTGCCTATATGCAAACCGATGGCCAGGTAGGTTGGCCGAAATAGGTAATCGGGAGGGATTGGTTGAAAGTACTTATAACTTGGAAGAACACAACACCAAGAGTCAGTCGTGTCTAGAGAAATCATGAAGGCAATACACACTGATCTCAAGAGCCTCCAAGAATCAACCTCCGCGGTCCTCTAGTACACCCCTTGACAGGCTGTATGAGTATTATGAAGCCTTGGCTTTCCTTTTGACAACTTCAATGGGGAATTTTTCGTGAGACGACCTGAATGTTTACATCAACATCATATATGATCGAAATGTTCAATGTAAGTATGTTCTAAGAACCGTTATTAAGTTTGGTTGAGGGAACCTCTTAAGATGAAAAAAAAAGGAATTACGTA
>Ga0307509_10011120_pt1 | contig 10951 bp, 14 predicted proteins | sample 10_EM_MG_FD_202245 | JGI IMG/M metagenome (GOLD analysis project Ga0307509, IMG submission 202245) | Populus trichocarpa ectomycorrhiza microbial communities from riparian zone in the Pacific Northwest, United States - 10_EM | ecosystem: Host-associated > Plants > Roots > Unclassified | place... | reverse complement strand
AGTCTGGGACCAGTCAAGACCAGACTAGACCACCAAAGTTAGTCAGGTCCAGTCATTGACATCAACCTGGACCGAGAAGTCTGGTCCTGCCTCTAAGACTTGACCGGTCGGACTATTCGGAACCCTGACAACACCTTTTTTCTACACTCATGGAATCTCACCCGATGCTATTCCTTACCTTCTAGGAACGATCTCTTCCACCCTCTACACCGCAATAATACACCTTGAACGGCCTGTCCCGGTATTCCTATACGATATGGCTAAATATCTACCCCTTCCGGCCCCTCACGGAAATATTCGTGTATGCCGACGGGTGCGCTTGGACCGAGAGGTTCCGAGAGGCTGAGGGAGCCTATCGACACTCAGTTGGGGGAGAGAGCAGTCATTCTAGGTAGTTATTAGTGAAGATGTGCTGCAGTGTCAGTGGAGCCGCTACAAACCCCTTTGGTGGAGCAGATAAGTGGTGGATGTAGGACGGAAACAGCAGCGTTTTTGTTGGTCGGTTTATCCTTTCCTATGACGAGCAGTCATGTGGAGCCATTACCACGCCAAAATGGAAAGGGAACACTAGTAACAACGCCATCCGGGGACACATAAGCGCATCATCACCCAGCAGGAGGCAGGTTTCCAATTACCATCATCCGATCAACACCTTAACAACACTACCAACTCGCACCTAGAATCAACCTCCGGACACATCAATTCCAATAGCCCTAACAGGAAACCCCACCATTAGCTCATATATACCAGTGTTTACCATAACCGACGCAGCCACCAGTACACCTTTACCATTCGTCACAGGCTCCGAAACTCTAGAGAACATTCTGAAAACGCTGACACTCTGTCTAGTTCATCTAAGCGAATTCAACAAGTATCGCATCGAGCTAGCTGAACGACGAGACATGGAAGCACCCGGAATACTACATTCCTGGCAGCGAGGGTGGGGGGCTTGCGACCTCGTTTCGGGAACGCTGTCATGCACCAACCGGGAGGGGCGGTAAGAGAACGGAGAAGCGCAGGAAGGTGGTCAAGGGGAAATTATCATTCGCGGGGGAGGATGGTGGTGGAAAAGATGATTGCTGTCACTCTTCACCTGCGAATCCGACCATATCTGATAGTCAGGATAAAGCAAGAGTGGTGGGGAGGACGAGGTGAAAAGCGAAAGGTTAATTACAAATCGGGAAAACCTGCTCAGGAGGTCCCGACGAAGAATACACTTTTGAGGGAGGCTAGGAACGCGAGACTTTGTGGGGGGGTGTTTGTGCTTTGCAGGAGAAGATTGAGAATGAGGAGGTCAGTATTCCATTTGGTTTTTATAGCGGTCGGTGTTGTAAATGCTCCAATTTTTGAAGTTAAAATGAAGCTCACACCCACTAGGCACTAATAATGCTCCACCCACCAGAGAGGGAGTGATAGTTAAGAAAGGAGAGGCCATGGCCCCCTCTCGAACGAGCTAGGAGAATATCTGGACGAAGGGAGTGGCTCAGGGTGTCGGTCGATGATTTATTTACTGCTCGTTCGCGGGGAAGTGACAATACCTCACTTACTTGTTCCACCTTTCCTTTCTTTTCATGATCATTAACTCGCTCGACAGTACTTTGAATTCTGCTTTATCGTCAATGGCACGGTGTCCCCAACGGATTATTGTTTGATTTCCCTTCATACCGATCGCCCACATCCCGGACCTGCACTCTGAATCCCAACGGGGGTGATCTCAAAATGGCGACAGTGGTGGATCGTCGCTGGTACGAATAGAATAAGCACATATTCTCCACGAAAGTACCTACCCCAATAGGGATTACTCGAACGTGGTACCGCGGGATATTGGGGGAATACATTATCTTTCGATTGAGCCAGCTCCTTCTCAGCAGTCTACTCTGGCTGCTCCCGGGCTAGGGATGGGAGAATATACTATCAGAAGACTCTTCTGGAAACTCCGGTATGATACTGTATATGATATTTGCTTCTTTTTTCCTACCTTTCGCCTGCTTGGTAACATAGACTACGGGCCCTGGACTAATTGTTGACCTCGATGTAAAACCTTTCGTATGTTTAGTTGCAAGGAAGAATTCAATGAAACCAATAATTGGATGGGTCATCCCATTAAAAGTGCAAGCACGTGTGGGAATTAACCTCGATGCTGCATATGCTTGAACAATGGACTTTTGAATTTCCACCATCGGATACATTCTTTTCTCCACAACGAAATTCACCATTGTTCTCATCGTCGCCACAATTCCTTCGTTTAACCGAAATACCACGTTAGGATGGACGGCTTCATCCTCCTGTGTAACGACCTCCGATGTCCTGCTCAAACTTATTGCCGCGCCGTTGTGACTACCTGCAGCTAATTAGCTCCCTGATTTTATTGAATAAACCACCATCCTACTCAAGTCACCCGATTGGAGCTTCGCCTTCTCCTAGTGCTAATACAGCAAGAGCGATGAAACTCTGATCCAATAGCTTGAGCGCTTGTGCTCGGGGGTGTCAGTAAAATCGGAAGATATCTTGTCCTGACAGAAGTATACATTCGTATAGGATTAGCAAAGATCATTGTCCGGTTTTACCGAATTCCAGGCTACGATTACCCTATTCTTAGAGGCTATATTCCTCAGCATTCCTTAAGTTGGGTCTCTATTCCTCATGCCCTATAGTCATATTTACTGCCTCACATGCACTGCTGCTCTACAGCTCACAGAACACCCTCCGAACGGTCAGCAAACCCCCCCGGCCTGTGGTTCATCACTTTCCAAGCCGGACGACGCAGTGACCGCAGTCCTCAACCCAAGCGACGACTACACGACTAGTGGACTCAGTGGACTTAGTCCGAGTATCACAATAAAAAACTGCACACGAAGGCTCCCCTTCTGGTCTTATCAGGTGACCCAGGAAATTCCCGGGCTAGCTCCCCCCCACACTAAGACGAGTGATTGACCATGGCACAGATTTCGTCAAGAGCATCTCGCACAGTGCTTGCGAGCGCCAGAAACCAAAATTCAAGGGGGAATGAGGAGACTATTCGTGACACTAGTGAAATCTCTTCCCTGCGGAATAAGATTGCCGGGATAGGGGTTGAAGACGAATTGAGAAGGAAGAATCATGAGTTGATGCAGGGGTGGAGAAGGCGAGAGGGCTAGCACAAACACAGGTTTTCTTGACTCTCATTTACCGTTCCCATAACAAGAGACCCTTCGCTAATACTGTACAGTAACTCCATGATAAACTCAAACGCAGGACATTAATACCTTAAGTGCAGCTGGTCTCTTCGGATCAGGCGGATCAGGCGCTGTATATCGACCTCTCACCTCCTTCCGACTCCCGGCACTTCCCCGACTCCTTAAGCAAGTCTTCGGGAAACTTTCCTCAACAGATTCCGCCGATCCCGGATCCAGAATATATCCTTACCGGTGGGAAGATCGGGAACATTCATGGTGAGAACAGGGCCGGTCTTGGAGCAAGGACTATTCAGTCCTTTCAGCGGTCAGTACTGATGCCTGATAATTCTGGGTGTGTGTTCTTTAACGGTAGACGTTTGTTCATTCTGTCTGATTCCTCTAACACCTCCCTCAAAAACTCGGTTGGTCCACTCCTATCGTTACCCACTGGCACCGCCAACCATTGAATATCCAATTTTCAGCTACGATTCCCTGGTGCGCTAACCAAATACCATAGACCGCGTTTGAGGGCTTAGCGAGCACGCTCGGGGTGGGAGGATGGCAGATGGGCGACGAGAAGAGAATGCTTGAGGTAGATGAGAATGGAGGGGTTGTTATTGACCAACATTGACAAGGAAGCCTTTTTTCTCTCCATAGCGACGCCGATTATGAAGTCTGGGCATTGATTTGGTTAGCTTTGTGGCATCCACTACTAGGGTTTTTTATTTTTATTTTTGGATCAAAAGGAAGGCATGATAAAGAGGGGGGGTTGCAACAGATAGTCTACTGCCCCTAAACTATTTTCTGCCGAGGGGAGAAATACAAATGCTGGTGGGCCTAAGGTCTGAAATGAAGAAGTTATTCTATATCCAATTCCAGGCAAGAAAGGTTACTATCGTTCTCACAATGCTCCACGTATGCCCTGGTCAAAGAACACACAATCTATAGAGAGTTTTCCCCCACTTGTTTTTCTTTCGTTCCATTTTTTCCCCTCACTTAAGTTCTTCCTCCTGTGCTCAACACAATCAATAATGAACTTCACGACTCAATAAAAACTTGGTTTTCACTTAAGCGCTCCACTCGTCTGCATAAACCCGCACTACCAACCATTTCCTTAGGTCGGGTATTTTCAAGATGCATCATAAGTCCTACATTGAGCGAGAAGACATGGATATGTTATTGTTCATTAGTGTTCAAGATAAATGATTATGTGTCTCAGAGCTTCACATTTGAACCCCCCAGCGCCTGAAAATAGTACAGCTGGTCTTATATTTCCCACCATGAATCCTTCCTGGTGGGCTGAGACTTAGACAGCTAGAAGATATTTTAAGGTGATAGTCTTTTTCCGGATTATCTATCGACCTCAGGTCACCGATTTTCTGTAGTTGTTTGATAGACCATAATCCCTGTCCGGCTACTGACTTGGTCGACATACCTCTTTAGTACCTTTTGTTGCAAGTCACCGGCAATCACCCCGTCCTCAAGCATCTTTCCCTTATATCTTTGTCTATCTCGTTAAGCAATTGTTACTAGTTTTCTTTGTCACAAATTATCAAACCGAAAATGGGGGGTTACTATACCTGGTTGTATAGTACGGGGGAGAACGCGGACTTTTGTCCGGGGGGCATGGGGAACGAAAACGAGTGGGGAAGGGGATACTGGAATTCCAGTTATGCGGTACCATCACCGGATGGACTTCTGACCGTAAACGGAAAGTTATTTGAACACTTCTCCGTGTCCTGGGGACAGGAGTTGAGTGCCCCAGAATTTTCTTGTATTTTCTATATAAACCGATTAGTTCTCCGTAGATAAAAAACGGCAAGCAAGCAAGATATGTTTCCCCAGTATTGACAAAGTTCCATTCACCTTGACTCCATTCAAACTCTTCTTCTCTGTTTAGTCTTTCCTACCCAATTGACAGCTCATAACAATAGGTTATGAGCCCGGTCAGCATATCTTAATCCTGAACACACTTGTTTCAAAACTTTTGATACAATAATATCGTCCTCCACCACCATAGAGCCAGATCACGCCACCTCGACCAGCGCTACCTCTTCTGTGACCAGGGTTCCGAATAGTCCGACCGGTCAAGTCTTGGAGGCAGGACCTGGCTGGTTAGTCCGAGTTGATGTCAATGACTGGACCTGACTAACCCGACCGGTTCGGTCTGGTCTGTGACCGGTCCCAGACTAGTCTTTATAAAATATTGCATAATCATGTAATGTCACTCACATAGAGTGTTGGACTTAGTTTTATCCGCCGTGCAGAGGTAGTTTTCTTTTAGCTGCGCATTGTTGAAATTATACTTCCCGATATGTACTCTCTATCTTCTTGAGTACGACAGTACTTCCTAGTTCATACTAGTTTCACTTTAATGCCGTCAGAGTTTAAGCTCAATTCATTTGTTTTGGATCTTTCATTTATTTCACTACTCAATCAGTCAATCATAGATGTAACTCTATGCGCGTTAGATTCCCTTCCGCCTCCTTTTGTTTTATTGAGGTTCTTTTCTACACGTGGATATGTATTGTACTTGAGTACAGTAGAGTGTGATAAAAATAGTAAAAAGAAAAACGGGAGGCTAATTCTGATAAAGGACCGTGCATATCCAATCTCTTGGCGGGCCTGGTCGGACTAATCCTGGTCGAGTCAGTTCTGATAATTCTGACTGTCCAGTCGGTCTAATTTCCACCATTAGACTAGACTTGATTTCCGACCGGACTAGCCGGTCGAGTCCAGTCTTCCGCAGACGATTCGGAACCCTGTCTGTGACACAGTCCATCGACAAACGCGATGGCTCAATTGCCTCCGGAAAAAGCAACTACGAGGCATGGAAGTTTAGAATAGTTCGTATTCTAAAAGAGAAAGGACTGCTCACCGCTATCGAGAAGGATCTTGACAAAGACAACAGGAAGGCTGTGTCTCAGGACAATGCAGCTTTCACTATCATCACACTGTATGTTCGTGATTCCCAAATCACCCACATCCAAGAGTGTGTTACTGCCCTGGAGGCCTGGGAAGGACTGAGAATCGTTCACCAACGCACAGGTACTAGCGGAAGGATGGTGCTAATGCAGCAACTATAGGCACTACAGATACTTTAGGGGAATGATATGGTGGAACACGTGAATAAGTTTAAGGAGTTAGCAAAACAAGTCGAAAGCCTCTCTGGAACTGGGAAAGGAATGGAGGAAAGTGAGCTTGTCACAATATAAGCTTAACCCTTCCAGAATCATACGACCCAATTATCATGGGCCTTCAATCACGCCCAGACCATATTACCTTCGACATATTTGGCAGCAGGCTGCTTCAGGAAGCAGCCAGAAGACAAGTTGATAGTGTATCTCCAATTCTGCAAATGGCAACAATCCCTCTGGTACAAGTGTAGCTTTTACTGCCAGGTTCACAGCAAGGGGAAGGGCTGGAGGACGATAGAGCAGAGGGTGAGGAGGTATGCGGTTGCAGAACCGCTTTGGCAATGGCTAACAGACTGTTCCGCATAGCCTTGTACAAATGTCAGCACCACTTAAAGGAAAGGAAAGTGTTTCTACTGTAATAAGGTTGGACATTGGAAGCGCAATTGGTTGAAGAAAAAGGCTGTCAAGGCGAACCGAAATACATATCGGTGACGAGCTGAAGATACGAGCCTTTCATTGACCAGAGTAGAAGACACCTTAGAGGCCCAAGAAAATTGTACATAGATAATTGACTCTGGTGCAAGTCAGCATCTCTGCAATGACAGGAATAGTTTCCAGGAGGAGACTTACTGGACAATTGGGCTGAGAGGAATTGAGATCGCAGATCGCTCCAGAATTGAGGCAATAGGAATCAGATGTATCAGTATAAGGCAATGTATCAATCTTGGCTCGAGGGGTTGGTGAACAACAAATAACGACCTAATTGTGTTCTTATTTCAGATTAACGCAATCTTAAATATCTTCCTAGAGTTTTTTTTATCGTTCTTGGTTATCTTCTCCTCTATCTTAGTAGCGAAGATGAATGTATAACTTAATATCAATTGAGACGTATATCTTAGATATGATAATATGTTCGAGGGTAATGAATGTAATAATATTTAATTTATAACCATAAGTATTCTTTAAAGAAAGTACTTAGATGGTTGCGTGAAGAGTTCTAACTATCGTAATTTTTTTCATTTTTTTAACTTTTTTTTAATCTTTTTATATCATTTAAATTTGTTTGCTAAGCTAAGAAGCTAACTAGGTACAAAGGCTATTCACCTCCCGGTATGAAGCCAACAACCTACCACTATAGTCCAGCCCGTCTCCATCCTGTTAAAGCCATCTGACCCTGCCCAATACCCTCAGGTCTGAGGAAGTATGCGCGGCTATGGGTAGAAAACTACAAGTGAACGTACAGGCCTGAAAACCACAAACAAAGATCCTCTGCAGACGTGCTGCCCATAAGAAAAGACCCCACCCCGACAGTGAACAACCCAGGAAAAGAAAGGAAACCTCAAGCCCATCTAGAAAGGAACACCTAGAACCCAAGAACCGTAGACAACCCACCCTTAGCCCAACGATAGACTCCATTCTGACGAATTAGGGGAGGGACCACGGAGCCAGCAGGACAAAGTCATTGCCTCAACGGCACACGAGAAGGGGCAAAGAACCTGGGGCATAAAGCCTGGCCGAAGGGGCAAGCGAACCCCAGAGGGAGATCCAAATCCAAACCAACACATAGGAAGTATGTGACGGGACAGAGTAAAGACCGTAGTCCCAGGGGAAATCAGACAGGGGGAGGTACATGTCTCGTGATGGACACAGGCCACAGAATGATACCCCTAGAAACAAGAGAATTTCTCTAGCACGCACGCAGCCATGCCAGATCCCAACTCAAGACTATCTACAGGGAACAGAGGCCAAGCAGTGAGGGCAGTAGGGTGCCTGCCAAAAAGAGAAGGCAGTAGGGTGTGAGACAAGGAGACAGTAGGAGCGGGAGGAGGAGGGGTAGACCCAAACCAAGAAGTAGATGGAAAGGTGCCGGAGGTGAGATCACAATCTTTCGACGATGCCGACCGTACTGGAAAGGACTCTCAGGAGATAGTGGAATACAAGAGAGGAGAGCCACAGGGGCCACTCCTGCACCAGCAACCTGGGACTGTGACAGACACGTTGACGAGGTGAGAGGGTTGCCGACTGTCCAAAGTGTTAAGCGAGGACAGCAAAATACAGTGCCCAGAGAGGAGAAGAGAGTAACCGTGAAACCCTTAGACAAAGACTGTCAGTGGACAATGCCATCAGGAGGGAATTAGAGGAGTGAGGCGGAGGGGAGTAGCTTGACCCTTTTAGGCAACGAGGCCATTAAAGAAGGGGAGAGGGACCATCCGTGATGATTTCCCGTGGTATTGAGATTGCAATCGCCGGAGGTGTAAGAGAGAAGGTTCATCGTGCTGACTATTGTAATTCAATCTCCTTTTAACGGAGACACTTCTCATAACTTTAACCCTGCAGACTCTTCTTACTGAGTCACCTGCAACATACTTTAACCAATAATAAATCATAAAACTATTCATGTGAGTAAAAGGCTCACATCAGTGAAACTTGTGACTCCAAATAGAGTCACGCACAAAAGTCATTACATCATTTATGACTCACAATCGTGAGTCACCAATCAACAAAATATAATAATGATACGCAATTGCGAATCATGTGAGAACTATAAGTCAACTGATCTTATAGTGTGAAATATAACATACTGATGACTAATAACTATTAATCATTGTGGAACCATTCTTTTAAAGTGACAATTTGTTAACCTAGCTGTCTTCCCCCTTAGTGTTGGTCCCCTGCGGAATTGGCGGTTTCTTCTTATCTCAATACCTAAAAACACTTTAAGTGGCGCGAGATCTGTCATCTCGAATTCCTCATCGCAGAAGACGACGAATCCAATTGACATCATCTTGACCCGGTGCCTAAGCACTAAATCATCAACGTTCAGGAGAAGGATAAGCTTGAAGATCCTAAGGATATAGACATTATGATCCTGCTCACTTCTTTGAAATCAATGATCAACAAAGAACTGATTTAGCTTCCGGTACCATGCACTAGGCGACTGCTTTAATCCGTAGATAGATTTAATTAACAGGCACACAATGTGCCGATCAGTGAGTGAAGCGGGTCCCTCGACTTTTAACCTGTGCGGAATATCCATGTATATGGTCTCCTCGACTTCGCTGTTCAAGAACGCTGGCTTAACATCCATCCCGTCGAGTTCCCAGTCTTTTTCCGCTATCAAAGCCAGAAGTGATCGCAGTGTATTGAACTTTGCCAGTGGGGCAAATGTTTCCATATAATCCACTCCTTCCAGCTGGTTATATTCATTCGCAACTAACCTTGCTTTATAGTGCCCGTCCTCTTTACGCTTAAATAACCATCAGCACCCTATTGCTTGCCGGCCAGGTGGTAGCACTTCTAACCTCCTTGTATTATTCCGTGCTAGTGAGTCGACCTCTGACTCCCAAGCCTATCGCCACTGGGAGCCATTCTCTCTATAAAAAGCCTCCTTTAGGGTTTGCGGCTCTTCAACGTTGGTAACCTTTGCACGCAAAAGGTTTCCTCCTGTATTGTGTTGCCGTTCTGAGTGCCTTAGGGTGGAAACACTAACTTCTTTCTCTGTAGTTCTCACCACACTACCCCGTGGCCTAACTACAATAGTGTAACAGGTTTACTCCTGTGTAACGAAAAGGTACAATAGAGGGCTAGCGGTTGACCGGCAAGAGCTAGGTCTCAGGGAGGCTTCAGAGAACTCGAAGGTAAAGAGGGATAAGAGTTGAAGGGCAAGTGGAACTTCTGAGATCGCCGTTCAACAAGGTATATTTGTCAAAAATCGTGACTAAGCAAGGCAGATTTCACATGACTAATAGTTATTAGTCATAAGGTATGTTGATGGTTTTACGCTATGCAGTCAGTTGACTCATAGTTCTCACATGACTCGCACTTGCGTGTCATCGTTATGTTATGATTGGTTGATGTTTCTATGACTCACGATTGTGTGTCATAATGATGTAATGACTTTCGCGCGTGACTCACATTATGAGTCAGGAGTTCCATGCAGGTGATGTGCTTTGCGCACCTGACATGTTTTATGTTTTATGATTGGTTTACGGTATGTTGCGCATTGACTCATAGGAGTCATCTGATGGATTTCGGGAATCACTCATTATGAGTCATAGGACCATGTGACTCGAGTTATGAGTCACCAGGGTTAGGGTTGTTGGCGTGAAGAGTCTATATAAGGATGAGACTCGGTCATAGTAGTTAGCACGAACCATCTCCCCTACACTTCCGGCGATTGAAATCTCAACACCAGGGAAATCATCGTGGGATTCCACCACCACCCCCTCTCCTCCCCCTGGATGGCTTCTGCCTAGGGGAGTGATGCTATCTCCCCTCCTCTCCCTAGTGGTTTACCCCCTCTTCTACGGGGTTCTTGTTCCTGTTTATCGTTGACGCCCGCTCATGAAGTTCGGTTCTCCCCCTTACCCCGCACTTCCCTTGCACCTCGCTTAGGTTTTGCACGGTCGGCATTCTGTCCTCTTCGCTCACGGTCGGCGCTGAGCTTTCCAAGCCCTTTGCGAAGTACCTTTCTGTCTCGATTGTGTGGTCCTGTCGCGGAACACTTCGGTTAGTAACTTCAGCACCTCCCCTTCGCTTCGCATTCGGAAAAGCATCGGCCGCGGTTACTCTAGTCAGTCGTCTCAAGTGTTCGGAAGTCCTTCCTCCTCCCATCCCCCCTTCCTCCACCTTCTTGGTCTTCGTCCCGTTGCTCGGTTA
>Ga0307509_10011119_pt1 | contig 10951 bp, 16 predicted proteins | sample 10_EM_MG_FD_202245 | JGI IMG/M metagenome (GOLD analysis project Ga0307509, IMG submission 202245) | Populus trichocarpa ectomycorrhiza microbial communities from riparian zone in the Pacific Northwest, United States - 10_EM | ecosystem: Host-associated > Plants > Roots > Unclassified | place... | reverse complement strand
AGGCAAGTCAGTCTGAGAGGACGTGAAGCGCCCGCCATGACCGCTGACCATTCGATCATTCACTAGTTTGACCCAGATATCCTTGACTATGTAACGTGGCCATTCACGCAGTCTGTGCGTGAAAACTGGCAGTTCGCCTCGCACACGTCGTGCTCTCGACGGAACGAAACCTGTCGCACATTCATGGGGCTGTACATCCTCTCCGCATGCTCACAGCGCAGTATACGTGTGTTGCATGGTCGTCAAAAGAGGAAAACAGGTCCAAGTTCCGTCTCAGTTTAATTCGGTCCAAGCCCCAGTTACTTTTTAGCTCTAGGTATCGGTCCCGCCTCCCGACCCCTTCGTCAACCCATCTTCTTGTTACCGATCGTATCGGCAACGAAGCCCGTCACCGCGCCATCGGAATCCTCACGTTCGAACTGGTTATTCTCCAAGTGTACCAATGATATCGAGGACATTCGTGAGGTCGACTCTGCCCATGATTACAAAGGCAAAGAGCTCGGCCATCCCTCGAGCCAAGTTTCTCTCAACCGTGGCCACCGCGCAGGCTCCATCAAACCAAAACCAGAACGTAGTTGCAAACGGGGGGCCAATCCGTTCCTCTTCACGACTGAAGGAGGCCCGGGCGCTGGTACAAGACGTTTGGTCGATCTACAAGTCCGTCCGCCGTCGCGCTCGCTGAGATTTGAATTACCCCCTGATTCTCATCGCACCCTTTTTTTCTTTACAGCGCTGCAAACCTTCCCCCGGATTGCATAAACCTTGGTCAGGGGTACATGGACTTTGCCCCACCCTCATGGATCAGGGAAGCGGCTGAGGAGGCCTTACGATCAGCAGCTGCCAATCATTATTCCCACCCAAAGGGGAGACTTCGCCTCCGCGAGGCTCTCAAGAAACACTACGAAGCAGGCCTTGGTCGGAGCCTCGACGTTGAAACAGAAATCCTCGTCACCAGCGGCGCCAACGAAGGTCAGTTGTACTCATCTAAATTGCTCGACCAAGCCCAACCGACCCGCCATATTCAGGCCAATACTCCATTTTCACCGCGTTCCTGGAACGTGGGGACGAGGTTATCCTCTTCGAACCCTTCTTCGACCAGTACCTCTCCTTCATTGCGCTCAATGGGGGTGTACCGGTCTATGTCCCTCTGCATCCGCATACGACTGGTATCGACAGACTGACCGGGCATGACTGGAAAATTCACTTTGATGAATTACGGTTAGTTTCTCAGCGGCTCGAACGAACTCTAAACTGAGGATCCTGTTTCAGGCGTGCGGTTACCCCAAAAACAAAAATGATTCTACTGAACACACCCCACAACCCTGTGGGAAAGGTGTTCACCAGAAAGGAGATTGAAGCCATCGCAGATATTGCAAAGGAGTTCAATCTGTTGGTCGTGTCAGACGAAGTGGTACGAATCGTCACGCGTCAATCCAGATATTCCGTATGATCTGACGCTACTCTCACTACAGTATGATTGCTTGTTGTACGATGGCCAAGAGCACGTGCGGATCGCCACTCTCCCAGGGATGTGGGAAAGGACGGTCACGGTTGGTTCCGCGGGAAGTAAGTTCCCCCGACCCTTTAGTTTTAACCTTGACGTACGACTAAACCACATCTCCGTCCATGCAGAGCTGTTCTCTGCCACTGGCTGGCGCGTTGGTTGGCTCGTCGGACCCGAGTCGATCATCAAACCTACCTTCGCGGTTTCAACCAAGATCATATTCTGTCCTAATTCACCTCTCCAGGAGGCTGCCGCGGTAGGCCTAGAACGAGCGAAGGAGCACAACCTCTTTGCTACCCAAGTGAAAGAGTATGCTGAACGGCGTGACGCATTGGTCAAGGTTTTTGATGATCTCGGCATGAAGTATACATTACCTCAGGGCAGCTGCTTCGTTCTGTTGGTATGTCAATTAGTTGTCCCAAATTTGCCGTGTCACCCAAACCCTTCGCCGCCCGCTCTTGTTGGGTCCCCAGGATATATCCGATCTCGAAATACCAGATGATTTCCCATTCCCCGAGTCGATCCGTGGGAGAGGTCGAGACTTCAAGTACGCATTCCTCAGCCCCGCCAAGATCCTCACTAAATTCAACTCATTTTCCCAAGGGCTTGCTGGTTCATCGCGATTAAGCTCGGAGTATCCAGTATTCCTGTCAGCGACGTGAGTTTATATCCCGGGGCTGGAGCCAGGGTACTAATATCTTCCGAAAGTTCTATTGCGAGGGGCACCGCAACATTGGAGAGGTATACGCCCGTTTCGCGTTCTGCAAGGATCTCAACACCTTGCACGCCGCTGCGGAGCGGTTGAAGAATCTAGCCAAGTATTTGAGGAATGAATAGCACGCCCTGTTTTGTCTGTTTGTCACTTGTGGTGTGTGTTTGCAACAATGTATAAATTATTCTCAGAGGCCCCCCTCTGCTGGCTGCGCCACTTCCGCCTTGCTTTATGTCGTAATATACCGGGTTACTTGCTGTAGCGCGCCTCGGGGGTTCCTACGACGAAATCTTATGACCAAGTCCTACCTCGTATTCTCCTTGATCGAGCGACCAAAGAGTCTTCGTCGAGAAGTGGTGATCTCAAAGCCGAATCCTGGTTGAGGAAACGGGTGATCATGTCCCTGGAGTCCGGATGGCGAACAGAACGCCACCCACCCGCCCCGGGAGAAATGCAACCAGGTTCAGCGCCTCATGCACATACTGCATGGCAGGCTGACCGCAATCATACCAATCAACCTTGAAGCCCTAGAGAGGGCGTAAGGTTCGGCCCGAGGTTGGGTGGGGGTCACTTGCGGGCGAACCCCGACCCATCCGAAGCGCGTTTACCGAACGAAGACGTCGAATGAGTCCGGACCCCTTCACGCAGCCTACCATCTCAGCACATTTCGGTGTTGTCGAGAAGTGATTACAAGCTGGTCAATCATTTCTCGCGGTGGGGACATTAACTAAACACCTGCGATGCAAGAGCCTACTACGGGTCGAGCTCACGACAAAACCACTTAGCCGCTCCAAAATGGAAGCCCCCGCTGCAATCTCTGGTAGGGCCGCCAGCGCCCACCACATAATCCTCGCAGAGGATCCGAGCCTATTGAAAAGGGATTGGCCAACGCAGGAACCCACCAGTGGCCCGGAGTTGAATGAATGTGGTACGTACCCTGCCCTTGGCGAATGGCGTGTTTGTACGGGCGCAGTCAGCATTAGCCCAATCGATGAGGTGAGCAGTCGGCTTCCCCGACCGTCAGTAACCCATCCAAAAAGAGTAGAAAGGGGACTCAAACCTGGCCGGTAGCGATGTCAAACTCGAACAGAACGTTACCCATGTTCATCTCGGTGTCTTTGTGGATGCAACCGTAGTCACGGATGTATTTCTTCGCGTCTTCATACACGGCTGCGTACACGCGCTCGAAGAAGTTGCGGCAGGTAGCGTGGTTCTTCCAGTCGACGGCTTTGAACTCTGGGGTTCTCTCCAGTGTTTTCCCGGGTTACATCTTCATCACGAGCCAGTCCCTGCCCATCGCGCCACGCCTGTGGTTGTATATATGTATTGGATGAGCGCAGCCGTCATAGGTGATTCTACAAAAACAGACCATGCGAAGATTTTCACGCTCTGATCCTGGACCTGAAGGCCAGGTACCCTGAGGTGCTCTCGGGGTCTTTCCGACAGTCGCGCCCTCCCTGAATGGCCACCCGGGGAGAAACTGGTAGACACATCCGTTCATACCTCCGTCGACGTATCGGAGCTGAACAAGACGGTCCGTTAGTCGTCGTCTCCGGTGGGACGATTGGAACATACCTCCGGCTTGTAGCCGAGATCTGGGAAGGCGGCGATTGTTAGACCAGCACAAGTGACTGCCGTTGTTGTGTTATCTGCACGAAGGTGAAGTCAGCGCCGTAGATACCATCGTGCTATGCGGTCATTGGAAGGCTCGACTAACCTTCCCTGAGTACTATACAACCATGGTATTCGCTCTGTAAAGGAGTCCGGCCTGTTTAGTTGCAACGATCTCCAACGCCAACTCGGACATCCGCATCATCAAGGATCACTTCAACCTGAACGGTCAAAGGTGTTGTAGACGACAGTGTAGCAAAAGCCAAGAGAACACTAGAGAGGAGAAGGCGAGCGGAGAGCATCTTGAACAGAGGATTCCCACGGGTCTCTATCTCTCGAGAGATGGCTCGTCTTATATCACCCACACTTGCCGCACAAATCCCACGGGCGCGGCTTTGCACACATTCATGGCTGTACCGAATGGAATCAGGACTCACCGGTAAGGTCATGTGCAACGGGGGAACGCAATCGCCATACCGTGGATCTTGCCAAGTCACCTTGCCGCGATACGAAATGAAGGGAACTGCAAATCGGAAGCAAGTGATCTCCGGGGAGAGATCGTCACAGTGTTGATGATTGACGGTTCAGTGTCGAGTGTTCATCATCCCATGACTGTTATGATGCCGGACAGTTGTGCACGGTTGTGACTGAGGACGGGGGGTATTTGAATTACTTCATCGAGATCGGTGGACAATGGAGGAAAGCTCAGGTCCAGGCTTGAAACAAGCGATCGCCGGGGAAATGATTACCGGTACCCCCGACACCAACTGTACAACTTCCGTGGGAACTCTCCCCCTGCATCCACAGGAGGTAGGATTCCCACCCGGTTGGGCAAGAACGTGAAGGACAATGTTCAACCGCAGGAGCACTAGAGGCCTGTTACGAAACCCACGAGAAATGAGTTATCCTAAAACGCCGTCAGGGCACCGCCCAAATCATTCCAGGTCTCTCTCTCGAGATACGGCACAAAGTTCGGATACCAAGATTTCACATCCCGGCCAGGTGGGCAAGCACCCATAATTTTGTTGGGTCAGGCGGTTAATGAGGGGGAGCATTGATCAACATGGATGTGCAAAGTCCACCTAAAAAAACTGCTCAAAGCAAGCTCACCGAGCTGAGGTTACAGAGCGAGAGGCATAGGAATGAACACAATGGTGATAGAATGAGAACGAGAGCAAACAGCAGGATTACAAGCAGAGGATTGACGCCCGGGGGTCGTCAGGGATCCCAGGCCACCAAAAACCAAAATAAACAATAGGTCGATGGAAAGGCGATTGGACGAAGGAGAGAGGAAACTCGGAACTCGACCACATACACAGCGTTCAACCCCGCTCTGGGACGAACGGGGTGACTAGATCCATATAACTGTCGTTGTTCCGTCGTTGATCCCTCCTTGTTTTTCCAAACACATTCCTGAGTGCACCCATCACACCACCAGTAGGCCTGTCCGAGTCGCTGTCCTCGTCGTCCTTCACACCCAACTCGACCTCGGCGGGATAAAGTGTATCCAAGGTCCTTGCTAACCGTTTCATACCACTCCAGTTGTCCTGTGCCATTCTTCGAGAATCCTCGACAGAGGAAGCAAGGTACATAGCCAGGTTTGGGAAACTGATGGGTAATGTTGGGTAAGGAGTGTTCGGAGTGGCCGGGATAGTGTAGTATTTCGACATCAGCGCATCCGGACCATCATGAAGGAGTGTAGGGAGGGAGGACGCGGAATAACTGAACGGTAGGGTGTTGACATCACCATTCGTGTACCTGTTGGGAGCGTTCGGGGGTGGTGGGTTGTCAAGGGTCAGATAGAGGATGGTTCTCCAATCTTGTGACGTGGTGTTCACCTATATTAAAAGGTTGACGGGGCAAGCACAATGAGGGGATTTAGGCACGTACCCTGACAAACTGGACGACGGTACGGAGCTTCAACTCCTGCTTGGTGTCCGTCGTCGTTTCGGTAGATGCCTCAACCCTGGTCCCACTGAGCTGAGCCATCATCTTCAAAAGATGACGCCAGTCCAGTACCTGGATGCGGAAGGGCACAAACCTTCCAGTAGGCAAAGAGATGACATTTGGGACCTCGCCTTTGAACGTCGTCTTGATGGTGGAGATCTGAGGTGAGTTGAACCCGAATGCTGCGAAGGAAAAGGATCAAGATTGTCAACAACCACCCTGTGTTCCCGAGCAGTACTGAAAGATTCACAAACACCATACAGCAGTTGTGGGTCGATGAACAAATTTGCAGTGGGGCCAAACACAAGGGGGCTAGGGGGTGTCCCTGGAGACTGCACCAGAGGGGGACCTTGGAGGAGCTTTCCTTCTGACGGAAGGGACGTTGTGCTGGGTTTGCCGGATATCCAGGGGGATGGTGAGTGTTCTGGGTGGATGTAGTGATTCAGTTGGCCAGGCCCAACAACGTAGGAGTGCTCACCGACATCCCTTTGACGAACCATGACCTCACCTGCCTCGAGCCTTACCTCTTGCATCACGTTCTGCTCCCCCGATTCCTCCTCCTTGTCAGGATTGCGGAAAATGAGGTTGCTCGCAATGGAATTTTGGATCCTGCGGGACTGGTCAATGGTTTCTGGAAACACCAGGAGAGATTCTGTGCTTTCATTATTGATGACAATGAATTCTGGGCTGACGGGGGTTCGTTGGGTGGGGATTGTGGTAGATGGAGGGAAGAGGTTGTCCCCAGATCCGGAAGGGGAGGATTGATCTGTAACTGGACTCGGGCTCGTGCTCCGATAAGTGGAATACAAGCTGGGGCTCGACATCAGTTCAATGGGCGGGTTGTATTCGATGTCGGAGATAGAGGGGGATGCGGAGGGCTTGCTCGCTCCCTCATCCAGCAACGCGTTCCCAGGCGCGTCGAGGATTCCAAACGGAGTAGGTCCTCTGAGGTTCGGGGGAGATGGTAAGTGTCTGGGAGGAGCGCAGGGGTATCGTGAGACCGTCTCGGTAGCGGGACCCTCTATTAACTGATGATTTGATCGTATTGGAGTGTCCGCGAAAATATCATTTGGTGGTGAGGTGCGATAGGACAGAAGTCGGGCGAGTTCACTGCGGCTACAAGCTCTCTGCTCCTCCAAACGCTGCTGGAACCAGTTTGAGCACCACTGGAGGGTGTCTCAGGGTTGGGCGCGGCTAGTGTCCCTGGTGAGCCTCGCAACCAGGGTTTCGAACGTCGATGCCATGGGAAGTGGGGGGACGAGGACGGTTCAAGGGGGAAGAGGAGATTTTATGTTTTGCCCAGCGGACAAGGACAAGGGGAGGATGCGAGACGTGACAGTGGTGGTTTGAATTACGTCCACCAATGATCAATGGGGGAAGTCACTGCAAGCAGAACAAGTGATTGCCGGGAACTGATTAGATACTAGCCAACGGTTTTAGAGGCCCCAAAAACGCGGGTGTACCCGGTTATTATGTCGGACATCGAGTCAGGATGCCTAACAGTTGCAATTGGGGGATGACCTCTGGACTGTCAGATGTCCGTGAGTGTCCATATCAGATTTCTCGAAGACACCTGGTCGGCTGGAAAAAAATTGTGAACCTCCTGAGCTCGGAATCAGGACCAAGTGGACGCACTAAGACCCCAGTAAGCTCCGGGCAAGTGGTCCAGAGAAACGTCCAGAGAAAGCGCGAGGATAGGAGGTAGCAGAACAGTGCCGCAAAACGCAGTGTACAAGCAGCCGGAGAAGTGAATGTGTTTTCGAAGATGCAGCGTGGGTGTTACCGGTATGAAAATGACCAACACTGCAGGAAGGCTCGGACCTCGTCTGGATTCCCAGAACCTGGAGCCCACTCGGGGGCGTCTTCCACATATTGGTAGTCACACATGAGACGGTGGTCTAATGGAGGGTCCCCCGATGTCTCCCCGTGGGAATCGGAGCAATCCTGAGGGGTGTCCATAGATAACGTCACCATTGGACCGTTACCCATCAGTCCGTCGTCATTTGTTCACAAGGCCTTAGCGTTGGGTGACTCGTAGCATTACAGTAGCGCGTGTGTTGAATCCCGGCGAGGACAAATTTTTGTATGTGCAGTCGCTGCAGGTTGGTAATATAACTTCGTTGTACCAGCGGTTAATAGATACATAGGATGTGGGAGAGTTCTGAACGAGTCCGCTTTTTAAGAAACAAAAAAATACAAAGAGTAAGCTGATCAAGCTGAGGTCACACGAGGGGAGACACGGATGAGGAGGAATAAACGCCAGGATGAATGAGGGCAGAATAAACGACGAGATTGCAGGCAAAGATGTCCAGGGACCGTCAAGGATCCCACCCCTCCAAAAAATAAAGTGGACAATGGATCTACAGTGAGACAAAAGGTTGGATTAAACGGAGAAACTCATACCCAGATACCCACGCCTGCATAGCCGCTCAACCCCACTCTGGAACAAACAGGGTGACCAGATCTGCATAATTGTTGTTCCATCGTTGATCCCTCTTTGTTCTTCCAAACACGTTCCTGAGCGCACCCGCCACACCACTGACAGGCCTGTCCAACTCACCACCCACATCATCCTCCAAGCCCAACTCGACCTTGGCCGGATAGAGTGTATCTAACGTCTTGGCCAACTGTTTCATACCACTCCGGTTGTCGTGTGCAATCCCTCGGGAATCCTCTGCGGCAGAAGCAAGGTACATAGCCAGGTTCAGAAAGCTGATGGGTAATGACGGGTAAGGCGTGTTCGGAGCGGCTGGGATTGTGTAGTACTTCGACATTGGCCCATCCGGACCATTACGAAGGAGTGTGGGTAGGGGCGACGCGAAATAACTGAACGGTAGAGTGTTAATGTCACCGTTCGTGAACTTTTGGGGAGCATTCGAGGGGGGCGGGTTATCGATGGTCAGATAAAGGATGGCTCTCCAGTCTTGCAACTTAGGGTTAACCTACATTAAAAGGTTAACTGGGCAAGAATGATGGGGGATTGGACACGTACCCTGACAAACTGGACGACATTACGGAGTTTCAACTCCTGCTTGGTGTCCTTCATCGCTTCAATGGATGCCTCAACCCTGGTCCCACTCAGCCGGGCCATCATCTTCAAAAAATGATGCCAGTCGGGCACCTGGATATGGAAGGGCACAAACTTCCCAGTGGGCAGAGAAATGACATTTGGGACCCCGCCCTTAAGCATTGTCTTAATGTTGGAGATCTGCGGTGGGCCGAACCCGAGCGCTGCGGGGTGGAGGGTTAACATTCCTGTGTTCCCAGGTAGAACGGAAAGACTTACAAACACTGTACAACCATCGTTTGTCAATGAATGAGTTCGCAGGGGGACCCGACATGAGGGGCACAGAGGACGAGCCTGGGGGCTGCACTATAAGCAAGTCTGGTTGAAGAAACATCCCTTCTGGTGGGAGTGACGTTAGGCTGGGTTGGGGGGGGGTAACCAGGAGGGTGGTGAAGGCCCTGGTGGGGCGCCGTAGTTCAGATGTCCGGACTCGGCGGCGGAAAAGTACTCCCCAACGACCTCTTGGCGGATTATGACCTCATCTGCCTCGACCCTCATTTCTTCCATCGTGTTCAACACCCACATTTCCTGTTCTTCATCAAGATCATGGAAAATGAAGCCGTTCGCGATGGAATTTCTTATCCTGCCGAATTGCTCAGCCGTTCCTGGAAACCCCGGGAGAGGATCTGTGATTTCGCTACCGACAGCGATGGATCCTGTGCTGACAGATGCTCGTCGGGCGAAGACTATGGAGGAGGTAGTCCTCAGGGAGAGTTGACCTGGAGCTGGACTCGGATTCCTGTTCTGATACCTGGAATATAGCCCAAAGTTAAGCATTGGCCTGACGGGTGTGTTGGGATTGATGTTGGAGGTAGGGGCGAGTAAACCCTCCGCGTCCTCCTCTAACAACCTGTTCCCAGGCACAATGATGGTTCCAAACGGACGGGGACCTCTGAGATTCGCAAGAGGTGGCCGATATCCGGGAGGAGCGCGAGAGTATTGCGAGACCACCCCAGCAGCGGGGTTCTCGGTTGGCTGGTGATTGGGTTGTATCAGAGTGTCTGTCATGATTTTCACCGTTTTTCCTCTTTTTCTCTAAGTTCCAGACACTCACACTCTTTCCGTTCAACCATGACATATTTTTACCCTTTACCTTACCTTATCTTATCTTTCTTTCCTTTATCTTATCTTCTCAGGTCACATGATCAAGATGGCAAACGAGATCTCATTCGGGATGATTGTCTACACTTCCGGGCTATCCCAAAGATCACGACGAGGACCAGTAGGAGTATGGACCCCCTCAGTGGAGACGTCCCTCCCAGTCAGGAACTCCCAATTCCTCCCAACTGCCTCCACCACATCCAACTCCTCCCTGGTAAACACCTGAGGAGAAGGACTCCTCAGTTGGTATGGCGACCCGAGCTCTATCGGTCCCCCGACTCCTCCCTCACCCTCCTCCCTCGTCAAGTCCACCTAGAGAGGCGGAGCCATCGCGGCAACCTGGGCCGAGACCAAGGCCATCCTGGCCTCCATCATCTCCATACGAGTCAACAGACCATGAATGGTCCACTCGTCATGTCGCTGTCGCTCCACCAACTCCTTGTTCTCCGCACGGAGGGTGGCGTAGTCCGCCTCTAAGTGGTTCTCCAACTTACGGAACTGCTTCTCCACCAACTCGTCCTCCCTCGCCTTCTCCAACTTCTCGTCACGACGCTAAAGGCAAATCAGTATTTGTTATGAGGAACCAAATACGATCGACCCACCACCAAGTCCAAGGTCACCACAGATTCGTTGACCTTGTCGATCTCCTCCAAACACTCTCCTGCCAAAACCGCCATATACATGATCGGGAACTGGACGCTTGCCAGCATTGCGTCCGCCTCGTCGGCATGTTCCTTCAATCCCCTCACAACCAGCTCCTCCTGGAACACCGACATCTCGACGGAAGGCAAACGCTCCCGCCACGTCTCAGCGGCTCCCCAGATATGGTCCATGAAGAACACATCCCGGTACCACTCCAAACGATGATTTGGCTTCCTAGCCCAATCTGTCAGGGCCGACCTCAAGCCTGATCACCTGGTGACTAAACGCTGTCCGTTACTGCCTTGGAACTCAGGCGTTGCTGCTGGGGTGCTCGTCGGTCCGGACTAAGGGCGTACTGCCGCCACTC
>Ga0307509_10011117_pt1 | contig 10952 bp, 13 predicted proteins | sample 10_EM_MG_FD_202245 | JGI IMG/M metagenome (GOLD analysis project Ga0307509, IMG submission 202245) | Populus trichocarpa ectomycorrhiza microbial communities from riparian zone in the Pacific Northwest, United States - 10_EM | ecosystem: Host-associated > Plants > Roots > Unclassified | place... | reverse complement strand
AGATGGCCATCTGGTCTTTGACACATGAAAAGGTCCAGAAGCTACTTCAGGATGTCGCTGAAAAAGAACTCGAGATCGATGAACTTATCAAGAAGTCTCCAAAAGACTTGTGGAATACCGAGTTGGATGCCTTTATCGAAGAATGGAGAGTTCAGTTGGAAGAAGACAAAAAAGAGCAAGGTACCGTAGTTAAACGCAAGAAGAATGGCAAGTACGGCGCAAAGGTTACCAAAGGGAAGAAGAAGGCCGCTGGTAGTGACGAATCGGATTTCGAGGCTTCCAAGCCAAAGAGAAAGCCAGCGACTGCGAAGGTCAAAACGGAGGCTAAGAAGCAGACTGTACTGGGATTCAAGTCTATCGATCCACCCCCGGAGAAAGTCCCGGACAAAAAGCCCATCGCACGAGCTGTCAAAAAAGAAGCGGTCGTAATCGATGACCTGAGTGATTCAGATTTCGACATGCTTGACCAAAAACCGGCGCCCTCCGCAAAGCCTCCTGTTAAAGTAGCACCTGTCGATGTGGAATCGTCGTCAGATCAAAAGCCTCAACCAGACCCCGCAGGGGAGAGTGATGACGAATTCCTTTTACTGGGCGAGAAACTCTCCCCCCCAAAACCAAAAGCCAAGGCGATACTGGCTAAGAAACCTGCAAAAGATGAATCCGAGGCTGAATCCGAGATGGAGGTTCTTGCAAAGAAGGCTGTGGCGAAACCTGCCCCCAGAGCCAAAGCTGCTACTAAGACTGCCCCGAAAGTCAAACCGGTTGCTGCGGATGATTCTATCTTTGATCTAGACGTCTCAGACCCTCCGCCCTTGAGGACGGCTTCGACAAAACCAAAACGGGCAGCGGCAGCAAAGCCTTCAATTCTGGATATTGCTGGATCAGATGACTCCGATGAGGAGAATGGTCTTGGGGATGTCAGTGTCCTTGTTAAGGGTATTGGGAGTCAAGGTAGTGACACCGGTAGACCTTTGTTTAGAGATTCTGCAAAGAAGGCATCTGGTGCAGCCTTGAAGGGTGTAGCTGCTAAGAAGGTGGCCCCGAAGGGAGTCTCGAAGATTCCTCTTGATCTCAGCAAGAATGCCGGCAACAGATCTGAGAACTCGGACTCAGATGATATCCCTAAACCTGTCAAGAAGGCCCCGGTAAAGAAGGCCGCGTCAGCGAGGGTTGCACCGAAGAAGGCTGCAGAGCCCAAGAAACCGGCTGTAAGGGCAGCGCCAAAAGCCAGGGCCAAGAAACCGATTACCTTGTCTGACGACGACGACGACGATATGGATGTGGACAAGATGGCGGACGAACTTCTGGATTCTGACGATGGGGAACTCTACTCTAAACCTTCGTCTAAGACTTCTAAAGCTGCAACCAAACCTTCAACTAAACCAGCTTCGAAAGCAGCCGAACCAGAATCTCGTGGGAGGGCTGTAAGGGCTCGAAAACAGACAAATTACAAAATTGACTTTTCTTCTGATGAAGAGGATGATGATGATGACGATGAAGGATCTGAGGATTATGGAGGGGATTCTGATTAGTTTATCTTATGATCTGCTACTTTCCTTTTTACTTGTTTTCTTTGGGGAGCCTGGGTGGGGTAACTGGTGCATTTGAGTGAGAATTCGGGGAAAAGGGGGGGTTGCGGATTATGAAGGGGTGAAAAACTGTGGCTTTGAACATTTTTTATGTAGTATAGACTTTTATGGAGAGTAAACGATCTTTTCTTTCTCACAAAAACGGGAGAAGGTAATTTTTTTTATCTGTTTTTCTAGAGGGCTTGCTGTATGATTACTCTCATTATTCTTATTGAGTAATTCGTTCTACATTAATACAACGGATGTCATCTCATTATCTTTCAATCGAGGCTGGAAACGAGGGAGGCGAATGACTTTGGAGTATCATGCTGTGCTCAGTACCGGTAGTTTACCTGTTTCCACCCACCTCTGTCGTGTCACTATTGATACCGCGGGGAAGAACAGTGTTTGGCCTCCATTTCACTCTTGACTCACTCGCTCATGGCTAAACTCTTTAAAACATGGCACTGTACCTATAATGCCAGTTCTACTAGGATGTGCAGTGGTTCGGGGGGACAAGGGATGGAGGATAAGGGAGGACTGACATGTAGTCAACGAGTTATTCCTATATTATAGGTTGGAGTAGGTGTTGTTATCAATCCGCCCTAGAAGACTTTTTTCTTCTCTGGTCGTCTGGTGAGTGATGACTTGTGATTGTGGTATTGTGAAGTTGGAGTGGAGGAACGTGCGTTGTATATATGATATGTAGTTGATTGGGCAGGAGTTCACACCGGGACCTAGCTCTATAAAGGGTGTGATGCCAGGGATTTACTGGGCAGTCGGCCTGCGTGTTGTATTTTCGGTTGGAAATATTGCGTGGGAGATAGAGCGCGTTGGCTATCATTGGAGTCTGGATATTTGTGGCTTAGGCATTGCAAACTTGACATGCGTTGGTGGGGGCAGGGGGGAGTCGTAGAGATGTGATGATGGAGCGGAGTGACAGCAGTTCTAGCTTAGCAGAAGGGAGGTGACTGGGCTCTACTGGTATGGTGGGGTGTGAATGGCTGGCATGGGGGGAGTCTTGATATTGCCATAGGGGAGTTGTAAAGTTTCTAGTGATGAACAACAGGTTGATTCCCTAATTTCCATAATTAGTAAAGAGCGAGGGACTAGCCAAGGTGCCCCCCCCGACTTCACCTTCGGAGCAGTGATGCCTGCGCTCTAGCTAAAGGGATTAGTAGCCATGAGAGTTCATAGTGAGCGCTTGACACTCCTCCCTCAAACGCTTGACAAACTCTGTATCCCCAATTGGTGGCTTATCATACTTCCGTTTCTGTGTCTACCGTACGTACCTCTTTTATTTACAGTTTGAGTTTCTCATCTCTGTCATAACTTGTATGATATCACATATCCAAAAATCCAAAAGTGCCCCTCATCAGATCGATCCTGTTTTTCAATTCGTCCATAATAAGACAGGGAAACAATAATTGAATCCGCTATCATAACCATGTCAGAGCACAGGAACTTTTCATCATATGAGGTTGTGGCACTAGTAAATCCCTTGGATAACAAGTCCACAGACAGTCGGTATCCAGCACACAGTTCTCTATCCTTAAACACCAAAACGGAGAAGGAGATCACCTGCGCGTACTGGACTAGAGAAACCGTCAACTCTGTTGCACTCAGAGGTCCTGTTTTATTTGTCCATCATGGATCTTTCCCTCGCTTGTCCATTTTGGATCATTCTCCTGTTTCTCTTCTTCAAGTTAGATCCTGCTTCTATATCTCCTCCGGAATTTTTCTCTCTTCCTCTCCATTGATAATTAGTATTCAGCCTTTCAGACAGGCGCCTATGGCAGACTATAGTCAAATTCATGACTGCCGGGCCATGTGTGCCTTGTAATAGCAATATGAGTAGTAAATGTTTCTCCTGTGACATGTTGAATAAGTTAAGTAGGAGATCAAAGGATTGGAGAGAAGGGAGAATAGAATAATAAACTCATCATACCATAAACACAGCCTGGCAGTAGAACAGCTGACAGTAGCATCATAGCGCCTTCTTCAAAATCCTACAAAGGAGTATTGCATGAAAGCGCTATGTAATCAAAAAAAGACTCATAGAAGTAAGAAAGGAAAACGTGTTTGAAGAGAGGGAGAGAAAAGAGTAGAGAAGAACAACGAGGAAAGAAGGTGAGAAGGGGGGGGGGACACCTTTCTTATATAGACTTTGCTTCAAGGTGCCAAGACGCCCCCAAGCGGCCAAAAATACTAGCATTCCTTACCCTAGAATACTATCACGGAAGCTGAAGTAAGATGCATGGTTTGGGGCTTTATACCGTCCATGTCGAGATTAGACTACATACTATATCATCCTGTGGTATGGCGTAGCCACTTGAAGGTCCCTCGATATCACAATTCAGAATGCATCCATCTAGCACTAGTAGTCCATCAAGAGGTCAATACGCCAAGCGTTTGTACCTCATCAATACATAAACAATACCTTCTAGCAACATCCAATATTCCAACACAGTCTTTGACCCGAGCCGTCAAGGACGGCCGGATCTATCTCCAAGCGCTGGTCTTCTAGCCCGGTCCTCAATTCCCATAATGGGTAGCTGCCCTGCATTCACCCTAGTTTCCTACGTGACTTGGACGTTGGGATTGTTTTTCATCTTTTAGATTTCTCTAGTTAAAGGTGCTAAACTACTCCAAATCCACTAGGAGGGAAATGGGACATGAGAATCCCCTGTAACTTAACTGGGGCAACACATGCCGGCAATCCCACCCCAAATCCTTCCAACCTTCCAACCCTCCTCCTCCCCGAGGGCCTTGTGAATCACCATTTAATACTGTTATAGATGGAACCGTGCGGCACTGTGGGCTCTTTAGTCCCTCTTTTCTTACTCGGGATGGGGAGATTTAGGTATGGGGCTAGAAGACGACGAGCCACCATTCTCTACTTTGTTCCCCTTGTCCGTGTCACTCCTCCCTCCACTTGCATTGCCAGGGGATCTAATGCATTCCTAGGCGAGGACAAGGAACGGCCGTCTGAAACTATCGCTGGAGTTGACAGGGCAGTGAAGGAAGGAAACTGGCCGAGACGGTTAGAAATCCATTTTATCTCGCGTTCTTTAGCTGCATTTCCAGATTTGGCCAGTGTTCTTGAGCCGGTGGCACCATTAAAAAAAGGCTTGATTTACAGACGAATTGCTCTTATCCCCTGCAGTAGTGAAACTGCGGAATTCCCCTACATTTTTGCATGTAACGTAGAGCATATTTTGGGTAGCAGGAGTTTGATCTACCTATTTTATAATAGGGTGGTTTGAGACACCCTGAGTCTGGAATTACCGGGCCGGCAAAGTAATGCTATACACGAGAAGGAACGCGGTGAATAAGGGAAACTCAGATGGTTCTCTGAAGTGTTTTTATTTCTTGGGCCTTGAAGCCCCGCCATAGGGGACGGACACTGCGACAGCTTCTTGGGGGACCGAGTTAACATTAGTCTAATACCACTAATGGGCATCTATCAAACGTAGGTAAACAAAGTTAGTCTAGGCACTACGATGAAATAATAGGTAGTAAGTTAGTAAGGGCTTTGTAATAAAGCCAGAGGTAGTGGCGATTTAAACCACGCTATTCTAGATTAAGAGTCATCTTTCAAATTCGTCACTTAGTACAGCACGCATAAAGAAGGATTGCTTCAATTCGGAATTCGGTAGGTTGGCTCGCGTTCATCTGGACGGGAAAGAAGGTGGAGAATTCGTCATGGCTTAATGTAACTCGGCAGACCAGGTATTGGATCTTTTGTACACTAAAATGACAAGGCCACGATAAGGATCACCTACGCCCTGCTTTTACTTAGTGGCCGTACTCATTATCGTCCTATGAATGACACTATAGGTACAGTGCACGCAAGCCTATATTCACTTATTCCTTCACCTCCCTCGCCTTCCTTCCCCCACAAACCTCCACCCTCTATCCTTCCAATTCCCCAATACCCTTTCTCCGCTGTCTGATGAAGCAAGTTCCTGACATACTCGACACTCAACACATCAGTCCCGGACGCAGAGTAATGCGATAAACCGCCAAAGCTACCGATCTCTAACACTGACGACACTCCCGCCCCAAATGTCCAGATCCGTTGTTTTTTTCCTCCTCAAGATTTTTACCCGCTGCACGCAACTGCGTTATTAACGGGCAGACATCTTAGGATCGCTCGCCTATTGACATTTCTATAATACCTCCTATAGGGTGGGAAGGAAGGGAGGAAAGATGAATAACCGATACAAGACCTTTGCCAAGGAGCACAGTACCGTAAGTAAGTTGCATATGCAGCGTCGATCATGCGGTGTCTTGTCGAGGTTCTTTGATCTCCTGCCCGCCCGCTGCTACCGTTTTTGTTTTGTGTTTGAGAAGTGGTGCGTTGGGAACTCCTCGTGAGTTTCTTTTCTGTCTCTCCTTACGGAGCTCGATCAGACCTGGGATTGGGTTACTACGGTGGGTTAGATAGGTTTTACTGAACGCCATTGCGCTGTGGTTGGGTTGGCGGGGTGCGAATGAGATATAGCAATGGGTGTGACTACCACCACTTCGCAGCGGATCTTCCTAGAGGCAGTTCGTAGGGTTTCGATCTCAGCTGCATCATCCCTACCGTATATGCGCCAAAGATTCAATACTTCCCTCGGGATAGTAACACAAACACTCGCTCGACTGCGTCAGCGCATTACCTGTTCACGTGTTTTTTGTTTTTGTTTTTCACCCCCGTTTAAACAGTCCAGGCCGCACTTGACATATATCCTCGTGGTGGTGCCTAGGGCACTGTATGTGGAGCTAGGGAGACAGCAATGGAAGGAAAATCGATAAATAAAAGACAAGTCAAACGATGCAGGATATTACTTATACCCAGGTAGCTATATCATCGAACATCAGGAACACCAAAGGGATACCTGCATGGTTTCTGGAACAAAAAGACCATCCAGGTTTGTTCTCCCGCATATGAACCCACCGCACCGTCCACCACCCCCTTCCCCCAAGCCTTCCGTTATATCTCTTTCCCAGGTTTACCACAAAATCACCACCACTCACCCTTTCGACGGCATTGCGCATGCTGCACGAGGCGTGTATACAAATCGGATGCTTTCCCTCTACTGCTTCTACTCCTCCTTCTCTTTGACGGGTCAGCAAGCAAGCAGGGTGTGAATAAGTAAAAAAGGAAAAAAGAAAAGAAGAAAAAAAAGAAGGACAATGGAAGCAAACTAGACTTCCATGCACTCGCCATCGGCTGGCCCCCAGCTGCTGGTGAATCCCCTCGAGCCCGATTAAATATTTTCCCATTGGTGTGGTAGATGGGCCATTGGGCACGCCTCCCACCTCTTTTTTCCTGATTTTGATGGATGGCGTGTGTGCCTCCTCTTCCCCCCTCCTACCCCACCTATAGTTTTATCATTTCGTTAGGAAATTCCGGATTCCTGGTCTGCACTCGTAGATACTATCAAGCTATCCGCTTTCCCCCTCCCTCCCTCTCGCCTCCTCTCTTTTTCTCCTCTCCCTCTCTCCATCTCTATCTGATCTAAAATAAGCACATGCTCCCTTCTGGCTTGGGCCTTTGACGCGTGCTTGCTTCGGATGTCTGAATTTCGACCCTCACAAGGCTGACCTGCTTATTCCTCTCTCTAGCTCGCAGCAGCTAAAAGGGAGGAAAGGAAGAGGGAAAAACACTTGTTCCGTTTCCTAGAATATTCCAAAACGTCATCTCTTTCAGTTATCCTCGTCATAGAGAAGGTCATTCTTTTTCACACTTACAAGACAAAAAAGTGAAAGAAAGAGAAGAGCTGGGGGAATAACAATAATAGAAAGATCCCGGAGTAAGAGAAATTGGAGTTAGTTCATTTCTAGACAAAGGCTAATACTACTTATGCGTGCGACATCGATATGATAACCCTAGTGCTCCTTCTGCCATTCTGAAGAAAAAAAAATAAAGAAAATCTCTTTCACTCTATCACTTACTCACCCTCGCCTTCACTCCACTCTCGCTAATCGGAGAATAGAAGGGCTCACGGAGTCTAATACAAGTTCGGTCGGCTTTGTGGGGTGTCGTTGACTTTGCTTTGCTTTCTTCACCGCGAAAGTGAAGGTATAAAGGCGCACAGACACACGAACAAGATAAGAATTTTAGATCACCAACAGAGATTGGAGGGGAGAAGAACTAAAGAACATCTGGGTAGTCAAGGAGAGGAAAAGGAATAGAGGATACCAAAGTCTAGACCCGTGCAGCAGGCTTCTCAATAACAATCTATTCGACGGTTTTTTTCTTTCCCCGGGAAACAGATCACCAAACGAATCCTCCCTTCCTCCCTCCCTCCCTCCCTCCCTTCCCTCTCACCCGCCTTCCCCTCTCTCTCCCGCCCTCCCTTCCCCCATCTCATTAAATTTGTTGGCAAGAAAAAAAAGAAAAGGAAAAATAATAATTGGTATAACCAATAAATAAATAGCTGCATACAATCTTCCGAAACATCTCGAATTCCGTCGAAACCTACCAACGGTATACTAAGTTAGTTTTTTTCTAACCCTTTTCCCATTCTTGATCCATCAACAGCTAAGTCGGGGGGATAGCGGCTACAAAATTTCCGTGTCCGTTTATTTCCTCGTTTTGGAGAGGGGAAGTGATCTCTCGAACGCGAACTTGCTAGCCAACAGGGTCGACCACATAAGTTACGCACTGTGCTATCACGTATCGTCACTCGGCCTAATAGGAACCACGACCTGGCAGTTATCCTTCTGAAAAAAAAAGAGATAACCCACTTCGCAAAAGGCATGTCTTGGACACCCTCATCTACTGAAAAAACCAAAAAGCTTTTGGAAGCTCACGCACCACCACCACTTGTCATAAAGGTTGAGCCGGACATCGAGCCACCAACTTCTTTGTTTTTTCCCCCTTCCCCTCCACTGCCACCGCCGGTAGTACCGTCGCTGCAATTGCAGCCACGGCCACAGTCAGGGTCCCGGGTAACAGAATTTCCCCCTCCCGCGTTTCGTCGTCAGACACGCCCTGGTCGGATGATGCCCAAGGAACGTGTGGTCAGCAAGGGCCAACTGAAGGAGAAGGTCAATTACCCACCCCATGAGCAGCAGCAGTCGGAGTATAACCGTCAGAAGCTGCTGGAAATGGAGTTGTACCCTTCCGATGGGGTCGGGAGTTATCCAAGGAGTATACCATTCAAGGGGAGTAAAGAAGATTTTCTTCGGAAAACGGGGAGGAATCGTTTTGATGGTGAGAGGAGCCCCCGACCCTCCTGCCCTATAAAAGAACTTTTGTGGGGGGGGGGGGGACGAGAGAAACTAGGGTATAATGAAGTAATTACCGTTCTGTTGCTAATTTATATCGGCAGTCTTCGAATATCGCTTCACAGCGCTGAACGTAAAGGGTGAGAAAAAGTGGTGGTGGGTAATGTGGGATTATTATAACGGTCTCGTTAGAGTGCACGATTTCTTCGACTGTTGCAAACCCGGGAAGGTTTGTGGGAAAAACAATACTTAGATCCATTTAGCTTTCGCGAGAGAGAAGGGAGCTTTGGTAAGGGAAAACGGAATAGCTAATATATGGATTAATTTTTATAGACCGAGCCCGGAAATGCCGTTAGGGAGAAGGTTAATCCAGGACTTGCCTCCGTATGCCATAACATTACGGGTGGTAATCTTCACGCACAAGGTAGGCAGACAGGAAATGTTACAATTACGAAGCCCTTAGGATGTGAAGCTAACAAGTTCCACCGTCGGAGGGGGGAGAAACCCAGGCTACTGGATACCATACGAAGCCGCCAAAGCCCTCGCGGCAAAGTTTTGCTACAGGATACGCTACGCCCTGACCATTATATTCGGGGACTCCTTCCCGGAGCAATGCCTTCCAGAGCACCATCCGGAGTTCGGTAAATACCAGATAGACGCCAAAATAATAAGTACCTGCTGTCAGAAATCTGCTGCTCAACTCTGCATCGAGCAAAGGCGCCTGCGCGCCGCTATACACCATCACCAGCACCAGCCCCAACCTCAGCAACCAACCCCATCAGTCACGCCTAATGTCGCTGCTGTAGGCCCAGGAACATCTTTATTGTGCTTCGCATCTACATCTTCCACCACCTCCACCACCTCCTCTTCCACCACCTCCTCTCCTTCAACAGCAGTAGTAGCAGAACCGCCCTACCCCGCCACTCGAAGACGAAAAAGCCTCTCGCCACTACCACTCCACCCCCGCTCCTCAGGTAGTCAAATATACCCCCAATACCGCCTCCGAACACGGGCCCGCACCCCTCCCCCTCCCCCTCTCGAGCCTCCTCACTTACCACCTCCTCTTGAATCATTATCATCGTCGCCATCATCTTCTACAAAAAGGTATTTCGACCCCGTGAGAGGAATTTGGACGGACGGGAATAGTCCGCTGGAGGAGAGACTTGATGGGGAGAATAGCAGGGTTGCACACGGAGGACCGCAATTACTACTACCAAACCAAGATGCTGAGCAAGACAGGGATACTAGAGCTTCAACGAACATCCTCTCCACAAACGACAACAAGGGCATAGCGAATAAGCAGAACCCACAACAAGAAGCGGGAAAAGAACAATCTCTCCCACCAATAACTCCCCTCCTCCTGCACCTCCCACACCCGCACGCGGGGGCAAATGCACATTCTTACTATCGACCCGGACCACACGATCCTGAACCAACCCCCAAGCGCGCAAAGCGTACTCGCCTATCCGCCCCGCCGAGGTTCGTCCTGGGAACCTTCTCGCGTGGGCAACGGGTTTGTCGTAGTGACTCTTTTTCACTATCACCGCCTTCCTCCTCCACTTCTTCGGGTGGAAGAAGGAGAGATGTTAAGGGGGAGATGCAGGAGGAACACGTGCTAGCGGTGGAAGCAGCGGGGAATTTGATGAAGTTGAGGTTGGATGAATTTAATTCGAACATTGGGGGGAGGAAGAGGAGGCAGTCACGGTGATTTTGGTGGCTTTGTTTTCTCCCTTCTTCATTTGGATCGGGTGGTTCCTGCTAGGATTATGATTTCCCTTTCTCGCACTTCTTTTGACTTACTTGCTTGCATTTCACATGCCATATCACGACATAGATTGGATTGGAATAGATTAGATACCATACTGCACTAGAAATTACCTGGCCGGAGTTTTTTTCACCTCTTCGTATTCTTTCGTCTTTTCTTCTTTTTTTTTTTTGCTACCCTCTGCTTTTTTTTGAGCCGGTCGGTTAGAATAGCTAGTTTTCATGGAATTCATGGTGTGATGTTGGAACAAAATCCCGACCGTAATACGGTACAGTCACAACCGGGGGCATGGCGAAACTGGACGGGTGGCGAACAGGGAATAATTCTTAGTAATTTTTCGTAACCCTAACCTCAGGGAATCAATTTTTGCCCATGAAGTATCCCTGTTCGCCACC